>WNFT01003682.1_pt1 | contig 22943 bp, 15 predicted proteins | sample 5400191 | NCBI WGS metagenome assembly WNFT01 (sample SAMN13153359, study PRJNA577476) | soil metagenome | isolation source: 80 cm saprolite under Madrone tree | place: USA:California | collected 2016-06-14 | reverse complement strand
CCGGGTTGCTGCACAGCGAGTACTGCCGGCTGAGCGACGAGGGGCCGGGCAACGCCACATCGATGTGCGCACCGGGGGTCCACGCCGGGAGCTCTCGCCCGTTGGCGTCTGCCAGGGTCAGGGCGACGATCCCTTCAGCCACTGTCTCCTTCTGCACCACCATCACGTCGGCTTCGTGCTCGCGGTAAAGCGTCGGCACGGCAGTGGACGAGAGGACGTCAATCAGGGGGGTGGGTGGGAATGCACTCACGGTCGGCGGAATCTCTGCACTCATGATGAACCAAACCTCACTGAACTAAACCTGTAGCCTACATGTATTTCCAGCCGCTGCCAGGCGTCACAGGAGCCTGTCTCACTCCAGCCCGCCGAGTGACAGCGGGGAGGGGCGATGCATACAGCGTGGGGACTAGCCCGGGGCATCCCCGGCTTGGGCGCGGCGGAATACGATGGGCTCGCCTCGCAGGCATGCAGCACGTTGCGCGCCTTGAGAATCGTCTCTCTGTTCCTTAGATAGCACATGTTCTGAGCCCTGTCAAGTATGCGAATTCGTTCCTCTGATTTGGGAGAACTGTCCCTTGAAATGAGGGGACAGTTCTCCCAAATCAGAGGGACTTTCAGCCCTAAATTTGCTCTTTGATCAGCTACACTCTTAGCAAGGGAAGAAATGTCCCTCCCGCTCTTGCAGAGGAACGCTGAGTGCAAGTTGACACTTGAATAAAGCAGCAACGTGTCGACCCCCAAGTTTTCTGTCGGGCATGGGATCTAATAGCTGCAAACCACTTGCAAGGAGAGTAACTCCTCAGGTGTCTGATTCCTCGCCGCCTGCGGCGGCTCGCGTTTTTTTGCTGCGGGCCTGGCAGCCGCAGGCTGCCAGGCCCGCAGCAAAAAAACTCTTGCGAACCACCGAAGGTGGTGAGGAGTCCTGAGCAGTTACCAAGGAGATTCGTTATGAACATGCGAACACGAGTTGGAATCATCGGAGCAGGCCCAGCAGGTTTGATGCTCTCGCTCCTGCTCTCTCGAGAAGGAATTGACTCGATCGTGCTCGAGAACCGCAGCCAAGAAGCGATCGAAGCGACGATACGTGCCGGCGTTCTGGAGCAGGGCACGGTCGATCTAATGACGGACATGGGGCTTGCAGAACGCATGCAGCGCGAAGGGGCCGCTCATCACGGTATCGAGCTCCGCTTTGATGGCGAGGGGCATCGCATTCCCTTATCGGAACTGACCAACGGGCGCGCCATCACGGTGTACCCACAGCATGAAGTTTTGAAGGATCTGATTGCCGCACGCCTCAAACAGGGTGGCCCCCTTCTGTTCACTGTCAACGACGTCCAGGTGTCCGATGTCTCTTCCAGTCAGCCCATCATCCGATTTGTCCACGAGCATGAGCAGATCGAGCTGCAGTGCGATTTCATCGCGGGATGCGATGGCTTTCATGGCGTTTCTCGGTCGGCTATTCCAGAGGCAGTACAACACGTCTTTAGCCGAATCTATCCCTTTGGCTGGCTTGGCATCTTGATGCAGGCTCCTCCCTCTTCCGACGAATTGATTTATGCCTATCACGACCGTGGCTTCGCCCTGGTCAGTACGCGCTCGCCGGACCTGCAACGCATGTATATCCAGTGCGATCCCAATGATGATATTGCCAACTGGTCCGATGCGATGATCCTCGAAGAGCTGCAGCTCCGCTTAGCGACCAAAGACCACTGGCAGTTGCGCACGGGGCCTATCATCCAGAAAAACATCCTGGCGATGCGCAGCTTCGTCATCGAACCGATGCAGTATGGCAGGCTGTTTCTGGCCGGGGATGCCGCCCATATCGTTCCACCGACCGGAGCAAAAGGTCTGAATCTGGCCGTCGCCGATGTCCGACATTTGGCTCGCGCACTTACTTCCTTCTACAAAGAGAACCGAACGGATCACTTAGAGGCCTACTCCACGACGTGTTTACGGCGCGTCTGGCGAGCAGAGCATTTTTCCTGGTGGATGACCTCCATGCTGCACCGTTTCACAGATGACGACGCGTTTTACCAGCAGCTGCAGCGCGCTCAACTGGACTATACGGTCCGGTCACCTGCAGCCGCCACCAGTCTGGCCGAAAATTACGTCGGATTGCCTTTTACTTGGTAGTCATCACTCCCGTTGTCATCCTTCGCTCCGCGAAGGATGACAATCCTGCAAATTTGAAATGTGGTTTGAGGTCAAGGAGCAGCTTAGTACATCTCATCGTCAACAGTGTTCATCTAGAGTAAAGGAGGGTTTTTTATGGCATCCGATTTTGTGGCAGCAAGATCAGGAGCAGCGCTCCGTCCTGGCATGATCCTTGCGCGCCAGGACAGAATTACAGTTTGGGCGCTTCCGACGGCGTTTCTCATCGTGCTTGGCGTGGGCTTCATATTCACGTTCTACGACATCTTCGACATCAACGTCTCCTTCATTCAGACGTGTTTCGAGATCGTGCCCAAGTGTACTCCGGAGGTCGCCTCGCGCAGTATTGGCCTGCCGACACTGCTCAACCTGGTGGGCTATGTCATCGGTGCTCTGAGCTTGACCACGATCGCCGACCGCTTCGGGCGGCGCAACACTATGATGCTGACCCTGACAGTCACGGCCATTGGCGCCCTATACAGCGCGCTGAGTGGGGATATCGTTAATTTTAACATTTCGCGCTTCGTCACAGGTATTGGTATCGGCGCTGACCTGGCGGTCGTGAACACGTATATCGGCGAGATGGCTCCCAGCAGCGGACGCGCGCGCTACACCGCGTTGATTTTCATTAATTCGGCCCTCGGGGCCTTCCTGGGTATCTGGCTGGGCTTGCTGCTCACCACGCCGTCAACACCGTTCCCCTTGGGCCTTCCCTTTGCACTGGCAGGCCCCTCCTTCACGTTCGGCTGGCGGCTGATGTATTTCATTGCGACGCTCCTGTGCGTCCTGGGCATCCTCCTGCGCATCCTGCTGCCTGAGTCATCGCGCTGGCTGGTTTCGACTGGCCAGCTTGAGAAGGCGGATGCGATCGTCAGAGTGATGGAAGCACGTGCAGCGCGTAAGCAGGCGCTGCCGGAGGTCACAGCAGAAGTGCCGGTCCATCAAGAAAAGCAAATGGGCTATGCCGAGATTTTCAGCAATCCCCTCTACGTGCAGCGTATGCTGCTCCTGCTCGCCGTATGGTTGTTGGCCTATGTGACGGTTTATACGATTGGTGCCGGCTTCACATCAGTGCTCACCTCGCTGAGCTATCCGCCGCCAGAGGCCGGTCTGATCGCCGCTGTAGGAGTCTTTGGCTTCATTGCGTGCGCGATCTTTGCCTCTGTCTTTGGCGAACGCCTGGAGCGGAAGTACTGGCTTCCCATTGGGGCCGTAATCACGCTGATTGGTGGCATACTGATCGCGCTGTCGGGCCAGGCGCTCGTGGGGGCCTTCATTGGCTCGCTGATCGTGTTTTTCGGCTTTAATATCTGGGTGCCGATGACCTACGCGTGGTCCGCAGAGAACTTCCCGACGCGTGCGCGGGTGACGGGCTTTGGCCTGGTGGATGGTGTGGGACATGTCGGTGGGGGCATTGGCTTAGTGGCCATTGCGCCGATCCTCCCGCTGATTGGGGTGCTCCCTTCGTTCTTGCTCATCGCGGGCTTCCTGATCATTGCTGCCATCATTGCCCAGTTTGGCGTGAATACGCGTGGCAAGCAGCTAGAGGATGTCTCCCCGTAGGGGTCTTCCGCTGAGTCAAGGTGGTGCTAAAACCCAACTTGCCCCACGCTCCAGGCGAATCGAAGCAAAGAGGCTCTCTTGCTGCACGGCGATGCGTTCTTGTTTCCATAGCTCCAGCACCGCCAGAAACGTCACAATGACCACCAGTCGGGAACATGGGTTTTCAATCAGTTCATCAAGCAGTATACTGGACCGCTCGCTCAGCAGCGCCACAATCTCAGCGATACGCTCACTGACGGTCACACGTGCCAGGGGCAGCAAGTCTGCACTATGCTGCTCATCTTGTGCACGGCGTTGCAGGAGCTGGCGGAATGCCTGGGTCAGCGAATGTATCTCCGTGCCGATCAGTGTAGGGGGTGTCCATGCCAGTTGGGCCTCGATACCGGCCAGCAGACCAGAGCGGGCATAGGTTTGTAGTCCTGCCTCCTCGCGTTGGCGCAGGTGTTGGGCAATCTCTTTCGCGAACTTGTACTCCAGCAGATGCCGACGCAGTTCATCGGCCATCGTCGCAGCGTTTTCTAGCTCTCCGCCTATCTCCTCTTTGGCAGGTGCGGGCAAGAGGCTCTGTGATTTAATGAAGAGCAAACGGGCGGCAATCGAGACAAACGCCGCCATATTCGCCATGGGTGGAAAGCCTGCACCTGGCTCCTGCCATTGTTGCAAGTAGGCAAGATATTGGTCTGTCACGGCTACCAATGAGATGGTCGTAATCTCCATCTGCCGCTTCTCGATCAGGTGCAGCAAGAGATCCAGCGGCCCTTCAAAGGCGGGCAGATACACAATATAGGGTGCTTCTTCACTGCTTGCTGGCCCTATGGCCTCATCAGTCATTTGTTCAAGCATCGTTCACGAGTCCTCATCCACCAGGTGCAACTCCATCGCGGGCCCGTGAGGTTGATGATGGGTACGAATGTAGAGCACGGCACGTTCAGAGAGTCCGGCGGCGGCGGCGAGTTCTGCCCCTACCTCGGCATGGTACCAGGCGTAGCCGAGCGCACGACGCCATGTCGGGTATGACCCATTCCCAGCAGGAGAGACAACCAGGCGCGAGAGAAGATGTGGAGCGCACAACTTGCCTAGCACAATTATCGGACGGGTCCAGAAAGGGACTCGCCCTTGTCCTTTCCCGACATCATGCAGTAATGCTGCCGCCAGCAGGTCCTGTTCGACGCATCCACGGGCTTGCAAGCCTCGACACACACGCAGACTATGCTGCCGGTCAGCAATAGACATTGTTTCAAAGAGGGATAGAGCAGAAGCCGGTAGCCAGTGTGCCACCTCTGCCCGATCCTCTGCCGAAAGGGGAGCGACGAACCCCAGTTGTTGGCGTACTTGTTTGAGACGATAGACAATCGTGTGTAGCCATTGCTGTATGCTCATGGTCGGTTTCTATCTTAGCGGATGGAAGTAGAGGGAGGCAATATCAACAAGTGGTTGACCCGTCACCAGCGCAATAAGGGCCAGGGCACCAGACAGAATGGTGGACGGAATTTGAAAAATGAACAATCCCCCCAGTCCGGTAAACTGCGCCAGAAAAGGCAAAAGGAAGAAAATCGCCAGGATAATAAAGGGGCCATACGGGGCAGACTTGGCGAATTGCACAGCCTGCCGCGTTGGCAAGAGCGTATAGACGATCTGGTACCCATCCAGGGGATAGAGTGGAATGATGTTGAAAAGTGCCAGGCTTATATTGACGCTCGCGAATACCGCCAGTAATTGTGGCAGATATACAAGTAGACGGTCGGTAAAGAATGTCACGAGCAAGAAGCGCAGCAGGAATGCGCAGAGCAGGCCGATGGCCAGGCTGAAGATGGGGCCGGCCAGCGCTACTATCAGTGTTCCACCGTTGGGGCCACCGCGCAGCTTCCAGGGGTCTGTCTTGACTGGTTTTCCCCAGCCAATACCTACTGGGCCAATGACGGAAGGCAAAAAGATGCCTGTCGGACCTAGAGCGGGGGAAAAGGCGAGAATGAAACATAAGATGGTCCCCAGGGCGTCGAGGTGTGAGCGCAGGCTCAGGCTTTGGCGTCCTTCGCTGCGGGGGCTGGAGTCGCCTAGCAACGAGGCCGTCAGGGCATGGCTGCATTCGTGCAGTGCGATTGCCACTAAAAACGAGACAACAATCATGAGTGCGAGTATTACGTTTATTATGAGCATACGGATTCTCACCAAGCCTTTTTATGCTAAAAGATCAATTTCCATGCCCTCGTAGGCTGAGTATGTATTGGCAAAACTGGTGCGGGCCTCCGCTTCCATACGATCCAGCTGGTCGTCGTCATATGTCGGTTCGTGATGAAAGAGGACCAATCTACCCACTCCCGCGGCCAGAGCCGTCTCGGTCGCCATGGTCACGTTGCAGTGACCAAACCCCCGTTTCCACGTCGGTCGCAAAGACGAGACACCTACCGGCGTGCTCAATGCGATAGAAGCTCGCACCATTTTGGGGGTGACAGGTTGTGCTTTTGCTGATGACGCGCACATCGGCGTCCTGGATATCCTCGCCTTCCGGCCCGATGATTGGCTTCAAGTCCCCATGTCGCCAGGTGATATGCTCTCTATCGGTGATTGTGTGAAATGTGCGACAGGAGGGTAATGAGCGGATGTCTACTGGGAAATAGGGCGGAGACATAATGGGAGTGACCAGTTGCTCAATGTTTTGCTCGGCAAGACGAGGACCGAAGATGCTAATGCTGGCTTGCGGAGCGTACAGTGGGGAAAAGAAGGGAAAGCCCATCAGATGATCTCCATGGCCATGTGTGATGAACAGGGAGGCGGTAAGTTCTTCACCGTTTGTACGCCGCAGCAGGTCGTTCCCCAGGCCAATGATGCCGCTGCCCGCATCCAGGATGAGCGTATGTGAGCCAGCCTGGACCTCGACACAGGTGGTATTGCCACCGTGGCGTAGCGTGTGCGGCCCAGGAGCAGGGTAGCTTCCTCGCACTCCCCAGAAACGAACCAGAAAATGCTCTGTCTTGCCCATAGGACTCACCTCATGGTGGCGCGGAGATTCCCCTTGCATAAACGCACGGGGAGGAAGCGCCATCCTCCTGTTGCTGTAACTACTCAGGACTGCTCGTCGCCTGCGGCGACTCGCTCAGTTTGGTGGTGAGTGCGGGCATTGCCGCCGCGGGCGGCAATGCCCGCACTCACCACCAAACCCCTGCGAACTGCCCGTCTGTAGGGTCCCGATTTATCGTGGACCCGATTTATCGAGCACGTGCAGTGAGGAGTCTCAGAGAGAAGAGCCCTGAGTAGTTACCTGTTGCTAAATCATAGAGTTACATACCCTCAGACTGTATTATAGCGTGCAGTCGGCATAATGAAAAGTCTATAGCCGGAATCGCCCAGGGTTAATTTAAAAGTCGCGGTCTGCCCTCTATGCTCCCCTATGCGATATAATACATGAGATTCTTCCCTCTGCAACGCATTCCCATGAATGAAGCAGGGGGACAGGGAAGGAAGCACGGTACACACGACCCATCGCAGGATGCTAGATGAGGAGACCATCCATGCCTGAGGCACCAACTGGGACTGTCACCTTTCTCTTCACCGATATTGAAGGCAGCACCACCCGCTGGGAACACCACCCCGAGGCCATGCGCACAGCCCTGGCTCGCCACGATGCGCTGCTGCGTTCCGTGATCACGGCTCATGGTGGCTACGTCTTCAAGATGGTCGGCGACGCGGTCTATGCTGCCTTTGCCGTCCCTACTGATGCCGTGTCCGCCGCCCTGGCCGCACAGCGAGCGGTGGCAGCCGAACAATGGGGCGAGGTGGGTCCCTTGCGTGTGCGCATGGCGCTGCACACCGGGGCTGCCCAGAGCCGCGACGAAGACTACTTCGGCCCGACGCTCAACCGCGTGGCGCGCATCCTCTCTACCGGCTATGGGGAGCAGATTTTGCTGTCAGTCGCCACCGTCGAGTTGGTCCGCGACGCCTTGCCCGCGGGGACGAGTGTGCAGGACCTGGGGGAGCATGCCCTCCAAGACTTGTTGCGGCCCGAACACATCTTCCAACTGACCGCTCCCGATCTGCCAACGGCGTTTCCTCCGCTCAAGTCGCTCTCGCGTCATCGCCAAAACCTGCCCGTGCAGCCTACGCCCTTTGTCGGACGTGAGCAGGAGGTGACGACCGTCTGTGAGCTGCTGCGCCGTCCGGAGGTACGCCTCCTCACGCTGATGGGACCCGGGGGCATGGGCAAAACGCGCCTCTCGTTGCAGGTGGCGGCCGAGTTAAGTGATCAGTTACGAATAATTTGACGCAACTCCTCCTGGCAGTTATAATCATCAGGATATCTATCGACATTCTGGGAGAGACTAGAGCGAGCGCAAACGTCGCCCCATGGGCGTCAAGAGTCCCACCCTTGGGGTGGCGCGAGGCTTGAGGAAACAAACCAATGCCAAAACTGTATGGATGGGTGCGTGAAGTCGTGCCGGAAAGCCCTGCCGACCGGGCAGGCCTACAACCAGGGGATCTCATTCGCACCATCAACGGTCACATCATCCGTGACCTGGTGGATTATCGTTTTTATGTCGCCGAGGAAGAACTGGCGCTTGGCTTTGAGCGACAACAGAACCAGCACGAAGTACACATCTCTAAGACCTATGATGAAAACCTGGGCGTACTCTTTGGTGAAGAACCTGCCCCTTTCATCCGGCAGTGTGCCAATAAATGCGTCTTCTGTTTTATTAAGGGCTTGCCCGAACGCTATGCACCACAACCGGGCCTGGCTCACGGCATGCGAGCCTCGCTCTACATTAAGGATGACGACTACCGCTACTCCTTCCTTTTTGGGAACTTCATCACGCTCACCAATCTGAAAGAGCACGACTGGCAGCGTCTCGACGAGCAGAAGTTGACGCCACTTTACGTATCAGTGCACGCTACCGACCCTGAACTACGGCGCAAGATGGTTGACGGTCCACGCGCAGGAGACATCATCAACCACATCAAGCGGCTGGGCGGCATGCACATTACCTGCCACACGCAACTGGTGCTTTGCCCAACCATCAACGATGGCCCGCAGCTCGACCGCAGCATTCGCGAACTGGCCGAACTGCGTCCCATCGTCGAGTCAATCTCAGTCGTGCCTGTGGGATTGACCAGGTACAACAATATGATCAAAACGGGTGACCTGCCGATGTTGCGCCACTACACGCGTGCAGAGGCCGAGGCAATTATCGAACAGGTCGAGGCGTACCAGCGTCGATTCGAAGCGGAAGACGCCGACGGCTATCCCTTCGTGTACCTCTCGGACGAATGGTATTACCTGACGAAGCGGGATTTCCCACCCGCCAGGCATTACGGCTCCTATGCTCAGATTGAGAACGGCGTTGGCATGACGCGCTACCTGATCGACCAATGGGCACGTAGCAAGCGCCGACTGCCAACGTGTATGCCAACACCGCACCGTGTGACGCTGGTGACGAGCACCATGGCTCAGCCCATCGTTGAGGAACTGGCGACCGATATGCGCCAGGTTGCGGGCCTCGAGGTGCAGGTGCTCCCAGTCATCAATCAGTTCTTCGGAGCAGAAGTGACCGTGGCGGGCCTGCTCTGTGGTCAGGACGTGCTGGCGGCATTAGCAGCGAACGAGAATCTGGGTGATTTGGTGCTGCTACCGAGGGTGATGCTGGACAATGAAGGCCTGCGTTTCCTGGATGATATGACGGTGGATGAGTTTAAGCAGCGAGTGCCTGTCAGGGCGGAGTTTGTCAGGAATGCTCAGGAGACGATAGAGGCGATTCGGTCGTTGGTGGGAGGAGCCACGCAGCGGCGAAACCTCGTCATCTGAGCAAGAGGGACGATATTTGCCCGTTCAAATTGGCAGAGCTTGCACTGACCTACGCTATGCGATCAACTCCGCACCTTCCCGTCGTGGATCATTCACCAGGCGCGAAACGGGCCGCGCCGCCATTGCTTGAGCGGGATAAGGCATCAACAAACTCGACAAGGCATGTTCATCATGCAGCGTTGTATCCAGCCATTGCTCACGGGCTTCTGGCAAGAGAATCACGGGCATGCGGTTGTGGATCGATGCGACCAGTTCGTTTGGCTGCGTCGTGATGATCGTGCAGCTGCGAATCTGCTCGCCGTCGGGGCTGGTCCACAGGTCCCACAAACCTGCAAAGGCAAAGGGCATGCCGTCCTTCAATGTAATATACATGGGAGTTTTGGTTCTGGACCCGCTCTCCTGCCGCCACTCGTAGAAGCCATCGGCAACTATGAGGCAGCGTCTGGAGCGTAATAAGCGCTTAAAGCTTGGCTTCTCCGCTAGCGTCTCCGCTCTGGCATTAATCATCTTATTGCCAATGGTCTCGTCCTTCGCCCACGAAGGGATCAGTCCCCAACGTAGCCGGTCGAGGTGGGCGTTGCCGTTGCACAGGATGGATACCACCTCCTGGGATGGCGCGATGTTATAGCGTGGTGATACTTCCTTCAAAGAAGGTGCTACGTCGAATAGGTTGGCGATGGTTTCAATGTTGGTTTTAAGCGTAAAACGGCCGCACATGGTGCTCTCCTTAAGTTCCCGAAAGTACTATCCTGATGATAGCGTATTCTTTTCGCGGGAGCGAAATATGGTAATATATGGCAACGTGACAAACGTGCCATCCAGCTATTGACAACCCTACACCGACGTAGTATAATACATCCTGTCAGAATATGTAGCCACGAGTGCGTGGGTATGGCACATAGCCCGTAACGCATCTGACAGCTAGAAACAAACGAACGAACAAGCAAACAACCATAAACGATACAGGTAACTAACGATACATCATTCCCCAACCCACGTGAAGTTTGTCCCGGGTACTGCAATCAAGACTTGCCGTGTGGCAAGATGAGGCTACATTAAGTCTGTTCCGTTGCAAGACACAAAAGGCTCATATACTGCATTTCCCAAAAGAAAGTAGTATCGCGTAGAGGTAAAATGGCTTGCTTAGCAGGTCAAGGGAATGGTGTAGCGTGTTTCGGCGTCTCCATCGTGGATGGGGGCAGGCAACGCAACATTTGAGTGAGTGGTGGTATACAGATAAATGGGCATGTGGTCAAGGGATGCAACTCAGTATCGGGTGGGTCCTATCCCTCCTGGATAAACTTGAGAGAAGAGAGCATTGGAGTAACCGCTTGTGACAGCAATAAGCGGTTACTCTTCTTGTCGTCGAACGTTTCTCATCACAGGTTCTTAACTATCTTTCTTCGTTTTCCGTTCATTTTAAGGTAAGTAAAGAGGGATACAAAGATCCCTCCTGGTTTCCTCACACTGAGAGGAGAGCACTACACATGGCAGTAAGCACGAAGGCGGTCGCTCTTCCAGAGCGTGTCTCGTTTGCCCGTATCCCCGACATCCGGTCCATGCCGGGCTTAATCCAAATCCAGTTGGACTCGTTTGAATGGTTTAAGCAAGAAGGCTTGCGTGAGCTCTTTGAAGAAATTTCGCCTATTGAAGACTTTACTGGAAAAAATCTGAGCCTGGAATTTATAGTGCCGCCGGAGCCATTTGGCAAGCCGAAGTATAGTGAGGATGAGTGTCGAGACCGAGATGCTACGTACGCGGCGCCACTGCACGTCAATGCGCGGCTGACCAATAAGGAAACCGGGGAGATCATCGAGAAGGAAATCTTCATGGGTGATTTTCCGCTGATGACCAAGGAGGGCACATTTATTGTTAACGGTGCGGAGCGTGTCGTGGTGAGTCAGCTAGTGCGTTCACCGGGTGTCTACTTTACTGCCGATGAAGATGCCACCACGGGTCGGAGGCTTTATGCCGCCAAACTCATCCCCGCGAGGGGAGCCTGGTTGGAATTCGAGACGAGCAACAAGAACCTGCTGACAGTCAAAATCGACCGCAAGCGGAAGTTGCCCGTCACGACCCTGCTGCGGGCGTTGGCTGGTCTGGCAAAGGATCAACCTTACGGAAGGAGTGTCGACCTGGTAACCGACCAGGGTATCCTGGATGCGTTCCGCGATGTGGATGATGATGTGAATGTGCGCTATATCCAGGCGACGTTGGACCGCGACCCCATCAAAAGGGAGGAAGAGGCACTGCTCGAACTCTATAAAAAGATGCGTCCCGGTGATCCTGCTACCATCGATAATGCCCGTTCGCTGGTGAAGAGTCTGTTCTTCAACGCACGGCGCTACGACCTGGGGAGCGTGGGTCGCTATAAACTCAATAGGAAGCTGGACCTCTCCATTCCGCAGAGTCACCGCATCTTGACGCTGGATGATCTGGTACACATTATTCGGCGGTTGTGTCAATTGAACAATGGTCATGGGCGCAAGGATGATATCGATCACCTGGGGAACCGGCGTGTGCGCTGTGTCGGTGAGTTGATCCAAACGCAGTTCCGCGTCGGCTTGCTGCGTATGGAGCGCGTGGTGAAGGAGCGGATGAGTATTCAAGAGCCAGGCCAGGCTACCCCCAATGCGCTCATCAATATTCGCCCGGTGGTGGCGGCGATGAAAGAGTTCTTCGGCGGGAGCCAGCTGTCGCAGTTTATGGATCAGACGAATGCGCTGGCCGAGATTGGGCATAAACGTCGTCTCTCGGCGCTGGGCCCCGGGGGCCTTAGTCGTGAACGTGCCGGCTTCGATGTGCGCGACGTGCATCGCTCGCACTATGGTCGCATCTGTCCTATTGAGACGCCAGAAGGTCCAAACATCGGCCTGATCGGCAATCTGGCGACATATGGACAAATCAATCCGTATGGTTTCATCGAGACACCGTATCGCAAGGTCTACAAACGCCTGCCGGCCAATGACCCGCGCTTGATTGGCCGCGAGTTCCGTGGCGTTTACGCACGTGAACGGGAGGATGTATTGGATGAGGCAGGCGAGGTCGTCATCAAGGCGCGAACACGCGTGCGCGTCGATGACGCGTTATTCGCAAGACTCTCTCACGCCCTTGGCGATACAGAAGTGCGCATAAAGCCTTTTGTGACCAATGAGGTGGACTATCGCACGGCTGACGATGAGGAGAACTTCTATATCGCTCAAGCCAACGCGAAGCTTGAGGTGAATAGTGAATTTGCAGAGGAGCGCGTCCTGGCTCGCTATCAAGGCGATTTCGTGATGGAAAGCGCGGATAGCATGGACTATATGGATGTCTCTCCGCGTCAAACCGTGAGTGTGGCGACCGCGCTGATTCCGTTCCTGGAGCACGATGATGTGAATCGTGCATTGATGGGAGCGAACATGCAGCGTCAGGCCGTGCCGTTGCTACGCCCGCAGTCGCCGATTTGCGGAACGGGCATTGAACGGCAGGTGGCGGTCGATTCGGGGCAAGTCGTCGTCAGTGAGGTTCAAGGTGAGGTGGTGAGTTCTCGGGGAAACAGAATTGAGATCATCGACGAGCAAGGGGAGGTCCATGCCTATCGCCTGCGCAAGTTCGTGCGCTCGAATGCAGGGACCTGCATCAACCAGCGACCTATTGTCCGCAAAGGCGACATAGTGACCGTGGGGCAGGTCATTGCTGATGGTTCCTCGACTGAGAATGGGGAACTCGCCCTCGGTCAAAATATCCTGGTCGCGTTCATGAGCTGGGAAGGTGGCAACTTTGAAGACGCCATTCTCATCAGTGAGCGCATCGTGCGCGAAGACTTGTTCACGAGTATCCACATTGAGAAGTTTGAAATCGATGCTCGCGATACCAAACTTGGCCCGGAGGAGATCACGCGGGATATTCCCAATGTCGGTGAGGAAGGATTGCGCAATCTGGATGAGAGGGGTATCATCTATGTCGGCGCTGAGGTGGGGCCGCAGGATATCCTGGTGGGTAAGATTACCCCTAAAGGGGAGACGGAATTGACGGCGGAGGAGAAGTTGCTGCGCGCCATTTTTGGTGAGAAGGCGCGTGAGGTCAAAGATACGTCCTTGCGTGTGCCGCATGGTGAGCGCGGCAAGGTCGTCGAGGTCAAGGTCTTCTCGCGTGATGCTGGCGATGAGTTACCACCCGGGGTCAACCAGCTTGTCAGGGTGAGCATTGCACAGAAGCGCAAGATCGGTGCGGGTGATAAGATGGCGGGACGGCATGGGAACAAGGGGGTCATTTCGCGTGTGTTGCCGATTGAGGACATGCCCTTCCTGCCGGATGGGACGCCGGTCGACATCATTCTGAATCCCCTGGGTGTGCCGCACCGTATGAACATCGGCCAGATCATGGAGACCCATCTGGGCTGGGCTGCCGATGCATTGGGGATCAAGATTGCTACTCCGGTCTTTGACGGTGCCTCCGAGGAGGATATCGAGGAGTTCTTACGCCGTGCGGGCCTGCCTGAGACGGGCAAGGTGCAACTGTTCGATGGTCGGACGGGCGAGCCGTTTGATCAGCCGATCACGGTTGGCTATACCTATATGTTGAAGCTGGCACACCTGGTTGAAGATAAGGTACATGCCCGTTCAACGGGCCCATATAGCCTGATTACCCAGCAGCCGCTGGGCGGGAAGGCGCAGTTCGGGGGGCAACGCTTTGGTGAGATGGAGGTGTGGGCGCTTGAGGCCTACGGTGCAGCCAATATCCTGCAGGAGATTCTGACGGTGAAGTCCGATGATGTGGTCGGCCGTGTGAAGACGTATGAGTCCATCGTCAAGGGTGAGAATATCATGGAGCCAGGCGTGCCGGAGTCTTTCAAGGTGCTGGTGAAGGAACTGCAAAGTCTGGGCATTAATGTCGAGGTGCTCAACGAGGATGAACAGAAGATTCAGTTCGTCGAGGATACCTCCAATGATGTGATGCCAGAACTGGGCATTAATCTATCCGGTTTTGAAGGTGAATAGTCAAGACAGGAGCAATACATGCTTGAGGTAAATGATTTTAACGCTATTCGCATTAGCCTTGCGAGTCCAGAGCAAATTCGGGGCTGGAGCTATGGTGAGGTGACGAAGCCGGAGACGATTAACTACCGGACGCTCAAGCCGGAGAAAGATGGTCTCTTTTGTGAGCGCATCTTTGGACCGATGAAGGACTGGGAGTGCTACTGCGGCAAATATAAACGGGTTCGTTTTAAGGGCATTGTCTGTGATAAGTGTGGCGTCGAGGTAGCGCGCTCCAAGGTGCGCCGTGAGCGTATGGGGCATATCGAATTGGCGTCGCCGGTCTCGCACATCTGGTACTTTAAGGGGACGCCTTCCCGGATTGGCCTGCTGCTGGATCTCTCCCCGCGCAACCTGGAGCGTATTCTCTACTTTGCCCTGTATGTGGTGACATATATTGATGAGGAGGCGCGGAAACTCGAGTTGATGCGGCTGGACGAGGAACAGTCTCGTCTCGAGCAGAATCTCGATGGTCGGGTGATTGAGCGCGTGGATAGCCTGAGGGAGAGACGCGACAGTGAAATCCAGGATGCCAGGAGCCGCATCCTGGCCGACCGGGCTGAACTGGAAGCACAGCGTGAACGAGACCTGGAGGCGGCAAGACAAGCTGAAAGTGATACATTGGCGCACATGCGGGCCATCATGAATGTAGCGGCGGCCGAGGACATTGTCTTTGAGCCAACTGGCCAGGTCATTGTAAAGCAAGGCGACGTCGTGACGTCCAAGCACATTGCTGTGCTGGAGCGAGTGGCGGAGACGTGCCGTAACGACATCGCTGAGAATGCACGACGCGAGATGTCCCATGTAGAGCAAAGGAGTGAACACGAGGCGGAAAAGCTGCGCGTCGACTACGATGGTCAGATGCAGAACGTGCAGACGCAGCTGGAGGCGAACCGCGTGACCGAGCGCCAGCATTTGGAGCAATTGCGGCGTGACCTGGAGGGGTTAAAGAAAATGGACCTGCTGCAGGAGAACCGCTGCCGTGAGTTGAAGGATGCCTTTGGCTCGGTCTTCCGTGCGGGGATGGGCGCGGAGGCCGTGCGTGAGTTGATAACTTCCCTGGACATGGATAAGCTAGCCTCCGACCTGCGCCGTGAGATTGGTTCGACGGTGGGCCAGCGACGCAAGAAGGCCACGAAACGCTTGAAGGTGGTGGAGGCCTTCCGCAAGTCAAACACTGATCCTGCCTGGATGATCCTGACGGTTTTGCCGGTCCTGCCACCTGACCTGCGACCGATGGTGCAGTTGGATGGCGGTCGTTTCGCTACCTCGGATTTGAACGATCTCTACCGGCGTGTGATCAACCGCAATAACCGGCTCAAGCGGCTCTTGGAGTTGGGTGCGCCGGAGATTATCATTCGCAATGAGAAGCGTATGCTGCAGGAGGCCTGCGATGCGTTGATTGACAATGGTCGCCGTGGCCGTGCCGTGGCAGGATCGGGCAATCACAAACTCAAGAGCTTGTCCGATATGCTCAAGGGCAAGCAGGGCCGCTTCCGCCAGAATCTGCTGGGCAAACGGGTCGATTACTCTGGCCGCTCGGTGATCGTGGTGGGTCCGGAATTGAAGTTGCACCAGTGTGGCCTGCCGAAGCGGATGGCGTTGGAGCTCTTCAAGCCGTTCGTGATGCGCAAGCTGGTGGAGCAGAATTTTGCACACAATATCAAGAGTGCGAAGCGTTTTGTGGAGCGGGTGAAGCCGGAGGTGTGGGATGTGCTGGAAGAGGTGATTAAAGATCATCCGGTGTTGTTAAATCGTGCGCCGACCCTGCATCGCCTGGGCATTCAGGCTTTTGAGGCGGTGCTGGTGGAGGGCAGTGCGATTCAGCTGCATCCGTTGGTGTGCTCGGCTTTCAATGCGGATTTCGATGGTGATCAGATGGCGGTGCATGTGCCGCTCTCGGAGAAGGCGCAGGATGAGGCACGCCAGTTTATGATGTCGACGCGCAATCTGCTTGATCCGGCCAAGGGTGAGCCGTCGATTGGGGCAAGTGGTGAGATGGTGCTCGGGTGCTTCTACCTGACGCAGGATCGCCCGCAGAAGAAGGGACAGGGTCGGGTCTTTACGGATACGACGGAGGCGTTGCTGGCGTATGAGCATGGAGTGGTTGATCTGCAGGCACCGGTGAAGGTGCGGATAGCGGATGTGTATGTCTATGATGCTGCGCCACCGGGAGAGCCTCGCGTGCAGGCGAATGGACGTAGTTTGATTGAGACGACGGTCGGGCGGATCATTTTCAATGAGGCGCTGCCGGAGCGGCTGCGCTTTAAGAACTATCCGATGAAGAAGGAGAACCTGCGCCAGGTGATCGCGGAGTGCTTCCGCGAGTATGGACGTGCCAAGACGGTGGAACTGGCTGATGAGATCAAGCGGCTGGGCTTCGCCTACGCCACCAAGGCGGGTGTGACCATTGCGATCAGCGATGCGAAGGTTCCGATTGGCAAGACCGAGGAACTGGCCAAGGCCGATGCGAAGATCGCTGAGCTGGAAGAGCAATACCGCGAAGGCCTGATCACCGAGAATGAGAAGTACCAGCAGACGGTTGATGCCTGGAATGAGGCGACCGATAATGTGACCAAGATGGTTGAATCCACACTTGACCCGTATGGATCCATCTATACCATCGCGAAATCGGGGGCGACGAAGGCGAAGTTCCAGCAAATTCGTCAATTGTCGGGGATGCGCGGCTTGATGGCGAGCCCGTCGGGCAAGATTATCGATATCCCCATTCGGGGGAACTTCCGCGAAGGACTCTCTGTGCTGGAGTACTTTATCAGCAGTCATGGCGCTCGTAAGGGCCTGGCCGATACGGCGCTGCGTACGGCAGAGTCGGGCTATCTGACTCGCCGTCTCATCGATGTTGCCCAGGATGTGATTGTGATGGAGGAGGATTGTGGAACGACTGAGGGGGTCCTGATCACAGAGGCGGATAGCCAGGAGATGATGCTGCCAGATATCCGCGCACGCCTGGTCGGTCGTGTATTGGCGGAGACCATTCCCGGCTTTGAATATATTGAGGTTGGCGAAGAACTCACTGACGATCTGGTTGATCAGATTGTGAGTGCTGGGGTCAAAGCTGTGCGTGTGCGTTCGGTGCTTGGTTGCCTGGCACACAGGGGTGTGTGTCGCAAGTGCTATGGACGCGACCTGGCTGCAAATGCGCTGGTGCGACCTGGTACAGCTGTGGGGATTATCGCTGCACAGTCCATCGGTGAGCCTGGCACGCAGTTGACGATGCGTACCTTCCATACCGGTGGTATCGCGGGCGCACAGGGAGACATTACGCAGGGTTTACCGCGTGTGGAGGAACTGTTTGAGGCGCGTGTACCAAAAGACAAGGCGGAGATCAGCGAGATCGATGGCATAGTCGAACTAGTCAAAGATGAGAATACGGGGGCCCGCACGGTACGTGTCGTCTCGACCAACGTCTTCTTCGATGAGTATCCGCTCCCGGTGGGTAGCAAGGTGCTGGTCAACGATCAGGAAAGGGTACGCAAAGATCAGGCCATCGCGCTCATGCCTGCGGAAGATGGCGCTGTAGGGGCGGGAGTGGAGCAGAGTGGAGCGGGGGAGCTTGCCTCCGCCCTTATCCCGGTGCAAGCGCGGACGGAAGGGGAAGTGATCATCAACGCGGATGGCGTAGAGAGCGGATTTAGCCGGCTCGTCATTCGCTTCGAAGAGCGTGAGGAACGTGCGTATGCCATCCCTGCCGCGCGGTCCATCACGGTCACCCAGGGTCAGAAGATTCAGGCCGGAACGCCGATTACAGCGGGGCAGCGCGATCCACAGGATGTCTTGCGCATTCAGGGACGCGATGCTGTGCAGATGTACCTGGTCAAGGAAGTACAGCGTGTCTACCGTAACACCGGTGTGTATATCAATGATAAGCACATCGAAGTTATCATCCGGCAAATGTTGCGTCGTGTGAAGGTGGACGAGCCGGGCGATACCGAGATGCTGCCGAATGACCTGGTTGATCGCTTCGTCTATGCCGATACCAATGCGCGCGTGCTGGCAGAAGGCGGCGAGCCTGCAACCGCACAAACGATCCTGTTGGGCGTGACCAAAGCGTCGCTCAATACCGATAGCTTCCTGGCGGCAGCTTCCTTCCAGGAGACTACTCGCGTGCTGACGGAGGCGGCGATTGAGGCTCAGACGGATCACCTGGTCGGCCTGAAGGAGAATGTGATCATTGGTAAGCTCATACCGGCGGGGTCGGGCTTCGTGCAACGGCGACGTGAGCAGCTTGCTCGTCAGCAGCAAGCCGCCGCCCAGCTTACCGCGGCTCCTGCTGTCGTCGGTATCGGTGCAGGCACAAGTGCCGTAGCCGGTACTCTTGGTTTGACTCTTGACAACTTGGACGATAAGTGATAGCATAGACTTCCGCACGTATGTGATCTCAGGGCACGGTCATCCGTGCCCCACTACATGCTGGATAAATCGGCATTCTACCGTAGAGTGCCGATTTATCCAGCACCGTTCGCAGAACGGCCGATTTATCTCGTAGAGTGTAACTCTTCAGCAGGGGGTGCCGGGGGACGCAGTCCCCTGGCCGGGGCGCGGGGTGTCCCCGCAAAATCCCTTTCTTTTTCCAGGGCCGCCGCAGGCGGCGCGAGAAAGGTTCCTGAATAGTTACCGTAGAATGCCGATTTATCGAGCATCACCGAAGGTGGCCGATTTATCGAGCACGTCACGTCACGTGGTGCTGAAATAGAAAAAGATAGGGAGAATGGTTTTTTGCCAACTATCAGTCAACTAATCAGGAAGGGACGCGGGCAATTCGGCAATGCGTAAGATTGCCCGCGTGCGGCTCACCAACCAGATGGAAGTCACGGCTTACATCCCAGGTGAAGGGCATAATCTACAGGAGCATTCCGTGGTACTTATCCGTGGAGGGCGCGTCAAGGACCTGCCGAGCGTGCGCTACCACATCGTCCGTGGCACACTGGACAGCGATGGTGTCGCAAAACGTCGCCGTGGTCGCTCCAAATATGGAGCCAAGCGGCCCAAACCGGGACAGGCTGCCCCGGCCAAGGGCGGCAAAAAGTAACTGGCGCGATAAATCGCGCCGCTACCGATACCACCTGGCGAACAGAGTATTCAGTAGAGCCCCGATCTATCGCGGGCTTCCGACTGGATGAGCATTGGAAATAACAGAACAGGTAGGTCGGCACATCATACACGTGACCTTGAAATGTGAAGATGCTGCTAACAGATAGCAGTATCTGCTTTTCTGGTTTGGGTCGGGTGTCCTCCTTAGCTCAACATTGATCTTGACCCGTTTTGCCAGTGGGCAAGCGGATATGAGCATGAATGGATAGGCACTCGCGTGTAGGCGTCCGTACGAGATTGTGTCGGCGATCCTCTTTGGCGGTATCCCTGGTAGATACCCAACAGATCGCCCCTACAATCGAAGCGACGCCTTTTCTGGTGCTCACAACTGTAGGTCCCCTGCCTGGGGGGCAGGTATCCCGATTTATCGGAAGAGTAGACAAGTGTAGGTCCCCGATTTATCGGAGGACCCTTCGCAGAAGGGCAGGCAGAAGTTGCCAAGACGCAGAAGAGTCGTGCGGCGGCCCGAGGTCCCGGACACAAAGTACAAGAGCCGGAACGTGGCCCGCTTCACCAGTAAATTAATGTTGGATGGAAAACGCAATTTGGCTGAGCGCATCCTCTATGATGCCTTCGATCTCATCGAAACGAAGCAGAAACGGCCTCCGCTTGATGTGTTTGAACAGGCGTTGAAGAATGCGACACCGGCACTGGAAGTCAAACCCCGTCGTGTTGGTGGCTCGACCTACCAAGTCCCCGTGGAGATTCGCAGGGACCGCGGTAATGCCCTGGCAATGCGCTGGTTGATTGGTTCTGCGCGCAAACGCACGGGCCGGTCGATGGCCGAGAAACTCGCCAGTGAACTGATGGATGCTGCAGCCGGGCAAGGCGTCACGATTAAGAAACGCGAGGAGACCCACAAAATGGCGGAGTCTAACAAAGCCTTCGCTCATTATCGCTGGTAACAACAAATACTATGCCAAGAGAATTCCCACTCGAAAAAACCCGAAATATTGGTATCATTGCTCATATCGACGCTGGCAAAACCACCACGACCGAACGCGTGCTCTTCTATACCAAGAAGATTCACCGCATGGGTGAGGTTCATGAAGGCGCGGCGACCATGGACTGGATGCCCCAGGAGCAAGAACGCGGCATCACGATTACGTCTGCTGCCACCACCTGCTTCTGGCTCGATCATCGTATCAACATCATCGATACGCCCGGTCATGTGGATTTTACCGCTGAGGTTGAACGCTCGTTGCGTGTGCTGGACGGGGGAGTCGTCGTCTTTGATGCCGTGGCCGGCGTTGAACCCCAATCCGAGACGGTCTGGCGTCAGGCGAACAAGTATAACGTTCCTCGTATCTGTTTTGTGAATAAGATGGATCGTGTCGGTGCCGATTTCTGGCGTACGGTGGAGATGATCCGCGAACGTTTAGACGCAGTGCCCGTGCCCATCCAGATCCCGGTTGGTCGTGAAAGTAACTTTAAGGGTTTTATTGACCTGATCGAGGGGAAGAGCATCATCTTCACCGACGACCTGGGCACAAAATCGGATCACACGCAGGTACCCACGGACATGGAAGCCGAGTTTGAGCAGCACCACGAATTCCTGATAGAGCGTATCGCCGAGACCGATGAGGCATTGACCCTCAAATACCTTGAGGGTGAAGAGATTTCCAATGAAGAGTTAGTAGCCGCCCTGCGCAAGGCAACCATTGCCGGCACCCTGGTGCCCGTACTTTGTGGCTCTGCCTTGAAGAACAAAGGCGTGCAGGCCATGCTTGACGCAGTCGTCGCCTATCTTCCCTCTCCACTCGACATTCCCCCTCCGACCGGCATCAATCCGATTACCAACCAGGAGGTCACGCGTGAAGTCAGTGACACAGCTCCCTTCAGTGCGCTGGCCTTCAAGATTGTCTCCGACCCCTTCGTGGGTCGCCTGTCGTACCTGCGCGTCTACTCTGGCACGCTGACGAAAGGTGCGGCTGTTGAGAACAGTACGAAGGACAAGTCCGAGCGTATCGGGCGTCTCCTGCGTATGCATGCCAATCATCGTGAGGACATCGACGAGATCCGGGCGGGAGATATCTGTGCCGCTGTCGGTCTGCGCAACACCTTTACCGGCGACACGCTCTGTGACGCGCATAACCCGATTATCCTGGAATCCATCACCTTTCCCCAGCCCGTCATGTCAATCGCGATCGAGCCGAGAACTCGTGCCGACCAGGACAAGATGGCAATTGCATTGAACAAGCTAGCAGAGGAAGACCCCACCTTCCAGTTGCGCACCGACGCAGAGACCGGCCAGACCATCGTCAGCGGCATGGGAGAGTTGCATCTGGAAGTGATCGTGGACCGCATGTTCCGTGAATTTAAGGTAGAAGCGAATGTGGGTCGTCCCCAGGTCGCCTACCGCGAAACCATCACACGTGAAGCCCAGGCGCAAGGCAAGTATGTCCGGCAAACAGGCGGGCATGGTCAGTACGGTGATGTATGGATCAAAGTAGCCCCCAACGAGCGTGGCAAAGGCTTTGAGTTTATCAATGCCATCGTAGGGGGTGTCGTGCCCAGAGAATATATCAAACCCGTTGAAGTAGGCATCAAAGAAGCGTTAGATAATGGTATCATTGCTGGATACCCCATGATCGACGTGAAAGTCACGCTCTTCGATGGGTCATACCACGAGGTGGACTCAAGCGAAATGGCGTTTAAGATGGCCGGTTCCTTGGCGATCAAAGAGGCGGCCCGCAAGGCCGGGCCAATCCTGCTAGAGCCGGTCATGCTGGTGGAAGTGACCACCTCTGATGATTTCTACGGCGATGTGATTGGTGACCTCAACCGACGCCGTGGGATCATTCTGGGTATGGAGACTCGTGGAGCGATGCAGGTGGTGCGAGGCTTTGTTCCTCTCGCCGAAATGTTCGGCTATGTCAACGATCTCCGTTCTATGACCAGCGGTCGCGCTAGCTACTCGATGGAGTTTGCGCATTACGATGCTATCCCGAAAAACATTGCCGACGAGATCATCGCAAAGGCAAGTCGGTAAGCACTTATCTCATGGAGGATGAGAAAACACTATGGCAAAGAAAGTTTTTGAGCGGACCAAACCGCATGTGAATGTAGGAACCATCGGGCACATCGACCATGGCAAGACCACCTTGACGGCGGCGATCACCAAGACGTTGGCCAAGGCCAACGCCGTCAACAAGTATGTCGCCTTTGACCAGATCGACAAGGCCCCCGAAGAGCGTGAGCGCGGCATCACCATCGCCATCGCCCACGTGGAGTACGAGACCGACAAACGCCACTACGCCCACGTCGACTGTCCTGGCCACGCCGACTACATCAAGAACATGATC
>WNFT01001092.1_pt1 | contig 22977 bp, 26 predicted proteins | sample 5400191 | NCBI WGS metagenome assembly WNFT01 (sample SAMN13153359, study PRJNA577476) | soil metagenome | isolation source: 80 cm saprolite under Madrone tree | place: USA:California | collected 2016-06-14 | reverse complement strand
CATTTGAAACGCTTTGCGTTTCGCGAGTCTCTGGAGATTGTTTGGCAACGGGCGTAATAGCTTCGCATTGGCGAGCGTTCACCCGGAGCATTCGCCAAATCATTTTACCGCGTGGCGCCTTCCGTGGACGTCGGAGCCTTTAAGCCGGCGTGCGATCTCGACTTCAAGGGACGCGATCGGCGGTTGCGCCACCGCGTTCTATTTTTGGCGCCCGCTACCCGGTATCGCGCTTCTCATGGTTTCCGAGCCGATTGCCCGCGCGTCCTCACCTGCCGTGTCCCTGAGGGAAAAGCGCAGCATTCGGATCGTAAGTGGCCTGAAAAGTTGATCTTTGACACGACTTTGGCAATGCCATCGCATAGCGCCCAAGCGAATTCCGAGACGCCTTCTCGATCCGCGATGCTACTTGCGAGCGTTGGCGATCGGAGAGCACCCGGCGCGTTTGCAGTGATCAGTCCCAGTGGGCAGCCGAAATGTAGAGTAGGAGTGTTGCTCAGACCGACGAACGGACACGCAACGACGATGGCCTTCGAAGTTAGGTGTCACCTGATCAGCAACTTCTCAGGATCGCCATGGCCTCGGTCTTCGTGATCAAGCCGACGAGTTGGTCCTCCAGCGAACTGCCCGCAATGTCAGCCAGAAGGTATTCGTACAAGGACGCCGCATGGCCCCCGTTCAGCAGGTGATCGGCATAGAACGTAGCGACGCGCTCCCGATGGCGTGAACAGGCGATGGACACGTGGACTAGGACGTGATCGCAGGGAGAAATTTGATGGTCGACGGGTTGTAATTGACGGCCCTCCGATATGCGTTCGTGTCATCGGCCAGAGCGGCCAGACGCGCGTCCGTGAGAGATGATCGCCGCACCGTCTGACCAGGGCAAAGTGCGCCGCCTAATCTTTCATAAGCTCAACGAACAGCATCGGATGTATCCAGCAATCGCGAAGATTGTGTCGGATTGTTTCTAATAGTACGATCGGGACTAACGAAGAGGTCGAGAAGAAGGTATCGCAACGAATCTCCGCCGTTCCGATTCTCAGATGCCCCTCTGTCGGAACGCCCCGTGCTTCATCAACATGCCTTATAGCCGGGAAATCATTGGCTATCGCGGTGGCGATCGTTCACCACCGTGGATTAATTTTCGACTGAGTGACTACCGCGTTGCGGGTCCTCAGGCTCTTACGGCCCGCTCGGTGCGCACGTCCAAGCGGGCTTCTGGGTCAGTCTGACGCTCGAATGATTGTCCCTTCAACTTCCCCGAAGCCGACGCGGTATCCGTTCCCTTGGCAGTAGCCGGTGATGGTCACGGAATCGCCGTCCTCGAGGAAGGTGCGGCGCACGGATCCGAGTTCGAGCGGCTCAGCGCCACCCCAGCTCAGCTCCAGCAGACTACCGCGCTGGTCCTTCTCAGGCCCACTAATCGTACCCGACCCCATCAGGTCGCCGACGTTAAGAGAACAGCCCGACGAAGCATGGTGAACGAGTTGCTGGACCGATGACCAGTACATGTACTTAAAATTGGTACGGCAGATACGTTGCGCGTCGCCTATGTCGGCTGCTCGCAGCGTGATGTCCAGGTTCACGTCGTAATTGTTTGAGCCGCTTTGCCGCAAGTACGGGAGGGGGATGGGATCCTGAACCGGTCCCTGCACCCGGAACGGCTCCAGCGCCTCCCGCGTGACTATCCAAGGGCTGATCGAAGTAGCGAACGCTTTCGCTTGGAAGGGGCCGAGCGGCACGTACTCCCATTGCTGGATGTCTCGCGCGCTCCAATCATTCAGGAGAGTAAACCCGAAAATCATGGTATCCGCTTCGATCTCCGAAAGCATCTCACCCATCGTCGACGGCTGGCCGATCACAACGCCAATTTCGAGTTCGAAGTCCAGTCGGCGGCACGGGCCGAACAAAGGACCCTGCGAAGTTGGTGGTTTGATTTGGCCGCGCGGGCGACGAACTGGTGTTCCGCTGACTACGACGGTCGAAGCTCGCCCGTTATAGCCGATCGGAATGTGCAGCCAATTCGGGAGCAGCGGATTGTCCTTGTCGCGGAACATGGTGCCGACATTGGTCGCATGCTCCTTCGAAGAATAGAAATCCGTAAAGCCCTTCACTTCTAGCGGCAAATGCAGTGTGACGCTATCGCGTGGTAGGAGAGCCCGCTTCCTCAGCGCCTCATTATCACGCAACTCCCCATTGTCGTGACGGAGCAATTCGCTGATTCTCGCCCGGACCCGTGACCAGGTGTGGGGACCGAGGGACATGAAGTCGTTGATCGTAGGTTGCGAAAAGACGGTGCTTGAGGGAGCCGTCTGGATCAGTCGTTCGAGCTCCAGTACCGAGAGGTCGAGGACGAAGTCACCGATCGCCACGCCAATGCGCCGCTTTGGCGTCATCGGCGTGGTAAAGACGCCGTACGGCAGGTTCTGGATAGGGAAGTGCGAAGATGGGTCGACTTCGATGAAGGAACGGAGCTTTGGATCGTTTGGGTGCATGATCTTTCCGGTCGAGCAACGGAGTTATTCGGCGTCTGGCTGACGAGCGGGTGTTGCTGCCGCAAAGGCCTCGAGGGCCGACGCTGCAGCATCGACCTCCCTTATCCGTGCATACGGGGCTAGATCGACGCCGAACCGTCGGGCGTTGAAGACTTGCGGCACAACGCAGACGTCTGCCAAGGTGGGGCGCTCACCGAACGCAAATGGTCCAGGATGGCGGGCCAATCGCGCCTCAATCGCCCTGAAACCGGTGTCGATCCAGTGCCGGGACCAATCCATGCGGTCGGCTTCCCCGACGCCTAGTGTCTGCAGCCGGTTCAGTACTCGCAAATTGCCGATTGGATGAATGTCGCAGCACACCGCTAAAGCAACTTCGCGAACGATCGCGCGAGGAGCCGGATCCCTCGGCAGAAGGGGCGGATCGGGATACGTCTCTTCAAGATACTCGATAATGGCGATCGATTGAGCGAGATTGAGATCTCCCTCGACCCAGTACGGTACGAGCCCTGCGGGATTGATGGCGAGGTAGTCCGTGGAAATCTGTTCCCCATTGCGTAGATGGATGAACTCGTGGCTGACGGTCAAACCCTTCAGGCCGAGCGCGATTCGAACACGATAAGCCGCAGTCGAGCGGTAGTAGCCGTATAGCTTGGCTCTCAGGTCTCGAGGCATCTAACACCGCGCTATGGCCTAGAGGGGTCGAAATGCCTTTGAAGGCCGCTCCAGCAGTCTGCGTAGTCACCCTGTAACGTGCCGAGGCTTGCAGCATGCTTTGTGACATGTTGCGGATAGCGCGTCTCAAACATGAAGGCCAAGGTGCCCGTCAACTTGACTGGCGTCAGCTCGCCTTTGCTGGCGTGTTCGAAGGCCTGGTGGTCTGGGCCATGCGGCAGCATACAGTTGTGCAGGCTCATGCCTCCCGGCGCAAACCCCTGTGGTTTCGCATCGTAGACGCCGTATATCAGCCCCATGAACTCCGACATGATGTTCATGTGATACCACGGCGGTCGGAAGGTGTTGTCCGCTACCATCCAGCGCGCTGGAAAGATAACAAAATCGATGTTCGCGGTGCCCGCTGTCTCCGACGGTGAGGTCAGCACGGTAAAGATCGAGGGATCGGGATGGTCGAAGGAGATCGCGCCGACGGGGGAGAAGGCGCGCAGGTCGTACTTGTAGGGTGCGTAATTGCCGTGCCAGCCGACCACATCGATGGGGGAGTGCGCCAATTCGGCCTTGTAGAGTGATCCGCCCCATTTCACGAACAGCTCGGTCGGCGTGTCTTTGTCCTCGTAGGCGGCGATTGGTGTGAGGAAGTCGCGCGAATTCGCCAGGCAGTTCGCGCCGATGGGACCGCGCTCTGGAAGCGTGAAGGCGCCCCCGTAATTCTCGCATAAATAGCCGCGCGCCGGGCCCGAAGGGATTTCGACGCGAAACTTTACGCCGCGCGGAACGACGACGATCTCGCCCGGCTGTGCATCAATGCGGCCAAACTCGGTGACGAACCGCAGATCGCCCTGCTGCACCACAAACAGCATCTCGCCGTCGGCATTGTAGAAGTGCTGATCGATCATCGACCTCGTTATGGCATACACATGCGCCGCCATGCCGGTTTGCGTATGAACGTCGCCCGCCGTGGTCATGGTGTTAACTCCCTGCAGGAAAGTCATTGCATCCGTCGGTATCGGCGTCGGATCCCAACGCAATTGGGCTATGGGCACGTCCTGCTCGTGGCAAGGTGCAGTTCGCCAGAGGCCTGCATCGACTTTAGTAAAGCGCCCGGAGTGCTTTACTGAGGGACGGATGCGATAGAGCCACGAGCGTTCGTTAGTGCCGCGTGGCGCGGTGAAAGGAGACCCGGAAAGTTGCTCGGCATAAAGACCATAGGCACAGCGCTGAGGGGAGTTTCGACCGACGGGCAGCGTCCCGGGCAACGCCTCCGTCTCAAAGCTGTTGCCGAAGCCCGACATATAACCTCGCGTTTCGGTCGTATGCTGCGAACCTGCGTAGTTCATCTCAAGCCTCCTCGACGTAAGTCGATGGGTTGCGAACCGACCCGTGCTCACGGTCGATGTCGGAAGTCTTTAGCGCAGCGCGCGTCTGTTCACTTTACCCGTCGATCCAATCGGCAGTTCGGAAACGAAATTGAAGACCTTTGGGACCTTGTGACCGCTCAGCTTTTGTTCCTCTCTGAGAAATCGGTCGAGAGTTTCGGCCGCAGGTGCGGGAACGCTCGCGATGATGAAGGCTTCGATGCGCTGGCCGAATTTGCTGTCGTCGCGTCCGACGACGGCGCAATGCTGGACCTGCGGATGACGACCGAGGGCTGCCTCGACTTCTTCCGCGTGTACCTTGATCCCGCCCGTATTGATGACGTTGTCGACGCGACCATCGACCCAAAGATAGCCATCGGTATCGATGTGACCGAGGTCTCCGCTTCGCCACCATCCTCTTACGAACTTCTTTGCGGTGAGGTCCGGTTCGCGCCAGTATCCCATCGCCAGTGACGGGCTGGAAACGGCGATTTCTCCAGTTTCTCCGACCGGCATCTCATCGTCGATGTCGCCACCGGGGTCGATGATCTTCATGTCGGCGCCGAGTGTCGGAAGACCGGTTGAGCCGGCTTTATTGTGAACAATGATGTCTTCGGTCCTGACGACGATCGTAGACGCCGTACCCGACTCGCTTGCCATATAGGTTCCGACGATGCGATCGCAAATGAGCGATCTCAGCCGCTCGACGAGAGCTGCAGAAGGAGATTCGCCTCCAACAGAGGCGAGGCGTAGGCTGGTTAGGTCGTAATCTTTCGGCGATGAGTCCATCAACATGCGCCACATGGTGGGTATCAGCGGCACGATGGTGATCAGTTCTTGCTCGATGAGATTCAGGACCGTTTCGGCTTCGAACTGCCTCAGAAGAAAGGTCTTTGCCTTTCCGCCCAGTCCGGCCAGGACGAACAACTGCCACGCAACGAACGAGGGGTTCATGACTACGAGCAGACAGTCGTTCGGACTGACGCATTCGAGGACATTTTGTCCGGCCTTGCTCGACTCCAGGAGGGAATATTGACTGTGCATAACGCCCTTGGGCTTTCCCGTGCTTCCCGAAGAGAGCGCGATGGCGCCGAGCACGTCCGGAGCTGGCCGGTTGGCGGCATAGTCGATAGCCTGTTGCTGCGAAATGAGGGAATAGAAGCTGTTGGTGTCCGGAGAGCCGTCGGACAACGCCATGCGCATAATTGATCGTCCTGTGGACTTTATCGCTCCCGTAGCAATCTCCGACAGGTCCGGATCGTGTACGAGTACCTGGGCACCGACCCAATCGAGTGCCTCAGCGATGCGCTCGACCGTCTCTCCGCGAATGTGGAGGTTGCACGCGACCCGTCCTCCCACCACGGCACCGAACCAGGCTACGGCGTGTGTCGCGGAGCCGAGGCAGAGAAATGCTACGACGTCACCAGGTTGAGCGCCGAGCGAGTTCAATGCTCCCGCGAAGCGCAGCGACACGTCCAGGGCGCGGTCGCCGGAGAGAGCATTTCCTCCATCATCGGCGAAGATGATCTCCCGCCCCTTCGATTGACAGGAACGCACATAGAGATCGCTGATGGTATCGCATGAAGAGAACCTAATCACGACGCCGTGTCCGTTACTAACGAAGAGATCGGAACAGGCGTCGAATCCACTTCGCGTACCGAGGAGACGCTCCGCGAGAAGCGGGGAGCGGGAGCCGGTTGTACGACGCCTTTTCGGGTGATGAACGACTGCCTGGCTTGCAAATGAGGGTGGAGCGGTGCTTCGGACAACGAAAGGACCGGCGCGAAGCATGCGTCCGTTCCTTCAAGTTGCCGCGTCCACTCATCGCGCGTCTGCTGTTTGAAGATTGCAGCCAATTGCGCGTGCAGCTTGGGCCAGTTCTTTGGATTGTCGCGCTCGTCTTCGGACAGACGTTCGGTCACGCCGATCGATTCGCAGAGCAGTCCGTAGAATTTTGGCTCAAGCGCGCCGATCGAAACGTAAAGGCCGTCCGCGCACTCGAACGTGCGATAGAAGGGAGCGCCTCCGTCAAAGATGTTGGCCTCGCGATCTTCCGTCCATTCGCCCAACGAGGTCTTCTCGTAAATCGCAGTCATTAGGGAGATGGCTCCGTCGCACATGGCGCAGTCGACGACCTGGCCTTTGCCAGTCGCTCGCGCTTCGATGAGCGCGGCGAGAATTCCGATGGCGAGGTAGAGAGCGCCTCCGCCGAAATCCCCTACAAGGTTTAGGGGCGGCATCGGCTGCGCCTTGGGGCCGATCGCCGACAGCGCACCAGTGATAGCGATGTAGTTGATGTCGTGCCCGGCGACCTTTGCGAGCGGCCCAGTTTGACCCCAACCGGTGATCCTTCCGTAGACGAGGCGGGGATTCCGGCGCAGCACTTCGTCCGGTCCAAGACCCGCCCGCTCCATCACGCCCGGTCGATAGCCCTCAATGAGTGCGTCCGCCTCGTTGAGCAGGGCGAATATACGCCGAAGGTCCTCCGGCTCCTTTAAGTCGGCGCGCACGCGGCGTCTTCCGCGGTCGGCGATGGGGCTGACCAACTCGTCGGGCGCGTCCGGTCGCTCGATCCGAACGATGTCGGCGCCCATGTCAGCAAGGAGCATTGCCGCGAACGGGCCCGGCCCCATGCCAGCAAACTCCACGATCTTCACGCCGCGAAGCGGCCCGGACGATGGCTCGCCGGACGAATTGAATGGTTTGCTCATGTCAACGGTCCTCCGGTCGTCCAGTGCATGGATAATCCAGTTAGACAAACTCGATTGAAAATAGCGAGGTATCCCTGATGCAGGATGCGATAACGACCCTACAAATTTGACGAACTTCAATTCGCGGAAAGAGAACATGCAAGTGGCCCGAAAGGGGATAATCCTGCTCCATGAGAGGACAGGCGGTCGGATCGAGATCCGGGATGTCCCGGCGTCCGGCAAGCGACACACAAGGAGCGGGAAATGCAGAAAGGGCGGAACGCGCGTTACTGGAACGAATTCAAGGTGGGCGAAGTCATCGACACCGTCGGTCGGACGGTGGAAAGTGGAGATGTCAGTCTGTTCGCTGGGCTGTCAGGCGATTTCAACCCCGTCCATCTCAACGAACTGCATGCCAAGAAGAGCCAGTTCGGCACGCGCATCGCGCACGGACTGCTTACCCTCGCGATCACATCAGGTCAGATGAACGGCTCTGGTTTATTCGAGGGAACGACGATCGGCTTTCTCGGCATGGACAAGGTTCGCTTCTCAAATCCAGTAAGGTTCGGAGACACGGTGTTAACCACTGCTACGATCACCGAAGTCCGGCAGAGCGGCAAAAAGAACGATCGTGGCGTGGTCTCGATGACCATCACCGTCAAGAACCAGAAGGACGAAACGGTGCTCAGTTACGATCAGGCTCTGCTCATGGCCGCTGCAGCCTAGGCGGCATGTTTCGGTTGGCTGGCGAAAACCGCGACCGGCGCCGAGAGGAACACCAAAGATCAAACGGGCGGAGCGACCCGCCACAGGCGGGTACGGGTCGCTAGATCCGCGACCGACTCCAATCATGCCGGCGAAAGACAATGGCTCAGCGCGAAAAGAAAGGTGCGTTCGATACCCCGGTCACCGCTTTGGCGGCAGTCGCCAGGCACAGCCCGGATAAGGACGCGTTCGTTTTCCCCGAAGGCACACTCTCCTTCGGGGAATGGAATGACAGATCTACGGCCTTAGCCAAGGCTCTGCTGGACACCGGTTTCACCCCTGGAGACAATATCGCGCTCCTGGCTCAGAATTCGATCCCTTGGCCGATTGTTCAGCTGGCGGTCGCCAAGGCCGGAATGGTCCTGGTCCCCCTGAACACCTATTACAAGCTCGAAGACCTTACCTACGCCTTGGCGCATTCTCAGGCTCGCGCCGTATTTTTCACGCCCGCCTTCAGGACGAACAACTATCTCGAGTTGGTTCGAGAGGCCGGCAAGCAGAGTGAGGACCTTCGTAGCAAGATCGTCATCGGCGGGCAGGCCGACGGGTGCCTTAGCATCACAGACCTCATCGCTGCGGGAGCGACGTCGAGCACGGCTCTTCCGATTGTCCAAGGCGAGGACGATGCGGCGATCATCTACACATCAGGCACTACGGGCTTTCCGAAGGGGGCGATGCTGACGCATCAGGGCGTCATGGCTGACGGTCGCGCCGTCTTCTCAAGGCTGAAGATCGGATCCGACGACCGCATTACGTCCATTGTCCCGATGTTCCATTCGGCGTCCTTTTGTGTCGCGATCCCGGGCTGCCTCACAGTGGGTGCGACATTCCTTGGGCTCGAGGCATTCGATGCCGTCGAAATGCTCGAAGTTATCGAGCGCCATCGGGCGACGGTTCATGTCGCCGTTCCTACGTCATTGCGGATCATGCTCGAGCACCCTCGAAGGAACGAGTTCGACCTGTCGTCGCTCAGAGTCGGCACCTGCGGAGGAGCGGACGTCGAGCCTGAGCTATTGCGGCGATGCGCCGTCGAGTTCCCCATTCCGGGACTGGTTCAGGTGTACGGACTGACCGAATCTACGGGGCTCGCCTGTTGTCCCGAGCCGGACGATCCAGACCGCTTCGAAACGGCGGGCCCGCCCCTGTCAGATTACAGCGTTCGGATTGCGGACCCGGAAAGCGGCACGATCCTCGGCCACGACGCGATCGGCGAAGTCCAGATCAAAAGTCACGCGATTATGCGTGGCTATTTCGCCAATGACGGCGAGACGCGAAAAGCGATCGACGCCGATGGTTGGCTGAAGACAGGCGACCTCGGGCAAGTCCGGCGCGACGGAAAGCTGGTGCTCTCCGGCGGACGTCTCAAGGACATGATTATCCGAGGCGGCGAAAACATCTATCCCGCGGAAGTGGAGCGAGTTCTCCTTTCCCATCCTGCAGTATCCGAGGTAGCCGTCTTCGGGATTAAGGACGATCACTTCGGGGAAATAGTCGCTGCCGCGGTCAGAGGCGGAAACGCCACTGCGGCCGAACTCTCGGATTACTGCGCCAGTCGCATCGCGAAATACAAGGTCCCGGCCAAGTATTTCCGAACCGAGTCGTTTCCGCTCACCCCAAGCCGAAAGATAAGAAAAGTCGCATTGAGAGAGATGGTGGCCGACAGGAAGCTCGACGGCCTGGCTTGATCGACATTGCCGAAACCCCTCCGGAGCAAGCACTCAAATGAAAGATCAGACGAGACCGCTACCAGTGCCCACGCCTGAGACTGCCCACTTCTGGGAAGGCACGAGACAGGGAGAGCTGCGACTTCAACGATGCGTCCATTGCTCACACGCGTATTTTCCGCCGCGTCCCTTCTGTCCAAAATGTTCCAGCGCTGAGGTCGAGACATTTGCCGCGAACGGCCGGGCATCCCTTTACAGCTACGTCATTTCGCAGCGATCGATCCCTGGATTCGAGGCTCCCTACGCGATTGCAGTAGTGCAACTCGAGGAAGGCCCCAGAATGATGACGAACATAACTGGCTGCGCACAGACGCCGGAAGCTCTCCGCCTCGACATGCCGCTCGAGATCGCTTTTGCCAAGCAGAACGAGGAGATCACTCTTCCTCTCTTTAAACCTTTGGAGGCGTAACATGAAGCGATCCAAAGCAGCGGTCGTAGGGGCCGCCGAGACGACGCAGCTCGGTGTCATTCCGAACATGTCCCAGGTCCAACTGCACGCCGACGCGGCGCTCAATGCGGTTCGCGATGCAGGAATTTCTCTTTCGGACATCGATGGAATCGCCACGGCGGGCGAAAGTCCCGAGTCGCTCGCACACTATCTTGGCATCACACCGACCTGGATCGATGCCACTGGTGTCGGCGGATGCTCGTTCCTCATGCATGTTCGGCACGCAACGGCAGCAATCGAAGTGGGTTTTTGCCGCACCGTGCTCATTACCCACGGCGAAAGCGGACGATCCGGCATAGCCGCCGCCGGATTTCCGGTGCCGATCCGAGGTAGTCTGCTTCAGCAGTTCGAAACTCCTTACGGTACCACGGGCCCGGCGACGATGTTCACGGTCCCAGTGCTGAGATACCTGAAAAAGTACGGGCTAGGCGAAGACGCGCTCGCCGAAGTGGCCGTGGTCCAACGCGAATGGGCCGCGAAGAATCCCCGTGCCACCTTCAAGAACCCTATCTCCGTGGACGACGTGATGAACTCGCGGATGATCTCCTATCCGTTTCGGTTGCTGATGTGCTGTCTCGTGACCGATGGGGGCGGAGCGTTGGTCCTGACGTCGGCGGACCGCGCCAAGGACTTCGATCGGCCAGTTTACATCGTCGGTACGGGAGAAAGCGTCGAGACCCCGATGGTGAGCCAAATGCAGGATTTCACCACGTCGCGCGCCTTCAGGGTTTCCGGTCGCGAAGCCTTCAAGTCCGGAGGCATTTCGCATGCCGACGTCGATCACTTGATGATCTACGACGCCTTCGCGCATTTGCCGCTGTACGGCTTGGAAGATCTTGGTTTCTGCAAGCCAGGGGAGGCGGCCGCCTTCATCCGGGAACGCAATACCGCACCCGGCGGCAAGCTGCCGATGAACACGAACGGCGGCGGGCTAAGTTACATGCACTCCGGCATGTACGGCATGTACGCCCTGCAGGAATCGGTCAGGCAGGTCCGAGGGATCGCTGCGGCGCAGGTTCCGGATGTGAAGATCTCGGTCGCTCACGGGGTAGGGGGCATGTTCGCAGCAAGCAGCACGATCGTGTTTTCGAAGGCGGCACCCGGGAAATCGGAGTGATCCTCGTCGGACCTGCGACCGACCGAGTTAACTCCGGATCAGCGAAGCTCAAGTGAGGGAGAGGAACGTGCTGAAAAGACTAACCAGAACGGCACTAGTCATCGGCTGCATTGGCGCGGCATGCGTTGGAGGCCGCGCCAATGCGGACGACGCCCCCATCAAGATTGGCGTTCTGACCGATATGTCGTCCGTCTACGCGGATGGCGCCGGCAAAGGGTCGGTTGAAGCGGCTCAGCTTGCGATAGAGGACGCGGGAGATGTATTGGGGAAGCCAGTCGAGTTGGTGTCCGCAGACCATCAGAACAAGCCTGATCTGGGAACCGCGATCGCTCGGCGATGGTATGACCGCGATGGCGTCGATATGATCACCGACGTTCCGGGATCACCGCTCGGCTTCGCTGTTCAGACGATGTCTCTGCAGTACAAGAAGCTGGCTCTTCTCGTGGCGTCGACGAGCTCTGACATCACCGGCCCGAAGTGCACTCCTTACTCGGCGATGTGGGGTGTCGACACCTACACCCTCTCGAACATTCTAGGAAGCTATCTGACGAGCACGGGTCTTGATACCTGGTTTTTCATAGCGCTGGATGGCGCCGTCGGCCGAACCTTCGTCTCGGAAGGAACGCAATTCATCGCCGCAAACGGCGGAAAGGTCCTGGGAGCCACGTACGCACCGATCAACTCGGCGGACTTTTCCTCGTTCCTCCTTCAGGCACAGGCTTCGAAGGCGAAGGTCATCGGCCTCGCCAATGCGGGTGCTGATACGGTTACTTCCATTCAGCAGGCCGTCGAATTCGGCCTGGTTCGCGGAGGACAGAAGTTCGCGGCCTTTATCGTGCTTGAGGGTGCACTACGTTCGCTCGGTCTCGAGACCGCACAGGGGCTCCTCGTGGTTGCCCCATTCTTCTGGAACCTCAATGACGAAACGCGGGCATGGTCCGCGAGGTTCGAAAAGAGAATGGGACGGCCGCCGACGTGGAATCATGCACTGGTCTACAGCGCCGTCAACCACTACCTCAAAGCCGTGAAAGCTGCGGGAACACGCGATCCGGATATGGTGATGGCAAGGATGCGCGAGCTTCCGATTGAAGATCCGGCGACTCGGAACGGAAAGCTGCGGATCGACGGCAGGGTAGTGCGCGACGACTATCTCTTTGAGGTCAAGAAGCCCAGCGAAGCGAAGTCCGATTGGGATCTGTACAAGCTAGTCAGGGTCATCCCCGGAATTGAGGCGACCCGCCCGTTGGACAAGGGCGGGTGCCCGTTAGTCAAGTAGAACCTGTTTCGCCTCGGCGATTATGCGGTAAGCGCTGTTGCGGACTTCTTCTTATCTAAGCTGTCCGATGCGCCGTGGAGCGCGACGCGCCACGGTGTCGGGTAAGGAGACGTGTCTGTTGAGGAGGAGGGAATTTGATGGATCTTCGCATTCGGAATCGCCGAGCTATCGTTGCGGGGGCCAGCGTCGGTCTGGGATACAGCAGCGCCATGGCACTGGCTCGAGAGGGCGTTACGCTATTTATCTCTGCTCGCGGAGAAGACCGTCTTCGCAACGCGGCCGAGACAATAGCCCGGGAGACGAATGCCACGGTGACGCCTGTCGTTGCCGATCATGGGACACGCGAGGGACGGGAGGCTCTCCTGAGGGCTTGCTCTCAACCAGATATTCTCGTCATTACCTGCTCTCCGCCGAAAGCGACTGAAGATTTCCGCGATATTACGGAAGAGGACTGGTACGGGTCAGTCGCGACGACTTTGATTGGACCAATCGAACTGATAAAAGCCTCGATCAGCGGAATGGCCGACAGGCGTTGGGGTCGTATTGTGAATATAGCGACCGGCGCAGCGAAACATCCGACCGAGTTGAGGTTGTTATCCGGACCGACGAGATCGGCTCTTGTAAATTACACCGTGGCGCTGTCAAAGCGGTTTGCAAAGGACAACGTCATCCTGAACAATCTCCTGCCCGGCCTTCATGCAACGCCAGGTCTGGAAAAGATGCTGACCGATCGGGCAAAGCGAAATCGGAGCAACTACGACGTCGAGAAGCAGCGGCTCCTCGAGTTCTTCGACATGCCGACTAAACGATTAGCGGATCCGGACGATTTCGGAGCATTCTGCGCGCTGCTCTGCAGCGACTACGCGAATTCGATCGTTGGTCAGAACTTGGTTATCGATGGCGGTGCAATTCACGCAATGTTCTAGCGTCGCGATCCCCTGTAGCTTGGCGCCTCAAAGCGCCTTTCTGACCGAGCCCGAACAACTGCTTGCCGTGATGGACGCCGCTCTACTTGGCGAGCCTTGGACTTAAAACTACGCCGGCGTGAAGTCACGCAGACAACCTTGTATTTGCAGATAGACGATCTGTACTGGGGAATGGAACAATATGGAAGGTCGGCCAATCGAAACACTGGAGCGCCTCACTTCGAGACGCCGTTCTTGTCGTGCCTTTAGGCCACAACCGGTCGCTCGTACGTCGATCATCCGCATTCTCGAAATGGCCCAGAAAACCGCATCGTGGTGCAATAGCCAGCCTTGGCGGGTGATCGTGACAAGCGGCGTTGAGACTGATCGCTTCCGCGAAGCGATGTACAAGGCTGCTAATAGCGGCGGCCCGCAAAAAGGAGACTTTCCGTTTCCGCGCGAATATCGTGGCGTGTATGCCGAACGACGGCGCGAAAGCGGATTTCAGCTCTATAACGCTTTGAACATCGCGCGGGGCGACAAATCGGCCTACGCGCACCAAGCGCTCGAGAACTTCAATTTCTTTGGAGCGCCCCACGTCGCCACTGTGACCACCGACGAGGCTTTGGGCGTGTATGGAGCCGTCGACTGCGGTGCCTACGTCGCCAACTTCCTTCTGGCCGCCGAAGCCTTGGGGGTGGCAACCGTGCCGCAGGCCTCCTTGGCTTTCTATTCCGACGTGGTCCGTCTTCATTTCGGTTTGGAAAGCGATCGGAAGATCGTCTGTGGTATTTCCTTCGGAATCGCGAACACCGAACATCCGGCGAACGGATTCCACACTAACCGTGCCGAGGTCGCCGACGTCGTATCGTTCGTCGGAGACTAAATTTCTTGGTGGGCGCGCCATGACCGTGGACGGCCATTCATCCATGAACAAGGTCGAATTGAATCCTTCGAACCGCCACCCGTTGGAGTGGATGGGCGTGACGTCGACAAATCCCTCGCCATAGGTCGAGATCGGCAGTGGTCCAACGCGAATGGATCGCGAAGAATCCCGCGCCACCTTCAAGAACCTGATTTCGGTGGATGACGTGATGTACTCGCGGATGATCGCCCACCCGTTTCGGGTTGCTGATGTGCTGTGACCGATGGGGGCGAAGCGTTGATCCTTACGTCGCGGACCGCGCCAAGGACTTCGATCGGCCCCGCCCGTTGGACAAGGGCGGATGCCCGGTAGTCAAGTAGGTCCTGCTCCGCCTCGCCGATTATGCGGGCCTCGAGTCGAGGTAAACGTAAAGAGCTGCAATCTTCCCGTCTCGTGCGATGATAAAGTCCACACCGGTGTACACGGGCGTTTCGCCTTTCGGCCCCGAGCCCCACGCTAAGCGCCCCGAATTGTGCAGAACCTGGGGCGCGCCATGAGGCGTATAAACATAATGGGGATGCGTTGCTCGGAGATCGCCGGCAAACTTGTCCAGTGCATCATGACCTACGAATGTACCCGGCGGCACGTACAGTACACAGTCGTCGGTGTATAGCTCCCGAATTGCAGCCCTTCGGCGAGCTGAATCACCTTCGCCGAAAACTTCTGGAAGATTGCGGTTGAGCAGGGTCTCGATACCGCCCACATCTGCGCCCACGGACGGAGGGGCACTCTTCTTACTGGCATGCTGATTCATCGGAAGGACTCCTTGTATGCGTGACGATGATGCCATTCGTTGGGACGCTCGCGAAGCAGCAATGATTGAAAGTCATCGTTTCAGGTTTGGTGACTTGTTGGTCGAGCACCCGGCGAAACGTCTCGAGCGGATAGTCCGGAATCGGTTTGATGTCTCCCTTGATGCCGGCGTTGTTGAAGAAGATGTGCACGCAGCCGCAACGTCCTGTTCGAGGCTGACGTCCGCGCCTCTGCGGAGGCGGGCAGTGTCCCGATGGCGCGAGCGAGTCCCGCGTCATCGCGGTCGACCGCGACGATGCGGGCGCCGCCGCGTTCGGCCAAGAGCTGGATGGTTGCGGTTCCGATTTCACCGGCGGCGCCTGTCACCTGGGCCACCTTTCCGTTCAGCACACGATCGGTCATGTCGTGCCAGTCCTCCCCAAGGCTGGAGCAGGGCGACACGACCCGCCAAGGCGCTATGCTGGTCACCCGGACCACCTTTCGCGCGCGAACGGGAGAGCAACTTCAGTGCCACGTTCCTCTCCTGCCTTGCGCTTCGTTCGCGCTCGAGGCGGAACGCTCGTCGGCTTCTGTTGATTTTGAAGCTATACGGATTGCTTGGATCGGCGGTCCAGTCGTTTCCCACGCTGGTACCTTCGCTGATTGCGAAAAGGAGCAAGTGCCGAGACGTATGTCTTTTCGTGGTGCATCTAGCCTCGGCGGGCGTTTGTCCTGTCACTTTGTGGAAGGCAGCTCCCCACACGTGCGGCGCCGCGGGGCCGGGGTCTGCAAGGCGAACGGCATTGCGATTCTTCGCGCCGAAAGAACGGGAGCTCGCGAACTACAAATGGTCTGGATCCGGCGAACGGTTTAGCCTGACGGCAACGGACCCCGGGACGCGGCTCGATAGAACAGTGAGATTGCATGGAAGGGTCTCGAGAGAGAGCTGAAGCGACCGCACTGGGCGCGCACGCCCCTGCGCACATGGCGCGACGCGCTGCCCTGGAGGCCGAAGTGTTGGCGCAGTTGGCAGCCCACGATGGGCCGCAAGTTTCCGATGAAGAGCGCGCCGAAGGCCTGCTCTTCGATTCCGGCTAGAGAAAGCCGGTCTCGCACGACAACAGCGCCCGCAAGTAATCCTCATAAGAGGCCGGGTGCGTTCCTTTCGTGGTTACCACTGCGTATCTCGAACTGACCACCGCATGTGCGGAGATGCGCTCGGACGAGCCTCAGGGACGGCTCGCCACGTCTGCCCCGTTTCCCCTAAGAGGCGAGAGCTACGGTGCGGGAAATTGCTCGCTTAAGCGCGGTTGCGGACTTCTTCATATCTAAGCTGTTCGATACACCATGAGCCAAGTGTCGGGTAAGCGGCACCTCGGTTTTCGCCGTCGTGTGAACCGATCTCGACAGCAACCAAGCATCGACCCGGCCGCTTCGCGTCTTACGAACACGGCTTTCTCAAAGCCGAATTGCATCCTAACCTTATGACGGCGATAGCAGAGCTTGATCCATTCCGAACCGACTATGAGGCTCGGCATATGAGCTACGGAAAGACGCGTCTGCGTCGGAACGCCGTAAAACTTGCGATCGCTGACGGCAGGGTGGCGTTAGGAATTGGTGTCCAGACCAACTCCCCCGATATGGTGGAAATGGCCGCCGCTGCGGGTTTCGATTTCGTGTATCTCGACCTCGAGCACGGATCCTTTGGCTTTGATGCCGCGATCCACTTGATCAGGGCGGCCGAAGCGTCGGGTACCACGCCCTTGGTACGTGTTCCAGATCATACGCCCAGTTTCATAATGCGTGCGCTGGACGCAGGGGCGATGGGGATAATCGTTCCGAATGTGAAGAGCGCTGCAGAAGCCCGAAGCGTTGTGTCGGCCGCAAAGTACGCATGGAGCTGCAATGGAGGATCGCGTGGCGCGTGTCCGGGTACACGAGCTACCTGGCATCAGGTTCGGGACTGGACCGACTTTTCCATTGCAAGCAACAAGGAGACGTCGGTCTGGCTTCTTTTGGAATCCCCGGAAGCATTCCAGGCGGTGGGCGACATCGTAAAGGTGCCTGGGATCGATGCGATAATGCTCGGTCCCTTCGATCTCGCGCATACGTTGGGTCTGCCAGGCCAAACCACGCATAAAGTGGTGATCGAAGCGTGCAGAGAGATAAGCGCGAAGGCGAGAAATAGCGGCATCGAGGTTGTCTGGACGATGTTCTCCGGATCGAGGACGCGCGAAGAACAGGAAATCATCGCAGCCATGGACGCTAGGATAGTCATTGCGGGTACCGACCGGCGGATCGTAATGACGGCGCTACAAGACAGGCACTTTGGTTCAACCTAGAACAGATCGCGAGCTGCCACCCGGAGGCTACGGTCGTCTTTACCGCTCGACATCGCCATCGAGATATTTGTCGCTCATCAAAGGCACGTTAGTTGCCAACTTGCGGCACCCGCCCGCACGAACATCACCAGTCGGGGTGGGCGACCGAGGCAGGAACGGGCGTACAAAGTTCAAAGGAGATTTATCATGCGATTACTTGTGGTCGGTACGGGCGGTGATCGATTTTACCGCAATGGCCTTCAAATCGTGGACCGATCAATAGGACGAGGCCGCGAGCGTTCACCAAAATGGAACGCCTTGTTGCCGACCCGCTGTCTAATCACGCGATCAGATCAGACACATACTGTTCCTGAAACGGACACCCACACGTCCGGGTGCGAGGAATGGCATGTTGCAACTGCGATCCAAAGAAACGCTTGATCAACGTGATCTCGGCTGGCTAAAGGCGCGTCATCATTTCATTGTTTCTGCCGACGGCAATCCCGAGAATCGTTCGCTCGGCTCCCTCGTGGTCTGGAACGACGACGAGATCGCGCCCGGAACCGGCTTCGGCCGTCATTTCCATCCTGACATGGAAATCGTCACCTATGTCCGCCAAGGCGCGGTGACGCACGAGGACAGTACGGGCAAGGTCGGCCGAACGGTTGCTGGCGACGTCCAAGTCATGAGTGCCGGCACAGGAATCAGTCATTCCGAACACAATCGCGACGAAAGCCCCCTCAAGCTTTTCCAGCTCCGGCTGCTTCCACGCCAGCGCGGAGGGACGCCGCGCTGGGTCAGCCACAAATTCCCTAAGGCGGATCGCGCCGGACGCCTCGTCGAGCTCGCAACCGGGAATCCGAGGAATGCCGAGACCCTCCTGATCCGCGCCGACGCGCGGATCTTGGGTGCAACGCTTCTTGCCGGGACCACACTTACCCCCGCGCCGTCTGCGCGGTTTCGGCACGTGTATCTCGCCCCCCGCTCAGGGCGTGGTCCTTGTCAACGGGCAGCGGGTTGCGCTTGGCGACGGTTCGCCGCCATCGATGAACCAGAACTCACCATCACGGCGGAGGAGGATGCTGAATTCATCCTCGTCGATGCCGCCTGATTTCACCTAGCCACAGGAGTAATCATCATGGACTCTACCTCTTATCTTTCTTTCGCAGGCCGCCTATTGATCGGCCTTCCGTTTGCTATGGGTGGCCTCAGCAAGCTCGCGGCTTATGGCCCGACTACGGCGATGATCGCAGCGGTGGGCCTCCCGGTGCCACCGCTTGCCTTTGCGGTAGCCGTCGCCGTCGAACTCGGTGGCGGCCTCTTGCTGATCGCTGGTTACCAAGCTCGTCTGGTCGCAACTGCGTTGGCACTGTACTCTTTGGTGACGGCGTTCTCGTTCCACGCTAACTTTGCCGACCAGAATCAGATGTTCCACTTCCTCAAGAACGTGATGATGGCAGGTGGCTTGCTTCAGATCGTCGCGTTCGGCGCGGGTGCGTTCAGTCTCGACCACCGGTTTTCCAAGGACCGCGGAACTATCAGGAAAGCGGCACCCGTCCACTGATTCGCGCTACACTCCTTGCGAATATACCAGTTAGGACTTTGCCTTATCCTTACCCCTGGCCAGACGCGTTTCGCGATCACTCGTCAGGCCAGCTCCGGGGCGACTCCAATGAGCTCGCAACCGTTTGACTCCTATCAAGGGACCGAGCCTTCAACTAGCTGGCTCGGCAAAAACAATGTCAGGGAAGAAGTATGTCCATGGGATCCCCTCGCGCTCGCGCAGCAACTGCAGAACATCGCCAAACAGAGTCAGCTTCTGATGCAGCGCTTCGTGTCCAGCCAAGCCGACTCCACTAAGGTCGGCATGGGTGACGCGTCGACGCTTGGCTTCGATTTCGTTGACCTCATGACGAAGATGATCGCCGACCCAATGTCGGTTGCGAAGGCCCAGATAGATCTCTTCAATGACAGCCTCGCGGTTTGGCAAAAGACGGCCAAACGTATGTTAACGGTGCGCGCGCGATGCTGACAAGCCGGTAGACAAGCGCTTTAGGCATCCGGATTGGCAGGAAAATGCCATCTTCAACTTTGTGAAGGAAAGCTATCTCGTTGCCGCGAAGTCCATTCTCTCGACGGTGCGCGAAGTCAAGGGCATGGACGAGGCGACAGCTCGGAAGGTCGACTTTTAACCATCGTCTGTTGCGTCCGCCCTGCCATCGGTCAAGATTGCTAGGGCGCCTGTGACTTCACAAGTGCAGCGCTTCGTTGAGTGCCGTCATTGTTTGCTGCCCGCGTTACGGTCTGGAAACGGAATGATGTCCGCCGACATTCGGCTGCCGGTCATCCAGTCGATATACACCGTTTCCGTCCGTTGGCTTTCGCCGTGCTTGGCGAACGCCATGCATCGTGCTCATCGCGGAGCTTGGCGGGCCGGACGTGGATTGCGGCGTTCTCTTCGGCCTCCAGCTTTGCCAACTCAACAAGCTCGGCTTCCTTTAGAACAAAGCCGACCTGCTCATGTGTGATAAGTGCAAGGCGCTCTGCTTCAGTCATGGATCACTCCCGCGTGCAGCGTCTGCACGTCGGTGAGATGGTTAAAGAATGACCGCTGAAATGAAGACAAGTATTCTCGACATCCGGAAGCGGCCGTTAAGGCGATGGCATCCGCATGCGCGGCGTCTGATCTATCTGAAACGTCGCGCGAGCAACCTCAGGAACGGATACACGTTCCGATATTTGATAGTCGCCCCTGCTCGACGCCGAGCCCTCTTAGAGATTTATGCTACTGGCATGCTTTGTCCTGTCCACCTTGGGACCAGCGATTCGTACCAGCGCCGCCGGATGTCGTTGAGGCCGTTGAGCCAAGTAACCAGCGCGAGCGTGCCTTCACGGGTGTCGCGCGAAGTGCTATTTTCAATATCAACACTGGTGCCGTGAGCTTGCCGTTGTGAGGGGATAGACAAAAATATCCCGACGCGGCAAAATGCGTTTTGCGCGTGAGCGAGGGGGCGGCAAACTCTGAAAGGAGACCCTCCATGACTCTTTATGCCTTGCAGACGGCTTACGCCCCTGTCGGGTGGGCAGCCCTGCTCAAAGATCCTCAGAACCGCATGGAGGCCGTCAAACCCGTTGTTCAACGGCTTGGCGGTAGTGTCGTCGATGGCTGGCTGACATTTGGCGATTACGACGTGCTGGTGATCTGCCAGCTGCCGGACAATGTGAGCGCCACGGCGCTGTCCATGGCGATCTCAGCCGGTGGGGCGGTCAAGAGCGTCAAGACCACGCCGCTCGTGACTTTCGACGAAGGGCTTGAGGCTCTCAAGAAGGCCAAGGACGCAGGATACACGCCGCCCCCTAGCGAAGTCCCGTACTTTGGCGTGTATCGCGGCGCGTGACGCCTCGATGAGGTAGCGAGCTGCAACTTGAATTAAAAAGGGTAGCTTCAAGAGCCAGGAGGCATCTTATGGCGACGCAGCTTGATGATTCCGCGCTTGATACGATCTTTCGCAAGGCGCGCACTCAAAACAAGTGGTTCGATAAGCCGGTTTCGCGTGAACAACTCGTTGCCCTGTACGATCTGATGCGCTGGGGCCCGACGAGTGCGAACTGCTTCCCCGTGCGCATCGTGTTCGTGACGACTCCGGCGGCCAAGGAGCGACTAAAGCCCCTCGTCCTTGAGGGTAACCGGCAAAAGGTGACAGACGCGCCGGTGACGGCGATCATCGGTTACGACACCAGGTTCTACGACTGGCTGCCGCGCCTGTTTCCGCACGTTGACGCCAGATCCTGGTTTATCGACAAGCCCGGTTTTGCCGAAACAACAGCCTTCCGCAACAGCAGCCTGCAAGGCGCCTACTTTATCATAGCGGCGCGGGCCATCGGGCTCGACTGCGGACCGATGTCCGGGTTCGACAATGAGGCTGTTGATCGGGAATTCTTCCCCGGTGGCCAGATCAAATCGAACTTTATCTGTGCCATCGGCTATGGCGATCCGGCGGGATTGCTTGAGCGTCTGCCGCGTCCGGATATCAACGAGGTGTGCTCGTTCGTGTAACTGATGTGCGTGTGCAGCGTGATCGCGGCCGCCATGCAGACTTGTTTGAGTGTCAATCGGCGTTGGAGCCCGCGAGAGTGGTCGTGACGGGTGGCCAGTTGCTGCAACAGCCTGGCTGGGCGGGCGCGGGTGCACCGCCCATTTCGCCCATGCGCAATGCCGGTGTAACATCAGTTAGGGCAAGCTTTCCGATCGCGTGCCCGTGAAGGTTGCCAATGCGAGCAGAAGACCTTGAGCCCCTGCGTAAACACATGCTCGCGGTCATCGCCGCCAGCGCCTTTGAGCTGCGCGGCGCGATCGGCAAGAATGCGCTAGACGAACGCGTCATGACGGCCATGCGCAAGATGCCGCGGCATGAGTTTGTGCCAATCGAACTTCAGCCCTACGCGTATGACAATATTCCACTTCCAATCGGCTTCGCGAAGACCATCTCGCAGCCATTTGTGGTCGCCTTAATGACCGATCTGCTCGACATCAAGGCCGACGACAGCGTTCTCGAAATCGGTACCGGTCTTGGCTATCAGGCCGCTATCCTCGCGCAGCTGGCCCGCAGGGTGTACTCCGTTGAAATAATCGAAGAGCTTGGCCAAGCCGCGAAACAACGACTCCGACAGCAGGGCTGCAGCAATGTCGAACTCAAGATTGCCAATGGCTATCACGGTTGGTCAGAGCACGCCCCCTTTGACAAGGTGATCGTGACGGCCGCTCCCGATCTGATTCCTCCTCCGCTGATCCACCAATTGAAAGCGGGTGGGAAAATGGTGATACCGGCCGGCCTGCCCAATACGCAGCAGCTCATTGTGGCCGAGAAGCTCGCCAACGGCAGAATGACGATGAAAGAGATTCTGCCCGTCCGATTCTCTCAACTCGAGGGGACTGAACCCGGCTTATCATAGCCCGGTGGCGCATCCGTAACGGAGCATAGATGACCACCTCGAAAACGATCGCCGGCCTGATCGGTCCCACCCTTGTCGCTATCGCTGCCAGCATGTTGCTGAACATTGGCTCGTTCCCTGCGTTGGCGGAACAGGTTTCCCGCGACCCCGCGCTCATCTTCGTGTCTGGCATCCTCTTGTTCGTTTGCGCGTTCACAATCGCTGGACGAACGGATGGCCGGTGCTCGGCAATGATGGAATATCGAGACATCGAATACACCGTCGTTCAAGGCATCCGGCGGAACTTGTGGAAATGGTCCGCATCGGTTGCGAACGTGGTGATCACCGGCCAATCGTACAGCAAATCTGAAGCCGTGGTCGAAGCCGAGAAAGCGATTGATCGGGCGCTCGCTCCGAAAAAGGTGCGGCTTGTCCCGCTGCCTAGACGCTGGGATTGAAAGACGCGGTTGCTGAGACAATATCGCAAGTTACCAAAGTCGGACGGACGTACCCTGGAGTGATCCGGGGCCTTACTTGTGAGCACCGTCCGGGGTTTCGTGCTTAAATGTCGGTGCCGACCAAAGGAGGGTCAGATGGTAACAAGCGTCAAACAGATGTTG
>WNFT01001089.1_pt1 | contig 22989 bp, 20 predicted proteins | sample 5400191 | NCBI WGS metagenome assembly WNFT01 (sample SAMN13153359, study PRJNA577476) | soil metagenome | isolation source: 80 cm saprolite under Madrone tree | place: USA:California | collected 2016-06-14 | reverse complement strand
AGCGACGGCATCATGCTCAGCGACGGCATCATGCTCAGCGACGGCATCATGCTCAGCGACGGCATCATGCTTAGCGACGGCATCATGCTTAGCGACGGCATCATGCTCAGCGACGGCATCATGCTCAGTGACGGCATCATGTTGAGCGATGGCATCATGCTCAGCGATGGCATCATGCTCAGCGATTAATTAAGTTCGCACGAGTAGCAAAAGCTAGGCTAGAGCTGATTCACAAACTCCATTGGAAACTGATCCCACAAAAGTCCAGGGCCTCGCTGAATGCTTCAACCGGATTCATGCTGGCCGAAAGAACCGACGGCTCGGAGCTTGGCTACTTCACCTTACATTTTGAATGGAGACAACAATGCAGTCTTCACGACTCCTCCAGTCCTTCGTCTACACACTTGTATTACTACTGGGCGCCACTATCACTGGTAATGCGCAAACCGCCGCCTCGGGCAAACTCATGTACGTCACCACTGGCGGCAATATCTACGTAATGAATGGGGATGGTAGCGGTAAGACATTGTTGAGTCCGATCGGGGCCGATTATCACCCCGTGTGGTCACCAAACGGGCAAAAGATCGCCTTTACCAAGTTTGATTTTGTAGCATTCGTCGAACAGTTATATGTAATGAACGCAGATGGTAGCGGTCGTCAACGACTTACTTTCACCTCACGTAATGAGGGCATCGGTTACGCTCCGGCCTGGTCGCCCGACAGCCAGAAGATTGTCTTTCAATCATCAAACTTAAACGGAACCGACAAAGAAATCTTTGTGATAAATGTCGATGGCACTGGTCTGACAAATCTAACTAATTCATCAGACTTGGAGTACGATCCACAATTTTCTCCCGATGGTCAAAAAATATTATTTTTTGGTACCCCTCCGATCGGCACACCCATTAGTTTGAATGTGATGAACGCGAATGGAACGGCAAAGGTGCAAATCTCGCCCGCCAATAAATCATTCGAGTATCCCAGATGGTCGCCGGACGGTAAGAAAGTCGCCGCCGCATATGCAAATCCCGAAAACAACCAGTCAGGTTCTTTTAATACTGTAGTTGTCATGAACGCCGATGGCGGTAACTATGCTGAGGTTACTGGTAATGCTCATCGGGATCCATCTCCACCTAGTTGGTCGCATGACAGCTCGCAGATCCTGTTCATGGCAGGCGAGGCCTTTGTGAGCGGCCAGTGGATTTATGGACTCTACGCGGTAAACGCAGGCGGAGGAGGAGCACAACGATTTGCGCCTGGTCTAAGCGGGACCTTTGGATCTCCCAGTTGGTCAAACAACGATACCAAGGTGGCATTCATAAACGGTTCGGCGATTTACCTTATGAATGACGATGGAACTGAGCGACATCAAATAACGACAGATCCCAATGGTCCAACCTACGTTTCATGGCAACCTGGTTCACCCTGCAACTGTCAGGTAATCACTAAGCCTGGGCCTCAGATAATTCAAACTACATGGGCTGATCCTAATCCAGGTCGTAGTGTGAATTGGAGCGCGCGAGCTGAAGTTACTGATAATGAAGGTTTGGTTTTGACTGATGTGAAACTAGGGTCACGCTACCTTGCCGCGAAGATAAGCGTCCCTTACTACCGGCTGCAGACGAGTGAGTTTGCCAACCAGCGACTCGAACTTAGGCCCAATAACATCGACAACAATGTGAGAAGTCGACTGATCGACTTCAAAGTGACACAAGACCAGGAAAAGTTGCGAATTGAAGCTACTTACGTCGTGGACCAGATTCCTACTGGCTCCCCAAGTTGCCTACATGTGATCCAGCGTTATGACTTCTATAGAGAAGGTGTCGGAGGTCGATGCGAGCCAAGCGGGACGTTGAATTGTTCTCGTTGGAAGCCGCTGGTGAAATATAAATTCTACGGGCAGTTAGGTCGATCATTCGTATCTTTCAATGCCGCACAACGGCAGCACTTGCGAATTGATAACAATGCACACAACACGGTGGGACTTTTTAAGGATTGCGATATTCCCGGCACTTGCTTCCCTAACGCCGGAACCAGCATTCCCGGTATGCTTGGGTTCGAAAGAAAATTCAATCCTCTATTTGATGAGTGGTATGACCGCGCAATAAGCCAGGGCAGGAGCACAAATCAATGGGATAATATTCACCAAACCTACTTGGGTGTTATTGAAGAACCCGGAATATCGCCAGGTATTTATCCCGAGTGGCACTTTGTTGGAGCTGGTTGCCCCGAGTGTCTTCATAGCCATTGGCGATGGGGAGCCATTCAAGGTCCGGCTTTTAATAATGGTAATGTGATTGGAATTCCTTCCGGATCGGTGCAAGACCTGGAGTTTGCCGTGGTAAGACACAATCTAGCGGAGGAGCGGCCGTCAGACTATCTTTCTCTAGTTAACCAGGAGCGCATCCGACATCCAGCAACAGGTTTTGATCCCCGAGAACAGCTCTATGACTACACCGCTCCTGACGAAGTCGTCTCATGGTACTCGGGCACTGGTTATCAAAACAGCGACGCATTCTTCGGTCACGGTGCTTTCTTCAGTAGCGCCGTCCCAACCAAGCAGTTTTATGGAAGCGGGTCTTCATCTGAGGGTCTGACTTCGATTGTCGCCGCAAACTTCATCGCTGACGGCGCTACGACGGTGAATTCATTTGATCCCACCATTCTAGGGCCGCTTCCCGCCGGTTACACCCTTTACAACAATCTGAGCTATGGCGTTCAAACTACAGCTGAGGTCTCTGGCCCACACGTAGTATCGTTCAGTGTACCGTCAGTATCTGATCAAACAGTCTTCAACAACATGAGGATCTTTCATGCTGAACAGGATCAGTTTGAGCCATCGAAAGTCACGTGGGTCGATCGAACAATTCTAGCCCCTGATCCGCAAGCACCTGACTTCGCAAACAAAATTATCAACTCGAAGACAAACTTGTTGGGTCAGTTCGTGGTTGCTTCTCTAACTTCGCCGCAACCTCCGAATACCGCGTCAGCCGAGTTGGCGGTGGCCAGTAGCCATTCACCTTTTCAGATCGTGGCCGGGAACAACGTAACTTATACCTTCACTGTCACCAATAACGGACCGCAGACGGCAACGGGAATATCTTTCGCAAATGCCTTGCCTCCGAGCAGCCAATTCGACTCCGTAATCTCAACGCAAGGCACGTGTGCCGAAGTGAATGGAACTGTCGTTTGCAAGATTGGTACGCTCAACACAGGATCGAGCGCCTCAGTAACGGTAACAGCAAAGCTCACTGAAGGCGGTTTACATTTTCCACCCGCAGGAAAAATGATAGGCAACACCGCTCTCGTGAGAAGTAATGAAACAGATTCGAACACGGCCAATAATATGGTTACCGAAAGCATTAATGTCTTACCGGATACCAATGCAGCGCCCACTGTAACGATCACGAGCCCGACGAATGGGAACATGTTTGTAGGTCCGGCAAATATCAATATCGTCGCCAGTGCAAGCGACAGCGACGGCACCATCAGCAAGGTTGATTTCTTTGATAATGGAGAATTAATCGGAACCGGCACAGCCACGGGACAGAATCAATATAGTCTCAATTGGACTAACGCGCCTTTCGGCGACCATTCGTTAATTGCAATCGCGACCGACAATGCCGGTAAGAGCAATCTTTCCGGCGCAGCTAACATCATCGTTAACGGAATGGCTACGGTAAGTATTACCAGTCCCACGACGTGGACGGCGTTTCAAGCGCCGGCAAACATCACTATCAATGCGGATGCCAGCTACGGCGGTGGAAGTATTATTAGGGTTGATTTCTACGCGAATGGTGCACTACTCGGAACCGGTGCCTTTCTAGGTGGCTATCAATATAGCTTCACCTGGACCAATGTGAGTTCAGGTTCATATGCATTAACCACCGTTGCGATTGATAACAATGGAATCGCAACGACATCGAGTCCCGTGCCGATTGATGTTTTTTTGAAGTTTAACTTGCCTCCATCGGTGTCCGTTTCAAGCCCGGCAAGCGGAACTGCTTATGCAGCTCCTGCGAGCGTAACGATCACAGCAAGCGCCAGTGATAGCGACGGTACTATTTCCAAAGTTGATTTCTATTCGAACGGTTCGCTTATCGGAACCGGCACTTCAAGTGGCACAAATCAGTATAGCTTTACATGGACGAACGTCGTTCGGGGCAACTATGCGTTGACGGCCGTGGCCATAGATAACGAGGGCGGCACTTCAACTTCCGCAAGTACGACGATTAAGGTGGGAGCTCCTGTGCTGCTGGTGGTTGGCTCGGCGACACTTAACACGGGCGATAGCGCCGTAAAATCCCGTCTCGAAGCCCTTGGCTATTTCGTAACAGTCAAGACGGGTAGTGCGGCGACAACTGCCGATGCCAACGGGAAGGCCGCGGTCCTAGTCTCTTCGACGGTCACACCCTCCTCTGTTGGAACCAAGTTTCGTACTGTTGCGGTCCCGGTAGTGACTTGGGAATCGGGACTCTATGCCAACATGGGAATGACGGGAACCGCCGCTCAGGATAATGGTACGGTTACTAAACAGACGCAGTTGAAAATCACGAATGCTTCACACCCATTGGCCGCTGGTCTATCAGGGACAGTTACAGTGGTCAGCGTCTCGGGTACACTGGATTGGGGCAAACCGAATGCGAATGCGGCAGCAGTTGCAACTGTGGCTAACGATACGACCAAAGCTCTTATCTTCGGTTACCTGCCGGGCGCCGTGATGCCGGGATTAACTGCACCCGGTCGCCGTGTCGGACTGTTCTTGTACGACACTACAGCAGCAAGCTTCACGAGCAACGGGACCGCTCTACTTGATGCGGCGATCAGTTGGGCCACTGGTTTGGCCCCTTTACCTTGAGGTATTTGCGGATCGCGTTCGATGGCGTAGCGGATTGGCTGCTATTCCGATGGCGTTATCAAATGACTACCATGCCGCTTAGCAGAAACCCCACGAACGGCTGTGTTCCTCATGGCAGTGAGATTAGGGGTCTCACCGTGTTTAAGATAGTTGTCTCGCTAGCGAGTATTGTTGCTCTGATCTTCTGGTTCGGAGCTGCGGCATTTGTCATTGATGCTGCCATTCGGGGCGTTAATTTACCGACGCGGTATATTTATTTCTATAGTTTTCCTCCTGTTTATTTCTCCTATTGCATATTCAGTTGCACTAAGTTATTGAAACCTCACACGCTCATACTTTCAGGTGTGATAATTCACATCGCTCTAGCGGTTTGGGTGATCGCGGGAGGAACCGCTTTTGTGCTAGCAGTGGGTCTATTCTTTACTCTTCTTTGGTCTCTCTTATGTGTGCTTCGAACAATTACTGAAAGGTGAAGGAATATTTCTTTGGTGTTGAGGGCTCTGGGGTTGGGCCAGCGGTCGCCCCTTTGCCTTGAAGAGTTAGGGATCGCTCGCTAACCGCGGTAGCTTATTGCTTGCACTCCAATACCGGTGTCAAATGCTTCTATGCCACTCAGCAGAGGCCCAATACTCGACGATGAACCTCAAGACCGTGAGACTAGTAGCCTCGGCCTGTTCAAGATAATTTTCTTCTCGGCGAGTCTTATTGCCCTGATCTTCTGGTTCGGAGCTGCCGCGTTTGGGATTGACGCTGCTTCTCGCGGCGTTAGTTTAGCTCCTTGGTATATCTACTCTCTCGCTTTTCCCTTTTTCTATCTGGCGTTCTGTCTGATCAGTTGCACAAAGCTTCTACGGGGCCAGTTGCTACTTGTTGCGGGTGTCATCATGCACATTGGTCTAACTGCCTGGATCATCATTTCTGTGCTTAATAGTCGGTACACATCAATTGAAACTGTGAGCATAGCTTTTGCTGTTTCATGGATTTTGCTATTCGTCTTGCGAAGCAGGAGTGAGGGCAAAGTCCAGTGAGCAGGTGAGGCCAGAACCAGTATCACTTCAGTCCTTCGGACCATAATTATTGTTTTAGGTACGACATCACGGCGGCAAGTTTCACCAGCAACGGCACCGCTCTATTTGATGCGGCAATCAATTGGGCCAGCGGTCTTGCTCCCTTACCCTAATGCATTGTTGGTTAGCCAATATCAGATGGAAGAGTAGATATTGAGTCTTAGTTTATCCAAGAAAATTGAGGTCGGTTGCGGAATAGCCACGGCTTCTTTAGGAATATTCATTTACAGCTATATTCTGAACCAGGATATGGCTATGTATCGCCGCCTCAATCAACCCGTGAGGCTATCGATGCAACACGTAGTAGGCTTTTGCATAATTGCCGCTCCTAGCATGCTGGTTGCGATTGGGGCGTGTGCTCACGCGTTCAAGCATAAGTCCTGGCCGCTTAAAGTACTCTGGGCAGGAGTAATTCTGAATTGCCTTCTAATCGTCGTGTTTTTCTACGGCTTCGCATTAGCCTTCAATCACGATGTGTTGGGAATAACCGCCGTTCTCATCGAATTTGTTTTAACGATCGGCACTTTGATTGCCGCATATGCTCATCGCATAACATTCGGCACTAAATGAGATCTAGCACAGCCTCCATTTTGCAGTGCTTTTGGAGCTGCCGATTTTGCGTCGATGGTGCCATATGAAGTCTTGTTCGAGATTGCGCAAGCCACGTAGATTACACGATCATATTTAGGGTGATAGAAACCAGCCGCTACTGCCGCCGAAAAGGCTTCTTGCTGACGCTCTTTAGCCTCAGCCATCACTGCTTTTATACACTTGTCCACGAGAATTCCATCCGTAAAGCCTTCACGCGTCTCTGAAGCACATTAAGAGCCCTTAATTCCCAACCCCCGATTCAAAGCCAAAACCAGGCCCATCATGAAGTAGACAATCATCACGACTTCCGAGTCGCCCCAGTTGTAATGAACCTGCCCGGAAACAAAGAAGCCTAAAAGACCCCCTAACGCGCCAAGCAGAATTCCGTGTTCGATCCAGTCAAGCCGGGTTTTGTATTCCAACGTTCGCCAGATCGTCCGCGCGTAAACAAACAGCAAACCAAGCCAAACAAGGAGCGCGGGTACACCACGCTCCAACGCAATCTCAAGGGGATTCGAATGCATGTGGCCCCATGGCAAACGGCCTTTATCAAACATGCCCCATTCCCGCCAGTGGGATTTGATTGAATCCATGCCAATGCCCACCAGCAAATGTCGCGGCTTGCTAACCAGCAGGTGAAAGCCCTCGCGCCAGACCGTTTCACGCCAACTGGTTGATTGATCCTGCTGGTCTATGAATCCAACGTTGCGTTTTTGCTGAAGAACGAACAGCCCGGCAAGAATCAGTGGAATCGCGAGCACGCCGGCAAACAAAACTGTGCGGCGGCTGACGCTCAGAAGCAGAATCAAGGCGGTGGAAATCACAAAAGCCAACCATGAAGCGCGCGTCACAGTCAGCAGTAACGCGCCCACCATTCCCAGCAACGCCACTACCAAACCTAATCCCATCATCGTGCGCTTGCGTGGCAGTGCGACGAATAAACCTACGGTCAGCGCCAGGACTAGTTGTAACACTTCGGCATAGGTCACGAAGTTTCCGTAGAGACCGGACGCGCGCCAGTCTCTCCCTTTGGACCAACTGCCGATGCCCAACTGCTCGAGCGCGTTGTTGCCAGGGAGCAATGCGCCTCTGGTTACTTTGCAGGGGAGCACCCATTCATGCCGGTAGGCGGTAACGATCACTACTTTCTTGTCCGGCTTTGACAAGTCATTTACTAGTTCCTGCGGGTCGTGAAGCTTCGCTCCATCCACAGTCAGCAACGTGTCGCCATCGCGAATCCCTGCCTTGTAGAGCGGGCTGGCTTCAGAAACGCTGTAAACCTTGACACCCGTTCCCAATAGTCTTTGGGCGCCGGTAAAGATTACGCTGATCATGCAGGCGCCGATGAGCGTGATTGCCAGCAGCCGAATCACACGACGCGAAGGCACGTTTTGAGAAATCAAATAAACTATTGTGAAGAGGCTTGCGGCGCGCAGCTTACCAATGGAAACCATCGGCTCGTACGAGAGAAATGACGAAAGCCCGGTAAGAAGGAAAAAGCCAAACAGAAAGTAATCAACCGGCGTGCGGTAAAGTTTCGGTCGCGGATAAAACGCAAACCTCAGCAGCCAGAACGCCATGCCCAGCAACCATGCAGTCTGCGTTGCGGCGATAGACAACGGCGCCGAGAAAGCAAACAAAAAGAGGCAGGATAGAATTGCAGTATCCAGGAATTTTGCGGCTTGGCTTCTTTCCACCAGTTATCCTGCGTTTTCAAACTTTCTTGCTACTCTATATCTTATACGGCGAGACTCACACTGAATGATAGATCTGACAGACAGCTACCAACACTGTTTCTTCCTCAAGTGCAACGTGGGCCGCCTCTTTCAGTTGACGAGTATAGCGAGCCGTGCTGTCGAAATTGGTAGATAAAGCGAATGGGAGGTCGGTATATATCAGATTGCTTCGGTCTGGAACTCTTACACCGGCAAGCGAAAGATAACTACCATCAAGACCTTTTACAATCGTGCAGCCGCCAAATGCATAAGTAAACTCTTCCTCGAAAGCCAGAAGCAAATTGCGGTAGCAAGGCGCGGACAGGTCAGGAACGTACACCTCGACTCTTGCCCGTTCGAGCAGTGGCAAGGAATTGCTCCTTTCGTTTCGAGAAGTCTTTCATCCGCTTATTAGCTTTCTTCTCGGACACGACAGCTCGGCTTGGTCGTTCAGAATTGGGTTCCTTAATGGCCTTTTCTTTTTTCATGACGAGCTCTTTATTCTGCGGCTTTCCTGAAAAAAACAAATGCTCGTAATCGCTAGAGGTATAGCACTTCTAGAAAGAAATCTTTCATTGCTCATTTACATAACCGACCGTTCACCAACTTTAATAGCCATCGCCGCGCAGCATAACCATCACGGTGCGCAGAATGATCTTCAGGTCAAACAGCAGCGACCAGTTTTCGATGTAGAACAAGTCCAGTTTCACCATCTCCTCAAAAGGCAAGCGGTTTCTGCCCGATACCTGCCACAGTCCCGTCACTCCGGGCTTCATGTCCAATCGCTTGCGATGCCGCAGCTCGTAAGCTTCTACCTCGTATGGAATCGGCGGGCGTGGCCCCACGATGCTCATGTCACCGCGCAGCACATTCAGAAGTTGCGGCACTTCATCCAGACTAAAGCGACGCAGCACTCGCCCGACGCGCGTGATGCGTGGATCGTCACGTAGTTTGTAAGCCGGTCTTTCAGCGTTGCCGACGTTTGCTTCAGCATCTCCGGCGATGAATTTGCGCTGATACTCGCGATGAATTTCGCTGTCGGCATTCATGTGCATCGTGCGAAATTTGTAGACCACGAATATGCGGCCATCCATGCCCACGCGTTCCTGCGCATAAGAGATGGGACCTTTGGAATCAAGCTTGATCAGGAGCGCGATAAAGAACCAGAAAGGCGACATCACTGCAAGTGTCAACGATGCGATGAACAAGTCAGACAAGCGCTTAGTGCCGCGCGCGAAATCCGAAAGCGGTTCGCGAAACAACCGGATCATCGGTAATGCGCCGATTTGATCGACTTCTGTTTTGCTGGGCAAACAATTAAACAGGCTCGGTGCGATGCGAAACTCGACTCCGTGCCGGCGTCCACAACGCATCATTACATCAAACAAGGTGTCGCCATCTACATTCGCGTCGGCGATGATCACTTCGTTGGCCTTTGAGTCGCGAATCGCATCCGGCAATCCCGCGAGGTCGCTGATCACCGGAACGCCCTCATAGGTTGCGGGAACTTCGAGAGGTGAGGCGCCGCCGCTTTCGACAACGCCAATTACGCGGTATCCAAGCGACGGTCTTTCGCGCATCTCCTTAATACAAAATGCTGCTTCCGGGCCGCGTCCAACGACGAGTGTGGGAATCAAATTGATCCCGCGCAGGCGAAAGAAGGTTTGCGCAGTTCGTAATAGAAGGCGCACCAGCTCAAAGCCGGCAAAGGCCAGCAGAAAGTCGAGCACAAAGACGCTGCGCGCATATGAGAATGCCCGGTAATGGAAACCGCCGCGATAAAGGAATGCCGCGGCAACAACGAGCAGTGATCCGATTGCAGTCGCTTTGAAAACGCGTATGCCGTCGTCAACAAATGAAAATTCACCGCGCAGCCGGTAGAGATCGTAATACTTTGCGATCAGCAGCCGAATGAGGACGACAAACAGCAACAACGCGCCATAGGGAGCGAAGCGAGCGCTCCAGGCATAAGCGGCATTGCCGGACGCAGCCAGCAGTGGTGCGCCTTCGCGCCAGTAAAACGCCAAACTGAAAGCCGCGGTCGCGATTACGATATCCGTAACCACCAGCGCAGCTTTAATCAGCGGCACCACCCACTGCGGAGCGCGTGCCGAAGCCCGCACCACACTTGCGCCAATCATGGTTTTCGCGATCCGGTCCGCTCTTACCGTAGTTTGTGCCATTCAGAAACTCGCACGCCGATATAGATTGCGTCCTATGCGAGGATAGGATAACAAAAGTTTAATCTTCGAGTATTAGATTCACTACCTGTTGCATTACGCCGGCGCTGGCGCGCGCGGCAGATGTTGTCTTTTTCTCAATCCGCAGTTCGCGCGCGTCTTCTTCAGTGGCGATTCGTTGCAACCGGCCTTCGTTCACCAGTTGCTGATCTATCGCGGCCCATTCACCCATATAGATTGATGCCGCCGGTACGCCGAGCGCCGCCGCCTCGCGGTTCATAGTGCCACCAGCGCTCACCACCAGATCACTCCGCGCAATCAGGTTCGAACCATCCAACGGGTGCGCGGGTATGATTATCTGGTCGCGCGCGTAATACTGCCGTTGCCACTCGTTTCGCGGCAGCAGTACCAACTTCACCACAGGAATTTTCCCAAGCCGATCGATCAATCCATCGAACAACTGGTTTTCGAAACGATGATAAAGCGCTTCGCTGGCCGGCGGTCGCGCGGTGACCAGAATATCGCCGGCCTCGATCCCCAAATTCCCTAGTTCTACGTCAAAATCCGGATCGGCTGCGAAGTTTGCCAGGTAAACATCTTCCTTTATGCCGTCGTATCTTTTCACTTTCGGAGCCGTGACGCCGAAGCGCAGCAATGCTGCCTCGGGAAAAGCGCGCGGAACGATTACGCGCGAAGCCAGGCGAAAGGCGAGATGGTTTGCAGGTTGATGCTCGTAGTCCATCAGCGTCACCGCTCGCAGCGATAACGCCCGCGCCGCGAGAATTTGCGAGTAGGAGTTGTGGCTCACCGCCAGATCGATTTGTTTTCCTCGCGCCCAGCGCGCCAGCTCCAGGCCACGCCCCACCAGGTTCCCGGCTTTGCCCGAAAGCTTTCCACCGCCATGTCCGCCAATCACTTCCGGAGCAAACCCGGCAGCCTCGGCCAACGGCACAGTTTCGGCAAACTGCCGCGCGGTCACGACTAAATCATGACCGCGCCGCGTGAACTCAGTTGCGAGTGGACGGAAGAATGGAACGTGCGGAGAGTTTGCCAGATCGATCCAGATTCGCATTGGCAATCGAAAATGTAAGGTGGGTTTGGAACCAACTATCCAACTCTACAGAATTTCAACGAGCTGTCCTTTTGCGCGCAACGATTTCTCCGCGGCTTCGACCGTGCGCACCAGACGCAAGCCGGCGTGGCCATCCGTTTCCGGTTGTTTCTTGTTTTCGATGCAATCAATGAAATGAAGCGCTTCCGTTTGCAGTGCTTCAGTTGCATCAAGGCGCGGCGCCCACATATCGCCCGACCGATAGCTGACGAGCATTTCGTAAACGGCCTCCGGACTCTGCGAAATAGTGACGCCTTTGTCGTATATCTTCACCTTTTCGCTGGGTTCAAGATCGTCATAAAGAATCATCTTTTCGCTGCCGCCGATAAGCGTATGCCGCACCTTGACCGGCGTCAGCCAGTTGACGTGAACGTGGGCGATCTGCGGATTGTCGAAGAACAAAGTGATGTAAGCGACGTTTTCAGGTTGACCGGGAATGTGGCTAATGCCTGTCGCTGAAACGGCGGTCGCTTTTGCCGGCAATACATAATCCATGATCGAAAGATCGTGGATCGCAAGATCCCAAATTACATTCACGTCGTGCTGAAACAGTCCGAGATTAACGCGCACCGCGTCGTAGTAATAAATATCGCCTAACCCATTGGCGGTAATCAGCTCGCGGATTTTTCTGACGGCGGCGGTATAGACGAAAGTGTGGTCCACCATCAGCACGCGCTGGCGTCGGGCAGCTTCTTCGATCAACTCTATGCTCTGTTCTGAGTTTGCGGCTAATGGCTTTTCGACTAGCACATGCTTGTTCGCGTGAAGTGCGGCCATAGCCAGCTCGAAATGCGATGAGACCGGTGTAGCGATTACGATCGCGTCGAGCGACGGATCGTTAAAGAGAACGCCCGCATCGTTAACGGTATGAATGGTGGGATAGCGCACGCGTAACTGGGCCAACCGCTCGGTGCGCAGATCGCAAACGGCAACAACTGTTGAACCTGGCGCTTCCATGAAATTCCGCACCAGGTTTGGACCCCAGTAACCATAACCGATGACCCCGACTTTTATCATGTGTGTTCCTGCTTAAATTCTTCCTGGCGTTCCCGAACGTCGCCAATAACCCGCGCCGGCACACCCGCCACGATTGCGTAATCGGGCACGTCGCGCGTCACGACCGCGCCCGCGCCAACCAACGAACGTTCGCCGATTGTAATGCCCGCCATGATCGTGACATTACTGCCGATGGCTGCTCGCCTCTTCACGCGCGTTTCGACGACCGTCCAATCAGTCTCGGTCTGCAACCTGCCGTCGGCATTGACTGCGCTGGGGTAAAGATCGTTGGTGAACATCACACCATGGCCAATGAAGACTTCGTCTTCGATGGTTACGCCTTCGCAGATGAACGTATGCGATGAAATTTTGCAACGAGCGCCAATGGAAGCGTTCTTCTGTATCTCGACAAAGGCGCCGATTTTTGTTTCGTCAGCGATAGAACAGCCGTAGAGATTGACAAGTTCCGGTTGAAAGATACGAACGTCGTTTCCGAGAGTTACATCAGGAGCAATGGGCATCTTTCTTTTCTCTAAACTGTGGCTACAGATCGACAGCGACATAAAAGAGTCAAGACAGGAGTCTCATGGTTGGGAAGGGTGGCTTGCCCCCGCTTACCTTGAATGGCATTCGGGGAGCGGGGGTAAACCGCCCTTCCCAACCATGAGACTTTCATTCTTGACTCATGCAGATTAACAGTTTGCGTTACTAACCACGTTCTTCCAACAAGCGCGCCAGCGCGTAAGTGGTCCACGCCTGCGACCAGCGCATGAAGGGCGCGCGCACAGTGTAAAAACGCTCGCGCTGATAGTAAAAAAAACCGCTGCTGTCGCGCATATTGTTTAGAAGCCAGGCCGCAATCTTTTCCGCCAACGACAGCGCTCCGCTATCCAGAGGCCGCAATTCCAGAAGTGTAACGATCGCCGCAGCGGCCGAGTGTGTGTCCGCGGGATAAAGCGCGTCATCGTAGTATTTCGGCCATCCGTCCGCAAGAAAGAACCGCTCGCGCCAAAATTTGTACCCTCGCTCAAGCGCGTCGCCAAACTCGTGTGACTCGGCACCGGGACAACTGTTCATAATGCGCGAAAGCGATTGCAACACGTAACCGGTGTGAAAGTTGTCTACCCACGCTTGATTCGCCGCAGCTCCATACGCCCAGGCGCCATCGCCGCGCTGTCTTTTTACAACATAGCGCCCGGCGCGCATAGCCAACTCACAAAAATCATTCTCCCCGGTTACCGCGCCGACGCTGGCCAGCGTCTCTGCAGCCAGCAAGCTGGCATTAAAAACGCACGTATGATCAATTGGCGAGTAACTGAAACACACCTCATCCTCCGTCTCGACCGTGCGTTTAAGATCGTGAAGGATAAACTCGCAACTACTGCGCGCGATTTCCAAATACCGTTGATCACGGAATGTGTCTGCTGCTTGCAATAAGGCGCACGCCGCAAACGCGGTCGGCACAATCATGGGCGTACCACGCGGTGCAAAGAAATGACGACTTTGCCAGTCGAAACTGTATCCCCAGGCAGCGCCGCTGTAGCCGCTGATTTTCAGACCGATCAGCTCGTCCAATAAGTCACGAGCTTCGCTTTCCGCCTTAGTTATCTCTAACCGCCGGTAGTTTGCCAGGGCCGCCAGCGCGAACAGAGCTATGCCCTTCGCATTCTTTTGCGCGGGGACGCCGGCAAGTCTGCGCAGGTTTATCGGCGAGCGTTTGATGATTTGCGTCCAAACTAATCGCGCCGTTTCGGATCTTGTTAATGGAGTGGCTCGAAAAATTCGGCTGTTGAGAGCGTCGAAAGGATCATGTCCAGCAAAATTGCGCGCACGGCACCATTGGAGCAGCGCATCTAATGCTTGTTCAAGGTTTGGATCGCGCATGGAAACGGCGGGCAATGCCCGCCTCTAAACAGGTTAAATGAAGATCTGCCCACCGCTCACTGCTCACTTGCTGCTACTCACTGAGGTTTCAATTCGCCGCGGCGTTTCCACGAAGCTCTCATGCCACAGCTCAAACATCAACAACGTCCAAAGCAGCTTACGGTGATTGGCTACGCCGCGCTCATGTTCATCCTGAAGTTTGGTTACGTAGTCGGAATTGAAAACGCCCGCCCGTCGCACGCGCTCCGGTGACAAAAGGTCGCGGGCGAGCGGGCGCAGATTTTCTTTTAACCATTTCGCCACTGGTACTCCAAAGCCCTTCTTGCCTCGACGCGTTACAAATGGTGGCACAAGATCCGCGATGGCGCGCTTCAAAATGTATTTCGTCTGGCGGCCGCGCAGTTTGTAATTCGCCGGCAACGACGCTGCAAACTCGGCCACACGCGCATCCAGAAAAGGGGCGCGCACCTCAAGCGACACTGCCATGCTCGCGCGATCCACTTTTGTCAGGATGTCTTCAGCGAGATAAAGCCGCGTGTCCAGGCTCTGCATTTGTTCGACAATATTCGACGACTCGCATTCGAGCAACATGCTCCGCGCCTCTCGATAAACGTCTCCATCGGTTTCGTGCAAGACTTCCGGAGTCAACAGCTCTTCCTGCTGCTCGGGAGTAAACGAACCAAACCAAACGTGATGACGCGCCACGGTGTCGTACTTCGCGCCGGTAATAAAGCGCGTCGCTTTGTAGTCAAGCGAAAGATTCTTTGTTTTAACAGGAAGCAAACCAATCAGCGGTTCGATCATTCCCGATCTCACCAGGCGGGGAATGCGAACATAGATTTCCGCCCAGCGATGACCGCTATACATCGGATAACCAGCGAACAACTCGTCGCCACCGTCGCCACCCAGCGCAACGGTCACATGCTTGCGGGTGAAACGCGAAAGCAGGTAAGTGGGCACCAGCGAAGGGTCGCTGAAAGGTTCGTCCATCCACGAACCAATCTCGCCGACGAGGTTTGCTGCCAGGTTCGCACTCAAACGCTCTTCGTGATGATCGGTGCCGAGAAATTTTGCCACTGCTCGGGCATATTGCGATTCGTCGAAAGAAGATTCGGCAAACGAGATCGAAAACGTCTTCACCGGCTCTGACGACGCACGTACCGCAAGCGCCGTTATTGCCGATGAATCAACTCCACCCGATAGCAACACGCCGAGTGGCACGTCCGAAACCAGGCGCATGCGAACTGAATCCGCGAGCAACTCGCGCAAATGTTCAGCCGCGTCAGCCTCACTTGGGGCCGGTTGTTTAGTCCGGTAGCTAAGGCACCAATAGGCTTGGGTCTTTATTTCGCCATCTTCGAGCGTCAGCGTGTGCGCGGCAGGAAGTTTATTAATGCCCTGGTAAATCGACAGTGGCGCGGGCACATAATCGAAGGAAAGATACTGGCGCAGTGCCTGGAGGTTAAGCGAACTTTTGACCGCCGGGTGGGCCAGCAAGACTTTTGGCTCCGACGCGAACAGCAACGTGTTTTCAAAGACGCCCCAGTAAAGCGGCTTCTCACCAAAACGATCGCGTGCTATCAGCAGCTTCTGGCGCTTTGTGTCCCACAAAGCAAAAGCGAACATGCCGTTCAGGTGTTCCACCATCGCCGCGCCGTGCTCTTCGTAGAGATGCGGCAAGACTTCGGTGTCCGACTCGCCGCGAAACGAATGGCCGCGTTGCTCGAGAGCGCGTCGCAGTTCCCGGTAGTTGTAGATTTCGCCGTTAAGAATTACCGCAACACTTTTGTCTTCGTTGAATGCGGGTTGATCGCCAGTAATGAGATCGATGATCGCCAGCCGTCGCATTCCCAACGCGACGCCGGTAGACACAAGCAAACCCTCGCCGTCCGGGCCGCGATGGACCATGCGCTCGCACATAGCGTGTAGCAGGTCCGCAGCGCCTTCCGCGGGCAGGGTGCGTGAATCAAGATTGGCCCAACCAGTTATGCCGCACATAAATTCGTAAATCGTGAATCGTAAATCGTGAATAGACGCGGAGGCTGACAAACCGGCGTCTGAGACTTTGCGAGAGCCTGGTAATCATGCTTCCTATGTCATCCGGCTCCCGGCCGAAATGTTCGTATTCATTCGTAGTGAGATACCCGAGTTTACAAGCGATCACTAACTCAGTGTCTGCCTCACTTGCAGATCCTTGTGATACAGACAAGAACTGCAAGAACTCTTTAGTTGAGGTTCGTGCAGCACCTTCTGCAATGTTAGCCGCGATTGAAACCGCGGCCCGTCGTACCTGGGAAGTTAACCCAAACTTTTCTTCTTTCGGAAACGTTCGGTCGCTCTATAGATCGAAACTACAAATTCGATAGCTCGTCTTCAAAGATCCAACTTTTGCTGAGGTCTCATTGAGACTCCTTTCAAAGCGGCAACTTAGGGTGAACTTTTAGCGATTTACGATTCACGACTTACGATCCACGATTTTCAAATCCAATACGCTCGCGAACCGCGTAGATACGCTTTTCCTGCGACTCGTGGTAAGTGCGCACGAGCATTTCCGCCAGCAGGCCCATCAGGAAGAGTTGAATTCCCAGCACCAGCATCACCATCGCCATTACCGGTAAAGGCGTTTGAATAAAGTCGGCGTGATGTGGCCAGTCGGCAAACTTCATCAAGCAGGCGAGCAAGGCGGAGAGCAGCGAGACCCCAAACGTAAGCAATCCGGCCCAGCCAAAAAGATAAAGGGGCTTGGTTTGATACGAAGCCATGAACTTGATCGTGATCAGGTCGAAGATGACTTTGACCGTGCGCGACAGTCCATATTTTGACTGGCCCATCGTGCGCGGATGATGCGCCACTGGAATTTCGGTGACGCGGGCGCCTGCCCAGGCAGCGTAAATCGGAATGAAGCGGTGCATCTCGCCGTAAAGTTTGACGTCCTCGAGCGATTCGCGCCGGTATGCTTTCAGTGAACATCCATAATCGTGAAGTGGGACGCCGCCAATCCATGAGATCAGGCGATTGGCGATCATCGAAGGAATCTTGCGCGTAATCATTTTGTCCTGGCGATTCTTGCGCCAGCCTGAAACCACGTCGTAGCCTTCCGCCATTTTATCGAGCAGCCGGATTATGTCCGCCGGATCGTTTTGCAGGTCGGCGTCCATGGGAATCAGCACATCACCTTGGGCCGCATCGATGCCCGCGGCCATCGCCGCGGTCTGACCATAGTTGCGCTTCAAAGCAACCACACGAACACGACCGTCCAGGCGAGCAATTTCGCGGAGCACGTTTAGGCTGCCATCGCTCGAGCCGTCGTCAACATAGATTACCTCCGCCGTGTGGCCCAGCGCCTTCAAAGCTTCGTCCAGCTTTGCATGCAGCGGCAGAAGATTTGGTTCTTCGTTGTAGACGGGAAGGAAAACAGAGACTTCCGGCTTTCCTCCGCTCATTGAAATAGCCACGTTATCCGGCAGCGTCTCTTCTTCGTCGTAGATTTTCATTGAATAAGAAACTAAATATTCCGGGTTGTATAGAGGCGCCCTGGCCACCGTTGCAATCCGGAGGGACAGACAGAAATGTCTGTCCTACTCAACCCGTCGTGCCACGCAGATGATGGAAACGCCAAACGGAAAATTCAAGTGGCGCAAGAGAAAACGTTCGGCCCCAAACAGTTTTCCCAGAGCCGCGTTCAACGCGCCTATCGTGATGTTGTTTTCCGAAGCAGGACGCAAGCCGGTAGCACGCATTAGCAACCGGCCAAAAAATATCGGCGCAAAGAAACTGAGATTCACATAACTCGCGCGCTCAATTTCAAAACCTGCTTTTCTGACCACTTCTTTCAAACCGGCCATGGTATAGCGGCGACGATGATTGCTGATGTCGTCCTGCACGCCCCACAAAAACATGAATGCCGGCACAAACAGGACCGCCCTGCCGTCTGCGCGCAATACGCGCCACATCTCTTTCAAACCGGCAACATCGTCGTCAAGATGCTCAACCACATCAAGCCCCGTAACCAGGTCAAACGAATTGTCCTCATAAGGCAGCGCTTCAGCCGCCCCTTGTTTCACCCGCTGCAAGCCGCGCCGGCGACAAAACTCGAGGGCCTCCGCCGAGACATCGACCCCTTCAGGATTTCCAAACTGCGAAAGCATTTCCAGGTTCGCGCCGGTCCCACAGCCAACATCCAAAATGCTTAGCTGCTCTCCCGTGCGCGCGCTCGACCGAAGCCCAACACAAACGGGTTTGAGAAAACTCTCGATAATCTTTCTGCGCCCGACAAACCACCAATGCGTCTTCTCGACCCGATGCATTATCGAGTAAGTGTGCTGCTGCATCTCGCGCGGCAGTGGTTCATCGATTATGTTCGCATTACTTGCCATGGGCTCGATGTCTTCACGCTGAAAGCGTGAAATATAATAGCCCAGGATGCGGGGTCCCCGCGCGGGCAGCCCGCGTGGGGTGCTAGTGTAAGCGCGTTTCGCGCGCCACCCTGGGTTGCAGGATACAGAAAATGTCTTCGCGACCCTGAAAGGGTCGCGAAAGGACTGAAGAGAACCTTTGAACCCGGGGTGTTTACCGGGGCCAAGGTTGGCTCACCCCTCCAGTGTTTCAATAGTGTTGAGAAGCTTTGCTTCTATCCCGAAACCAGTCGACAAACTTCTTAATACCTTCTTCAATCTGCGTCTGCGGGTCATAACGGAGCAAGCGCCGCGCTTTCGTGATATCGGCAAAAGTTTGCGGCACATCGCCAGGTTGCAGCGGCTGCTGATCGATTTTCGCCTTGATGCCTAATTCTTTTTCCAGCAATGAAATGAGCTCGCCCAGCTCAACCGTGCGCGACTCGCCCAGGTTGATTACTTCATAATCATCCACTTCATAGTTAAGGGAGGCACGAACACCGGCAATGATGTCGTCAATATATGTGTAATCGCGACGCGTTGTGCCGTCTCCAAAGACCGGGATTGGTTTGCCTTCAGTTATTAGCCGCGCAAACTTGTGAATCGCTAGGTCGGGCCTTTGGCGTGGACCATACACCGTAAAGAAACGCAGACAGGTGCAACGAATTCCGTACAAGTGCGAATACGTGTGACACAACAACTCGCCCGCCGCCTTCGTCGCCGCGTAGGGCGAGATTGGCTGGTGAATTGGATCGTCTTCGCTGAAAGGAACCTTCGCGTTGATTCCGTAAACCGAGGATGAAGATCCAAACACAAACTGTGCTATGTCATGCTTACGCACCAACTCGAGCAGGTTCAGTGTGCCGTTAATATTTGTTTCCGCATAAAGCGAGGGCTCGGCCAACGACGGCCGCACACCCGCGCGTGCTGCCAGATGTACTATGCAATCAAACTCAACAGCAGCGAAGACTTTTTCCAGCGCCGCCCGGTCGCGAATATCGATTCTGAACAGGTGGTAGTTTGGGCTTTCCAATTGCGCCCGGACATTCTCACTTTTGATGGCCGGATCGTAGAAATCGTTGAAGTCATCGATGACGGTGATCCGCCACGTGCCCTCGGCAAGCAATTGATCGGCGAGGTGCGAACCAATGAACCCCGCGCCGCCTGTAATTAGAATGCTTCGCATTGATCTTCGTACTTGGTTCTTTGTACTTTGTGCTTCTATCCAAACTTCGCTCGCCCACTAACCGATAACTCCAAGCTGGTAAAGCAAAGTTCCAAGTACAAAGCTCAAAGCTCTATTTGCTGGCATATATCCACAAATGCCAGCCCCAGCGTGACGCGAGCTGAGATTCCAACGAACGTGGCATCAATTTCCCAACCAGCGGTAGCCGGCGTTTGTTTAAAAAATAGGTCTTGAAAGTCACTTCAGAAAATTCTCGAAAAAGCTCGCCTGCTTCACGTCGCGAATAAACTCGAGCCAGGGGATTGCCGGCGCCGTCAGTGTTTTGACTCAAAAACTCTTTGTCACTCAAATACGATTGTTTTTGCGTCCGCAATAATCTTGCATGTTCCCGGAGCTTGTCGAGCGGCTCACCGGTAAGCTTATGGACCAGGCTCACTCCGCTGTCCCACTTGAGCAATTGCGCGCCGGCTCGACGCAGCAAGGAAATGTTTACGCGATAGTTATACGAATCGCGATGGTACAGCATTACGACCGCGCGCCCACCCAGACGCAGTACACGATGAATTTCGCGAATGGCTTTTGCGGGATCCGGCGTGTGATGCAACACGCCGTGCGAATATACCAGGTCAAAACTCTCATCCGGAAAATCGAGGTTCTCCGCATCTGCAGTTTGGAAGTTGCCGGGAAGATCAAATAACTCGAAACGCCGCCGCGCTAACTCAACCGCAGCGTCTGTTAGATCAACTCCGGTGTAGTCGGCGCCCGATTTGGCAAACTGCGCGCCATCGGTTCCCAGTCCGCAACCAATCTCCAAAACCTTCAAACCGCGCGCGGCGGCAAAACCTGCCGCCGATGGAATATGCCATTCAGTCGCGTACCGGTGCGCTTCGACGAGTTCGTAAAAGCGTCGCGTTCCTGGTTCCGCATCCGCAAACTTCACACCGCAGGGATTCGCTTGCCAGAAAGCACGCACGCGTTCCTTGAGGTTTTGATATGCGTCAGACATGAAATGACGTGGAAAGACTACGAGGCAAATGGATAAAACGGAGTGTTGCGGAAAATCCAAAAGAACAACACGACGCCGAAGATAGTCCAGATGTATTTCGCTTCGAGCTGATTTCCTTTTAACTGTCGACCGCGGATTGCCGCGTTGGTAAAGCGCACCAACGCATAAAGCAGAAACGGCAATGACAGGACCAACAGCGGATTAAACTTGAATGCAGCGATGACATCGCCGTGGACCAGCGCGTGCATTCCGCGCGTGCTGCCGCAGCCGGGACATGCAAATCCGGTCAACGTGCGAAAGGGGCAAACCGGAAAAAAGCCTGATTTGCCGGGCTCAAAAACGAATAGATAGACTCCGGCGACAGCCAGGGTCAACCAACTGAACACAGCCAGCAAACGAGGATTTAATGTCTCAGCGAACATCACGAGACAGCTAAACTATCATGCGGGATTGTTTGGCGGGAAATGCGGCGTAACACCCTTCGCATCGCGTTGCGCGGCGAAATATTTTCGGCGCAACACGGCGGCGAAACATCAAGATCCTAAAACCAACCCTTCTTGTTTTGAATGTAGGTCCTCACAAACTCTTCATCAGACTTTGTTAGATAGATAATCCCTTCCACCAAGCCAACGATCGAGCCGGCTCCGCAGGTGAGTACCGTGATGACTATCTGAATGATTCCTTCGGTTGTGTAACCGAGGACGAATTTATGAACGCCAAATCCGCCGAGCAGTATGCCGCAAATTCCGGCAACAATTTTTTTATCAGCGCCCATGGCTTTCCAATCGGTCATCGGCCCGGAAGAACCTTGATTCACCGACTGCATTGGCTGGTATCCACCGGGTGAGCTCATAGGCGCATTACAGCTCGTGCAGAACTGCGCGCTTTCATCATTTACGGCGCCACATTTTGTGCAATATCTCGTCATTGTTTTTCCTAATCTGGTTTTTTTGGGCTAACTTTTTTAAACTCAAACTCGAACGATGGGCGGAGCTTCTAATGACCTACCTTGACCCGGCAATGCCTGCCAACAATCCGAGAACATTCGCTAAGATCACAACGATCCAAACCAGGAGTCCAAGGCAGGCTGACACAATGAGCCACAGTTTTGCGCTCTTGGATGCGGCCATCGCACCTTGCATATCTCCAGCGGCAACTTTGCTGTTCACTTGAGTAGCAAAAATGATGGAAACGATTCCCACGGGCAAGCAACAAAACAGTGTCGCAAGAATCGCTGGCACCAAATAGTTTGGCACGTTAGCCGGCGCATCTATGGGCGGCGGCGGTGGCATCCACTGTTGAGACATCTAAATATTTTCTCCTGAGCTTGCATGACAAAACTATTTACACTACGCGCCCCTGAATTTCACACTCCAGATCCATAGCTGCTGGGACCGCCAAAGTTCTGCGGCGGTGGCGGTGCTGCGTTGGTGCCTTTGCGTTTTTCAAAGATGGCCGTGCCGATCACGCCACCAAGTGTCGCCAACAATGCTAGCAAGACTGCACCGATGATGCTGCCGACAATCATGAGAATCGCGCCCGAAAAAGGCAGGTGAACACCGCTGCGGTTCAATTGCTCTTGCATGGTTGCCATCCCCCACAATAACGCGATCGGCAAATAAATGACGACGTAAATGATTCCGCCGACAACTCCCGCCAGGCCTCCCACCATGGCGCCTTCGCCCATTTTCACGGGCGTAGGTGAACCTTTTATGTAAATGAGTGCTGCCACCACGCCGCCGATAATGCTCCAAATGCAACAGCACACGCCGACGATGGGAATTAAGGAGTGAACTGCCGAAAATATCCCAACGATCAATCCACCCAGAAGTGCTGGCTTAAGTTTGTTGTTCATTAGTCGTAACTCAGAGATTCAGGCTGGAGAAAGCCGGATAAACTATAAATAATGGGATGGTTCTAAAACGACCTGCATAACTAACAAAGCAGACTCGGATTGTCAATAAAATTGATGATTTTGTTCGCAGGTGTCCGACAAACTTT
>WNFT01001934.1_pt1 | contig 22991 bp, 31 predicted proteins | sample 5400191 | NCBI WGS metagenome assembly WNFT01 (sample SAMN13153359, study PRJNA577476) | soil metagenome | isolation source: 80 cm saprolite under Madrone tree | place: USA:California | collected 2016-06-14 | reverse complement strand
CCACCTCCAAACCTTCTGCCAGCAAGACTCCGCTCGAGGCGAAACCAAGGGACTGACCGCGACCTCCGCTACGGCCGGGCCGAACCTCCGATCTCTAGAGCACCTGCACGAAGTCGTCGATTGAGCGTAGATGCTTATCGAACCCTCGTTCTTGGCATTTACGCGCATAGCATCTATTTGAAGACAGACTACTTGTTGGCTTCGTTTTCTAACTCCGCCGCTCCCCGCGCGAATTTCTCAAAAGGCGGTTGTTGACAAATAGAACGATCGTTACATATAGTACGATCGTACTATGAAGACGAAGCCATTCATTCGCTATCACACCGAACAAGCTACCAGAACTCGCCGGGAGATACTCCGCCTCGCAGCCGATATCGCCTCGGCCGAGGGGCTCGAGGGTCTCTCGATCGGGCGGCTCGCGACCGAGTTACAGATGAGCAAGACAGGCGTGTTCGCTCACTTTGGATCCAAGGAACAACTGCAGCTGGCGGTGGTTGAGGCTGCCAAACAAATCTTCGTCCAGTACGTCGTGCAGCCGGCGGTCCAGCAGCCCCGGGGTCTACCTCGCCTGGGCGCGATGTTGGAGAGCTGGATCGGATACGTGGAAAGCATCGTGTTTCGCGGGGGATGTTTTTTCGCCGCCGCATCTGCCGAGTTCGACAGCCGTCCCGGCCCGGTGCGCGATGAGATTGCGGCCCTCACCAAAAGTTGGCTGGTCGCTCTTCAAGACGAGATCGGCTTCGCCCGATAGGCCAAACAACTTAGGGCTTCGGTCGATCCGGTTCAGCTGGCATTTGAACTCCACGCCTACGTGCAAGAGGCGAATTGGGCTTTCAAGTTGTTCAACGACAAATCCGCATTCCTGCTGGCGCGACGGGCGATCGTTGATCGCATCGACGCCGCATCCGGCGAACAAGTCCTCGAAAAATCCAAACAAAAAGGAGAAAATGTATGAATCAGTCTGTAGAAGAACGTCAAGGTCTTCTGAAAAAAGCGCTGACCGGCAACGCAGTTTTCTCAGTTGTTTCCGGCGGGGCGATTCTGTTTGCCAATCGCTGGCTCGTAAAGTTTCTAGGTCTTCCAGATAAGGCCAGCTTAGCTATCCTGGGAGTCTGCTTGATCGTATACGCCGCGATTCTATGGCTTAATGCCCGCCGTCCGAAAATAAAAATTACCGACGCCTGGGTTGCGGTCATCATGGATGCGGTCTGGGTAGTGGGCAGTTACACGCTGATCCTGGTGATTCCTTTCAGCGTTGGTGGGAAGTGGGTTGTAGCCCTCCTGGCTGAAGTTGTGCTGGCGTTTGCTATCTTGCAATGGCTAGGCATCCGGCGGGTCCGAAAGAGCGAGCAGTATGCATAAGTTTTCGGTGGCCCATCCAGGGAAACGTGCCACACTACCGGTCGACAAGATCATCTTTGTTGGCCAATATCCGGGACTGCCTCGATGAAGCCGCGCCGATGGAACTGGTATCTGTGGGCAGGCTTTATAGTCTGCCTGATTGCTCTTGCCAGCTACTTTTTCATATTTGCCAGGTTTTCGGTTACGCGCGACGTCCCATGGGTGAACTTCCTGCTTTTCGGGATGGGCGCTGCATTTCTTTTTTTCGGGCTGAAGCGCGCCTACGGCGAACTGCAGCAATATCGCGGCAGGATCGCAGGCCCGATCTTAAGCCTCCTCAGCCTTTTCGCCCTGGGCTTCTTCTGCTTCCTGATCTTTTATCAGACCAGACAATTGCCAGCTTCTGCCGGTGCTCCACGGATCGGACATAAGGCTCCCGAGTTTGTGCTGCTTGATGCGAACAACAAAGCGGTTTCGCTCTCCAGCCTGCTTTCCACGCCTCTGGCGAATCCGCAAGCGCCTCCCAAAGGAGTGCTCCTCGTCTTCTATCGAGGCTATTGGTGACCGTTCTGTAACTCCGAGTTACGGGGTATCGAAAGGCACCTGGCAGAAATTGAAAAGCTCGGCGTCCGTCCCGTGGCGATCAGCGTGGACACGCCCGAATTGTCACGCGACCTATGCAAGAAGGCGGGATACACGTACACGTTCCTCTCTGATCCGAAAGCGGAGGTCATTCTCCGCTATGACCTTGTCCATCCCGGCGCGGGAGTCAATGGACAAAACATAGCTCGGCCCGCGGAGTTCCTGCTGGATTCTTCCGGGGTAATCCGCTGGGTGAACCTAACGGAAGATTTGCGCGTACGGGCGCGGCCCGAGCAGATCATGGAGGCGGCCAAGGTGCTGAAATAGCACTGTAAGGCACACCGTTATCACAGATAAACGCTGCGGAACGACCCGAGAGCCTGAACATCGTTCATTTTCACCGCGCAAGAGGCCGGCTTCCAGACAGCCTTTTAGTGTTTCGTCTCTCCAGCAATTGAGACGGCGGCTTTGATGCTGGGCACGGACAAGTCTCGAGGCTACTGTCTGGACATGATCTGGGCGGACTTCGTGGCAGGGCCAGGAGGTCATACTGTGGGGGGCGCCATACGTCAGCCTCGGGAGTCGTTTCATCAGACCGGGCTTTGGCGGTCCCCCGGCAGGGAGCAAGCTTTATATGGCCTCCTGAATTTCGTTACTTTATTAAATGAGGCGCAGTAAGGCCAATGAATTCTCGGGTCGTTATGATCTTGGTTTTCTTCCAGAATCTCGGGAAATGCCTCTGATTGCCTGTGACCAGATAGTCCGCACGGGCAGCATCGGCGCACTCAAGGAACATGTTGTCGTCGGGGTCGCTTGTGACATCCAGGCGGCGGGTCGGGACGACCGTATAGCTGTGGTTTTTGATGAGCTGCAGCAATTGCTGCCTGAGACCCTTGCGAATTCGCAGTTCCGGACGGCCAAGGACTTCGCTGTATTCCTCCAGGATGGGTCGGGACACATATAAGCGGGCCGGTCGGGTAATGGCGAGCAGCAAAACAGTGCGCTGCAGCCCTGCTGGCTTAATTGCTGCGGAAATCAGGATATTTGTATCGATTACGAGACGGAGCGGAAGCATTACCGCTTCGGCTTCTGGGACCGGGAAGTCTTTATGATCTGGTCAATCTGACGCGAGGTCAATGTGCTCGTCCCGTTCCGCTCCGACTCTTCACCGATGACCCTTAAGACCTCGGGCTCGGGGGCGGCAAGCTTGACGTAATCACGGATGCTGAGCAGCACGGCTTTGGGTGTCCCGCGCTTCTCGATCACAAGGGACCGGCGCTCGTCATCGACGCGGCGCAGAAGCTTGCCGAAATTCGCGCGGGCGCGCAAAGCAGAAACCACTATGGTGCCGTTCTTGCCAGGGGTTGTGGTGGCCACAAACTCTCCATTTCAGCTATCTGAACTGTACAGTTTAAGAGGAGTTGCAGTCAATGATTATTGGCCGGGGTACGTGATCACCTCCCGGTTACGGGTCTAAGTCCCGGTCGCAATCAGCACCTTCTTTGTCCGCCACATCTACCATCACAGCCAACAACCTATGCCCTGGCGCCCACTGGCTGAAGTGGCTGGTCGTCTAACAGGGAAGACTTCGTCGGGTGTGCCGTAACCGCGATCATAGGCTATTTTCGAGACTTCATAAGTTTTCACCTCGCCCCACCTCCATCTGGCGATTGCTGATCTCCCGCAGGAGCAATACAGCGTGTATTCCTCCCGTGAGCCAGCTATAGTGGGAACGAGGTAAGACCCGTTGCGGTAGGGACTGCAAGCGACCAAATATCGAGTGAGGCACTTCGGACATTCCACGCAATGGCGAATTCGATAACCCATAACACTCACGGGTACAGAGTCCGCGTCTGGATTCTTCATCACAGGTGCCGGAACGTGCAGAGTCACCTATTATTGGCGATGCTAGTCTCGTCACGCTGGAACGCCGCGCAAAATCGGACAATTTTGAGCAGGTTCGGAGGAAAACCTGTGCCACTGAGTCGGGCTGGCCCTGGAATACATCCGGCTACCCGAATCAAAGACGAACATAAAGCGGCTAAATATGTATTCTGCGACGAACATCTCGGGGGCGAAGCATCCGATCTCCACCTCGGCTGCTGCAACCGTGGAAGCCGCTCGCGGCGGTGCTTCCGACCAAAGCCGGGATCGTCAAGATGGCTGAACGGTCTCTCAGCGTGAGGTGAACAGCAAAATGATTGCCCCAACTCTCGCATTTCCACCCAAGCCAATGACGCAGGTACGATCTCTGGACTCCCGGGAGCGGTCCGATGTATTGCGTGTGATTTTGCAGTCTGATGGCCCCGGCGTACTCGACGTACCCGAGCTGGATGTCCCGCGTATCGCAATTCACCTAGGGAGGCCGGTCAGAATGGACTGCAGGCATGGCCTACGGAGCCATTCCGGTCTTGCCATCCACGGAGACATCGACATTATTCCGGACGGAATTCCCTCCCGTTGGGAGATGAAGGAAGCCGATACGGCCCTGGTGCTCAAGGTTGGAGCGGACCTGTTGCGCCAGGTTGCCGAAGAGTCCGGCTTCGAAGACCACATTGAGATCCGCAGCCGGTTTCGGCTACGGGATTCACAGATCGAGCACATCGGGTGGGCGCTCCTGGCCGAGGCGCAGCACGGCTACCCCAGCGGGCGTCTGTACTTGGATTGCATGGCCACGGCGCTGGCCGTGCAATTGTTGCGGAACTACAGTTCGGTGGCAGGGAGCCGTTCATTGGCGGAGGGCGGCATGCCTCGGCACAAGCTGCGTCAAGTGCAGTCCTACATCGAAGAGAACCTCTCCGCCAGTCTCTCGCTGCGTGCCGTTGCGGACGCGGTCGGGATGAGCGCGTCGCACCTTAAAGTCAGGTTCCGCGAGGCGACAGGGATACCAGTTCATCAATACGTGATTCACCGCCGTGTGGAGCGCGCGACTCTGCTGCTGCGAGAAGGCATGCTGCCAATCAGCCAGATCGCCCTGGACGTCGGCTTTGCTCACCAGAGCCATTTGGCTATGCACATGAAGAGGCTACTGGGGGTGTCACCGAGCCACGTGCTCCGTTCAGTGGAGTGATTCTGTCATCACGGCTGTATTGCGTAAATGCTCGGGAGAGAATGGTAGGCACGTGGGGACTCGAACCCCAGACCTCTACCGTGTCAACGCGCGCCTCTGAAGTAATTCATTGAACCTACAAGGCCCTGGTCGCTACCAAGAGCCTGCAGGCTACGGAAGTTCAGCTTATCGTGTCTTACAAGTCGGTTACGCTGGGTGTATCGTTGGTTCCGCAAATTTTCCGTATCTTCACAAACGGGGTGAATTACATGTCCGTCTATCGAACCGCTCTGGTAGCCCTCCTGGCGTTCAACACCATTGCGCAGCGAGCGACGTCTGCCTCAAACCCCCCAGCATCACCGCTGGCGGCAGACGCAAGATCGGCACCGGAGCGGGTGGCGTCTGATACGCCGCTCCCAGGCAGCCGATGCCAGTGCGGCGGTCGCGGCCGGCTGGGCGGCATACAAACCTGAGGCGAAGCGGCCGCTTAAGCTGGTTACGCCACGCCCTGCGCGCGAGGGCTGGGATGAGCGGCAGGTGTTTGACTACGAGACCTCTCCGAACGAGCGTGCCGTTGTACAGGTTGTTGCGATGCGGGCCGGTAGCACGTGGACCGTGTTCATTCTGGACGGAAGTGAACCGACAGTTGAGAAGCGCGGTGCACCGATTGGGCTGATCTTCGAAAGCTTGCGGCCGAAGGGCTACCAGCGCGAGTCTTTTGCCGGCCGTAAGCCGCAACCGCTGGATGCTGCACACATCGCTCAGATCAAAGCGTTCGTTGAAACCTCGATGCAGGAACTTGGCATCCCCGGCGCATCAATGGCGCTCATTGAGGGCGGCAAAGTCGTGTATGAGGGCGGGTTTGGCGTGCGCAAGCTGGGCAAGCCTGAGCGGGTGGACGAAAATACGGTGTTCATGGCGGCGTCCAACACAAAAGGAATGACGACGCTGCTGCTGTCAGAGCTGGTCGACGAGAAAAAGTTGAAGTGGGATGAACCGGTAACCGACGTCTACCCGAGCTTCAAACTCGGCGATGCGGAAACTACAAAAAAGGTTCTGGTCAAGAACCTGATCTGCGCGTGCACCGGGCTGCCCCGGCAGGATCTCGAATGGATATTCGAGTTCAACAATGCAACGCCGGAGTCCACCCTGGCTTTACTCGGGACCATGCAACCGACCAGCAAGTTTGGCGAGGTCTTTCAGTACAGCAATCTGATGGCGTCGGCTGCGGGATACATTGGCGCACACCTTGTGTACCCGAACCGGGAGCTCGGGGCCGCCTACGACGAAGCGATGCAGAAAAAGATTTTCGATCCGCTGGGGATGAAGTCGACGACCTTTAATTATGCGCGCGCCCTCGCAGGCAACCATGCGAGCCCGCACGGGGACGATGTGGATGGCAAGCCCACGGTGGCCAGCATGGCGTTCAATTACGCGATCGTGCCGGCCCGTCCAGCTGGTGGCGTGTGGACCTCGGCCGGCGACCTGATCCGTTACGTGCAGCTCGAACTTGCGCTGGGCAAGCTACCCAACGGCAAGCAGTTGGTTTCGGCGGAAAATTTGCTGGAACGCCGTGCGCCGCAGACTGCCCTCGGCGAGGACGCGAGTTATGGGATGGGCTTGATCGTAGACCGCAGATACGGAATTCCGGTTGTGAGTCACGGCGGCAGCATGGCGGGCTTCAAAAGTAACCTTTACTTTCTGCCGGACTCCGGCATTGGCGCCGCCATGCTCACAAATTCGGATAATGGGGGCATGCTTGTGGGTCCGTTCGGGCGTCGCTTGCTGGAGGTCGTCTTCGACGGCAAACTCGAGGCAGCCGGCGACGTTGCGGCCCAGGCCGCACGCCATAAAGCAGCCCTTGCCAAAGACCGGGAACGACTCGTAGTGCCTGCCGCACCGGCGCTAGTGACTGATCTGGCAAAGCGGTATTCCAGTAAGGAACTCGGTGAGCTTGCCGTGCTGAACCAGGACGGAGTAACCACATTCGATTTCGGCGAGTGGAAAAGCACGGTGGCATCGCGGAAGAATGACGATGGCACGATTTCGTTCATCACGATCGATCCCACCAATGACGGATTCGAATTCGTGGTGGGTGAACGTGCCGGCAAGCGGGTGCTGATCATACGTGATGGCCAGCACGAGTACATCTTTACGGAGGTTGCCTGACTGTGCCGGGCAATTCCTTCTGAGTCCGATCGCACAAAGCAATGCTTGCCGGTATGGCTGCACAAAACGCGCTCCCTGCCTAAGGATCAGTTCAAGCGGGAGTGGAGAGGGTGCCCCACGTCTCGCGATCGAGACGTGGGGATTTTGACGGATTCCACCCAAACAGCCTCGCGTGCGGCTTGATCCCGAGTTGTACGAACAACTCCGGGAGCAGGTGCTGCGTCGGGATGGCTGGAGATGCCGATGTTGTGGGGCCAGGTTAAATCTGGGAGGTTCACCACAAAGAATTTCGCAGCCAGGGCAGTGATGATTCCGAGGAGAATCTGATTGCTCTATGTGCCGGTTGTCACGCGCTGGTGCATTGCTGTTCCGATTGAACCGGTACGCCGCACCATCCGGACTGGACAGGGCCCAGGCTCCGCCTCACGCTCGCTCACCATCCTCAAAGCAAGTAGTGCCTAAGAGGCCGCAGAAATCTAAGCAAAGATCGATTCGAATCTAATCGAGCAGCCTGCGAACGAAACCTCCTCAGGCAGAGTTTTCATCGCGAAAGAGGACTTATCGTTCAAGGGCATGCTTCTCAAAACAAAGGAAGATCGTCGTTACTTTGGTGTTCTTAGCCAACGGTACCTCCGTTAGCTACCCTGTTGTGCCTCTCCGGACTATCTTCATTGTCAGTCATCACAGTTGTCGGGAATGTTGACGAGGCTCCCAAATGCGCGCCAAGGCTGCCACGAAGTTTGAATGCGGTTTTTCCTTACCGGAACTGTTGATCACGCTAGCAGTGGGATTGATTCTCGCCGCTACCAGCATTCTTTTCGCTTCGACAGCAACCAATGAAGTTCGCCTGAGTTCCTCAGGCACGAACTATGCGAATCTTCTGCAGAGTGCGCGCATGCGAGCGGTTCGAGACGACGCCTTCTACCAAGTGCTCGTGGATTGCGGCACTGTGGGCTCGTCGGCGCCCTGCACCGGACCCACCCCAGCGAGGGCATTTGTGGACATCAATGGGGACGGCAACTACACCTCTGGCGAACCCGTGATGACGTTTGCAACCGGAGTGAGTCCCCAGGCATTCGGCTCTGGGCCCGCAGAGGGCAACCTGGCGTCGCAATTTTTGCCGGCGACCGCTGTGACCACAGTCGCGACCGCCTCCATACCGGTCTTTGGCACGCGTGGCCTGCCCTGCAAGGTGTCGGGTGGCGCGTGCCCATATCTCGATCCCAACGGCCTCCCAGTCTCGTACATCACCTTTATCCAGAACACACGAGGGAAGTGGGAAGCGATCACTGTAAATCCGGCGGCAAGAATTCGTGAGTGGGCCTATGACGGCTCCACTTGGACGCCACTGAACTAGCCCATATGTTAACTTTCAAACCAACTTGCAGGTCTGCATCACTTCGCCGTGAGCGTGGATCCTTTCTGATCGAGGCCCTGATTGCGATGGTGGTCCTGGCGATCGGCATGGGAGGACTCTTCAGCTTGCTGATGACCTCGCTCTACACCAACAACCGGTCGAGCAAGGACACATCGTCCACGATGGTAGCTGAGCATGTGCTGGAGCAGATTAGTGCTCAGCCGGCAAATTCAGCCACCGCTCTTTCAGTGACGGATTGCGCCGGAACAGCATGGACCATCAACACGCAGGCACACGCACTTGGTGCTGGAAGCGGGGGTTCCTTAGGCGGGGATGGCGCCAGGCTGACCTCCAGCGGAGAAATCGATTGGAGCCAGGATTACTCCAGCGTGCCCGCAGGCTACGCGATGCAGTATGTCGACTGTGGAAGTGGCGGAAGCGAAATAGCGTACGACGTGCGCTGGAACCTGATTACCATGAATGGCAATGCAGCTACGCCGAGCAGCTACGCTCGCATGGCCATCATTTCGGCGCGACCATCCGGATCTCCGGCCAACGGCGGGCTCAGATTTGTAGTGCCCGCGAATCTGCGAACCATTGGGGGACTCTGAGCATGCGAAACTTTGGTTCGGCTGTACGCCCGAATGCTGGCTCACGTGGCTTCTCGCTGATCGAGATGCTGGTCGCCGTGGCCATCGTGTCTGCCGTATTGGGTATCGTTATGAACGGCATCCTGCGGATGCAGCAACGCAGTAAAACCGAAAGCACGAAAGTGGATCAATCGCAACAGACCCGTGACTTCATTGACCAAATGGTGCGGGATATCCATAACGTGGGCTATCCGCCTCCTCAGGTGATCAACGGCGCACCGGCTTGTGCCGGTAGTGCCTCGATCGCCTGCGGTGTGGTCTCTTACACTCCTACGCGAATCATCTATGAAGGCGATCTGGACGGCAGCGGCATCGTCTACCAGGTCACCGTTCAACTGCAAGCGGGTACCGGAGGAGTCTGCCCCTGCATTTTGCAGCGCGGTGTCGTCCGAAAGTCCGATTTGCCCAGCACGCCAACTTACTTCGCGGAAGTAAATGGTGTGCTGAACAGTGGCAATGGCTTGGGCGGGGCAACATATCCGATCAGTCTTCCCGGCCCAGGCTCGTATTCATCCTACGGCACAGCGGACATATTTGGTGCCTACGATGTAAGCGGGGGGGCCGTTGGCACCTGCACCACGATCGCCGCCTGCTCCAGCATCCACAGCGTGCAGATCACCGCCAACATTGCTCCCGCTTACGGAGACCCTACCACGAAGACATATCAGGTCTTTTCGATCACTTCGAAGGCCAGGATGAACAACAACAACCCCGTCATCTAAGGAGAGAAAACAGATGTCAAAAACGAATCATCGAGGCGAGCGCGGAATTGCCCTATTTGTGTCGATTCTTGCTCTGCTGCTGCTGACCGCGGTGGCCGCTGGCATGATTTATCTTTCCTCCACTGAAACCTCGATCAGCAGCAATTTCAAGGCCGAGGAGACCGCCTATTTCGCGGCTCGTGCCGGGGTGGAGGAAGTCCGCGACCGCATGCTTCCCACCACAGTCTATGCCGCTCCCTACTCCATCGCCACGCAGGTTGCAACGCTGGCGCTACCCCCTGGCAATCCTGCGGCCCTGTATGTGATGCCAAGTAACGTGACCATGACCGATGTAACCAACACGACGTCGCCCAATCCTTATTTCGATAATGAACTTTGCCATGATCTCAGCATCGGCTCCATGACGCAGAGCACTTCAGCGAACGTTCGCTGCACGACTTTGCCCAGCGGAAGCAGCTGGTACCCGTCCACCCAGCCGGCCAGTGCCGCGCCCGTCGCTTTGGATTACAAATGGGTGCGCGTGACTTTGAAGGCGAACAATAGCAATACCGCGGTCCCCGTGAATGGCAGCTCTACCAACGCAAACATAGTATGCTGGAACGGCATATCAGAAGTGACCGCCGCGTCCACCGCCGCCTCCGCTTGCAACAGCCTGACTCCCATCGCCAACCCCGTGTATCTGGTCACCGCACTGGCCGTCACTCCAAGTGGCGCGCGGCGCGTGGTCCAGCAGGAAATAGCTCAGACTCCGGTGGGGGGACACCCCGGCGGCTTGTTCGCAACTGGAACGGGATGCGGCGCTCTTAATATTCAAGGTAACGCAAACACTGGCAGCTTCAACTCCGCCGCCGAAAGCACTCCCACCAACCCACCCGGTAATCGGACAAACTCTGGTGGAAACGTGGGGTCAAATGGAAATATCAGTATCGGCGGCACCAGCACAAGCGTGAACGGCAGCATCTCGACCTATCAGCCGCCCACCGTAGGTTCTTGTCCCGGCAATGGCGTGTCGAAGAGTGGCAGCCCAACTTACGGCAGCGTGGTAGGGCTTCCCGCCCCTTACACTCCCCCTGTACCGCCGATACCCAATCCACTGCCTCCTCAAACCAGCACGACCTATAGAAACACAACCCTGAGTCCGGGCTCTTACGGTAATATCACGATCCAGGGTACGGTTACGCTGACGGGTGGAACGGTTGGCAGTCCGTACGTTTACACGATCAACAGCTTAGCCCTCAACGGCAACGCCACCCTGGCGATCACCGGCCCCGTAATCATCAATCTTGCCGGCCAGCCTAACCTGACGAACGTGCTGGACATGACTGGCGGTTCCTTTTCCAACAGCACCTATATGCCCAATGAGTTTGTCATCAATTACGGCGGCTCTGGCAGCATGAAAGTAAGTGGCGGAACCGATGCATTCGCGGTGATCAACGCCCCCAACGCCAACGTTACCTTTATTGGTGGTTCGAACTTTTACGGTCAGGCGATTGGCAAGACGATTGACAACCAAGGTGGAACCAATTTTTATTGGGATACTTCTTTGACTTTGCCGCCTGCTAACACCAACGCATTTTTCGAAATCAGCATGCGAGAGTTGAGTTATTAGAGGGTCATACAGCGGCACTGTACAACTTAGTGGACACAAATTGCGGATCTGATCCAGGCGGTTGTCCGGGATAATTTTCACGAGGAGTCGCCGCGAGAAGAGACACCGGGCCCCGGCGCAAGGTCCTCCGCTTCCTGCCGTCGCGGGGCACTAAATCGGCAGAGACTCACCGGCCTTCACACGTGCGATTTCCTCGGACAGCACGCGCCATTGCTGGTTCTGCACCGGTAGTGCCATTTAGATTTCCTCCTGCCCTCGCATATCGTAGCGATGCGGGCATCGCGGAACCGTGGGAGATTATCTCTTGGGACTTGTCCGTGCCTAAACATCAAAGCTGCTGTCTCAATCGCCTGCTCGATGACCGGAATCTGAGTCTTGTACAGGCACATAGGCGCATATCATCTATTTGAAAACAGCCCGGGGGGCAATTATCCGGTGATCGTCTGTCTCTTATGGCTTGGTGCACTGTATGGGGCACTCGCGCGTGCAATCGTCCACCATGGTCAACATACGAATCACTTTCCCCACTCACACAATCACTCACGAAATCGATCGACCACCGTTGATTCGGCCTCCCCGCTGTCGGGCTGGTTACCGTTCCGTTCCAGCGGATCCGCCGCCGATTGGTGCGCTTGCTAGGGATGATGGAACCAACAACGCGCATCTTGGAACAACTCCCAGATATTGCACGGCGCGAATGGTCTACCGAAGCAGGCTCCTTAACCCGCCTCATCCTGAGCTTACCGTTTCTCCTGGGGAAGTGGCGCTGTGTCTCTTGTTGTTACGTCCGTAATCTGGCGTGTGACCTGCTGGCCAAGATACCGTCCTTTGGGGATTAAGTTATGAAATGCGTTTTTGCTGTGATTCTTTGTATCGCGATTCCGTTTGCCGTGTTCACTGCTGATACCCAGAACTGTGCGACTGGTCAAGGATAATACTGACATCGCCACCATTCCTTCTTCGGCGATTACTGAAATCAGTTACGGGCAAGACGTTCATCGTCGAGTAGGAGCGGCTATCGGTCTAGCCGTCATCAGTTTAGGTATCGGCGGATTGATGGCTCTGACCAAGTCCAAGAAACACTACGTCGGACTCACTTGGGTTGACGGTGACAAAAAGGGCGGGTTCGCAATGCAATGTGACAAGAACGAGTACCGGGGGATTCTGGCCGCGCTAGAGGGAGTGTCCGGGAAGAAGGCTGTAAACTCCGATGCCATGACCGTCAAGAACTAGCCTACTGTCGTGCACTGAAGGGTTAGATCATCTCTGTACCGTCGCAGCAGCCTTCAGTCACGATACTCTTCTCATGTCATGCCTTTCAGGGGGCCACTATGCCCGAGTACATCCAAGCGATTGAGAGATACCTGCTGGACAACCCGAAGTTGAGCAAGCCAGCTCTTGTGGAATTGTTGACGAAGAGATTTTCCAATCTTTCCGCAGACGAGGCTTGGATTATAGTGTCACGCTATTTCAACAAGAAGGCGTAAAAACTGGCCACCGTCCCACCCAAGCCACTGCCCGGACGGTGTTACGCCTGAAACGGCGTGCTTGTCTGTTTCTTCGGGTCAAATTCTTCGGTGCAGGCGTCAAACTGCTTCCGGGGAAGCCAGTACCATCCTTTTCCGTCTGCTCCAACGGTGATTAGGACCACAGGGACATGCTTGCCGCCTAGCGTCCGACTCTCAGTACCTCGGACAGCGGCGAAAATGACGGCACCAGTCGGAAGCGTGCCCGCTTCGGACTCATCGCCTTCCTCTCCCATGTAGAGAGTGACATCCGATAGGATTTTCAAGAACGCTGAGCGGTCTCGATTGACTTTGGCCATAGCAAACCCTCCAGAGTGCAGAGTTAACATAACGGGGCGGATGGATGCAAATGTGGCGGATAAAAGTTCTGAGACATGTCAGCTAATTCGATTCCTCGATAGAAACACAACGAAGCGCGTGCTCTTTATTGCCTAAATCTAAGAGTGCGCGGCCAGTCCTGCGGTTAAAGTTCAGCGTCTCTACGGCACCTTTGGCATTGTTCATCTCCAACCGGAGCGTCACCGTGTCGCTTTCTACCGAGGCGTGCAGGCGGGGAATGTGCAACAACTTCCAATTGTCCTCAGACAAGACTGCGGAACGAGTGATTTTGTTTCGTCACTCCATGTCATCATTTGAGCATCGCCGTGCCCGAGCCAAGTTCCTTCTGACCAGAGGAACGGGTTCTCCTTAGGGTACTGCGTCCACACCATAGGTGTGTAGCCCTTATTGAGTTGAACCCCTCCGAAAAATGTTTGGATCGAAGCGCCCCCGTTGTGTTCTTTGTCATCGGTGAACTCAAATACGCCTCCCAGAGCGGCAAAAATGAAAAGGTCTTGGCCTTCTTCTGGAAATGTTGTGGCGAAACAAGCATAGGACTTCATTCCCTTGCCTTCGGTGATCTTGATTCCTCCTGCTGCCTGGAGTTCGTTGAACGAGCGACAACCCTTCATTGTGTACTCGGGAGGTTTGGCTCCCTGTTGCTCATCGAATTTCGCGCAAGAAATTTGTTGACCAAGAGCGAATGGGGGTCGAAGCATCACAGTCAACAATGTTAATTTCATTGGCTCCCTCTGAATTTGTTTTGCGGCGTCCCGAGTTAATTGCTTTGCCGTCGCAGTCTGGTCAAAATCTCTGATTTTTCGTTTTGCAGGACAGTTATCTTGTCGGCTTGATCGAAGCTGGCGTATTTCTTCGCCGTGATGTACTCGTCTTGAAGCGTATAGTTCTGTAGTTGGTGACCGAACACATACGTGCTGATGCGAAAGCGGTGTGCGGAGAAATGTGTCTCACCGTCACCCCATTCATAGGTTGCCGTAACGATTATCGGCAGGTCAGAGATTAGTGTCTCTTTCCAAATTTGATGTTCGCTCTGCTCGGAAACCTTCACCTCGGGCAACAGATTTTCTAGTCTTCCACGCTTGACCACCAGCAGCGCAAGTATGGTTGTGCTTCCACTGCCTCCACCAGATGCTGTTGCCGTGAACAGCAGTGCGTCTACCCCTTGCTTAAGGTTCACGGGGTAGGCTTTCGGGTTCAACCCAAAGGGTAGGTCGTTTTTCGGTGCTGTGTAGCACTGGCGTGTTGTGCCAGACACTAAGCACACGGATGCAGGCTCGGTCGCTACGCCTTCGGCATCAGTTGTTGGATGTGAGACTTCGACACGAGGTGCCGTTTGCGCCGAGGCTGCCACAGTGCATAGAACAATCAGAATTGCCAGCTTCATATAATCCCCGAGGGGCTCTAGGCCGATGCAGCACGGGCCTGGGTCTTCTTCGTGATTGTGAAGCCCCGCGTGAGTCGCTTAACACCGAAGATCAGACCGAACAGAAGAAGCGTGGCTCCTACGCCGATTCCAGCACCTTGCTGCAAGCCTTCCGTGTGTGCGGCAGTCTTTGCTTGGAGCACGGCGGTTGCATAGTCGGACTTCGCCTGAAGCGCAGCGGAAGAGTCTGACTGTGCTGGCTGGCGCGACATCCGCGTTTTCATATGCACTTCACGCCCACCAGCGCGTCGTGGTTGAACATGGTGGAGCGTTTCTTCCGCGATCTCACGCAGAACCGGCTGCGGCGCGGCGTCTTTCGCGATCTGGAAGAGCTGATCATGGCTATCGGCACTTACATCGACCGTCACAACGAGAGCCCCAAACCATTCATCTGGACCGCCCGCGCCTCCGATATCCTAGAGAAAGTCAAACGCGCCCGCCGAACTCTGAATACACGTCGATCTGTTTGACGCACTACACTAGTTCCTTCTGCCGGTTGACGTAAGTTGCAACTCTTCACGTGTGCGTTGCTGCACAGCTTGGTTGTAGTTCCTCCATAGGTCGGAACACGAGCCAGTATTGAATATCAGCGTACAGGTGGGCTTCGGCGGTACCTGAGTGAGTTGTACTTGGGCAGCGGACTGCATAATTCCCTCCAGCTTGAGGCCAGTTTCTACTCCTGATCTGTGCAGAGAGTCCGAGCCTTTGCAACGTCCTCTTGCGTGTAGGTCTTGTCCACAATCGTCACATGTACGCCCGCTGTTTGCATCGTTTGGAGATCGTTACCGTGGAATTTCTGGCCCTCATGGGCGGGGTAGTTCACACTGTCTATAACTTTGTACTGTGCCTTGCTTATTACGGCTCCGGCGATTCCGCCGAGCATGATGTTTCTAAACGCGTGTGAGCCAGCATTCACCACGGTAAGACACTGCTTCTCTTGTTGAGGGGCAGGCTGAGTTGGTTGCTGTTGAGCCAAGAGCGGCACGGCGAGCAGTAGAGCCAAAACCAGTTTTGTCATGAGTGGTTCTCCCCAGTTGAAACGATTTCGGGCCAACACGGAACCAGAACTCCAATTACAAAGGTCACCGCGATTGCAGTCTGATTCAAGTACCTTTCCGGTGTCCTGATGAAAAAACCCTCAGCGTTACTGCGGTCTGACCAAAGCGCACTGATTTTCAATAAGACCCGCTAGGCTGCGCGATACAGCCGTAGACTTCTGGTTGGGTGCCGGGCGTTCGATGATGGAGATTGCCTCGTTGCTCGAAGATCCTCCTCTCTTTGTTGATCTGCACTACCGGGACTGGGCCTCGAAACGGATGGAAGATCGGCTCGCCAAACTGCCCGTCCCGTACTTGGTAACTAGTCATCCGTGCCCTTCTGCGCTACAAACGGTTGAGTAGAGATAGCCAACGAAGCCCGGGGACGATTCAATGAAAGAGCCGATGGATTTGCACGATAGAATTTTGGAAAGGCTGCAAACGAAAGGTGACACTGAAGCCGAGACTCTGGCGAAAGAGCTACAAGAAACGCTCACGGCGGTGCTGATCTGTCTGCATAATCTGCTGAAGCAAGGGTTTGTTACAACCTCCAATGGCGTCGTATGGTCCGCGAGGTTGCCCGAATGACCCGACGTACACCCCACCAAGAACTTCGCATAGCAACAATATTTCCTTCAGATCCAAAGAAGTAACGGGAAATTCGCAGTAGGGGAAATTCGTAATTGCGTCGAGGGTCGGGATTTGGTATAAACTTGCAGTCATATGAAGGAAAGCAGCGGACTGCGCAAGATTTCCGACCTGGCGCTGCGCCATCGGCGGCAGGGACTGGTGAAACTTCTGCCCCCGGCGGAGGAAATCCTGCGCGGGTCTTTGATCGAGCGCTATGTGACCTGTGGCAACCCCAACTGCAAGTGTGCACGTGGAGAGCGGCACGGACCGGTTTGGTATTTGACGGTGACACTCGGTCCGGGTCGCACCACGGGAGGAATCATCGCCCGCGAGAAGCTAGATCAAGTGCGGCGCTGGATCGCAAACTACCAAGCCTTCAAAGAACAACTGGAAAGAATCTCGGAAATCAACCGCGAACTACTGCGACGGGAGCGGGCGCGGAAGCGGGGAAAATAATGAAGCCGCTGCCCCGCGGCAAAGGGCTTGACGTCGCTATCTTGCATTTATGAGAAAGCAAGAAGAACGGCCTAGCCACGAGCTCTGGTCCTTCGCCCGCTACCTGAACAAAGTCTTTGCTTTCCGCTCCGCTTCCGACCGGCTTACCGATTCCCGCCACCAGCCGGAAATCTCGGCCCCCGCCGTTTTCCGCGCGGTGTTTTACGGCTTGGTGTTCCGGCTTACCAGTTTTCAGCAACTCCAATCCGATATCGCCCAACCTGCTTTCCAGCGCTGGATCGGTGTCGAGCGAGCCTTCGGCGATGACGTGCTGCGCTATAGTCTGTGCGGCTTTGACCTGTCCGCCCTGGAAACCATGTTGGTCCAGGTCAATCGGACTTTGAAGCGCAACAAAGGCTTGGACTCAGGACGAGTACAAGGCCGTATCGTGGCCGCCCTGGACGGTATCGAGGTCCTGTCCAGCTATAGCCGTTGCTGCCAAGCCTGCCTGGAACGCCGCATCTCGTATGCGCAAGCGGATGGCACCCCGTGCGAGCGTATTCAGTATTATCACCGCGCGGTGGGATGCCAGATCGTCAGCGGTCCGGTAAAACCCATACTCGCCATCGAATGGCTGCGGCCAGGCGAGGGCGAAGATACTGCCGCCCTGCGCTTATTCCGGCGTATGGCCGAACTCTATGGCAACCGCTTCTTTGACATCCTGCTGCTGGATTCGCTTTACGCGCAGGCTCCGGTGCTTCGCTTAACCCAAGAACTGGGCTGGGATGTGGTCATTGCCCTCAAGCAAGAACGGCGGGAACTCTATCAAAATGCCATGGGGCTGTTTCAGGCCCGCCCCGCCGATAGCGAGTTCGAGCGGCGGCAGGAGGGAGAGTATCGCCGGGTACGGCTGTGGCAGGCGGCGGATCTGCCCTTTACTCAAGACTGCCCTTTGCCGGTGCGGGTGGTGCGCTCCGAGGAAGAGGTTACGCGCCGGAAAATTCAAGGGGGCAAACCCTGCCTGGAAACCACTCGCCAACAGTGGCTCTGGATCAGCACTCTGGAGGACCAGGCATTCCCCGCCCAACTGATCTGGCAACTGGGACATCTCCGCTGGAAAAACGAGAATAATGGTTGGAATGATCTAACTCAGAACTGGGCGCTCAAGCACGGCTTTTTGCATGCCTGTAAGCATCGCCCCAAGACCGTCGCTCCCAGCGGTAAGCTGCAGTCCGTACCCAATCGTGGACTGGCGGCGGTGGTGCTGATCCTTTGCCTGGCCTTCACCTTGTTCTCCGCCTTTGCCCTGCTGCATTCCAAACTGTTGCGGCGCTACCGGCTGGCGCTGGTGGAGGTGGCTCGTCAACTCCATCGCTCGCTATGGCAACTCTCCCCACCCATCCGATCCCCGGCTCACTCAGTCGGCTCCTGATGACTGGCTGAGAAGCTGTTCCTACTGCTTCCGTTCGGCGGTCCGGATTCGTATTGCTTGCGCCCGTCTCCGCCGTCGTCATTCTTGCCTCCAAAACCCTTCATCCCGTCTCGCGAATCTTCCCAATCGATGTTCAACGGCTTGGAGACAGACTAATCCGTCTCTTCGGCCGCCCTATCCGCCGGTGTGCGAAGTTCCTGTACACCCCACGGCGGCCATTGCCTTGCTGGAGTAGCGGGTCTATGCTGAGTCCCATGCCCCGCGAAATCTATTACAACGGGGGCGTATCAGAGCCGCCCAAGGCTGGGGACAAATTCATTCAATTGGATTGGGAAAAGACCGCGCTAAAACTGACGATTTCCCAAGGAATTTTTGATGACCCTCGTAAAAAACATCGCCATGTTTCAACGGTCAAGGAATTTTCAACGCGCAAGGAATTACAACAGGCCGTCGGAGAGTCTATAGATGATGCTTTGCGTCGGGGTTTTAAGCGATTTACCCTTCCCTATGCGGTGGCGGAAGGCCGAAGACTCCCGTAACTTTCGTCAGCATAAGGTTCATCCAGCAGCCGTGCTCACTGCGCAAGAGGCCGGTACAGCGCGAGCACAGCCCTCTATCTTCCTGTTGGCGCAGTGCTGGCACTCCTATGGCCAACATTTTCGAGCGCCTGGTCGAGTTGGTCGAGGAGGCTGTGCAAGGCATCGAGTTTGACTTGCTCAGCCTTTAGCTGACCCTCGGCTTCATTCGTTCTGGCCTGCTGCTGATCCTCATCATAGGCGATCCGTTCCACGGACCGTTTAAGGTGGGGAGCGCCAATAACCCAGTGTATGCCCGGGCGTGCGACTGAAATTCAGTTTGGATTTGACGAGGAGGAAACCAGCGAATGCGTAACGGCATGTACCGAAAGCGCAAGGCGATTGTGTACACCAGCCTTGCGCATCAGCTTGGCAATGTGGGCTTTCACCGTGCGCTCTTCGATGCCTAGTGCGGCGCCAATTTCCTTGTTCGATCGCCCTCCCACAAGCAAGTCCAAAACCTCTTTCTCGCGGATGGTAAAGGCCGTCCGATCGGCAGGAAAAAAGCGTCCGGGCGATTGACTCACGCGTTCGATGAATACGGAAAGAACCCGGCGCGGAGCCCAAACCGAGCCTTGGCTGACGACCCGTATCGCACGCACGAAATCAGTGGGCGATGCAGCTGCGTCCACATAGCCCTTGGCCCCGAAAGCGATGGCCTTGAGAATGGTTTCATCTTCAATGCCGGAGCCGATTACGATAATGCGCAGGTTTGGGCGGGTCGCTTTGAGGGTGGCCATCACATCGAAGAGGTTTTGGCTAGAGCGGTCGCCGAGCAGCACCAGATCAATGTTTTGCCGCGTTCCGACGTCTGGTAGTGAAGAAGAAATCAGCTCAAAATCCCGCTCCGAATGGAACGCAGCCTGGAAGCCCATGAACCGTAGAGGGTCGGTCTCCACCACGGCGATACGAATGAGCGGCTTCTTGGCTAGAGCAGCTTTCATCGCTTTCCTTGTAGGATGTTTCTGCCGTAAGCATAGCTGCATTTGCTGAGAGGTGGAGAATTACCGGGGTAACACGCCCTCCCAGACCTGCGGCCAACGTGGGAATCCCACGCGGTCGCCTCCACCAGAATCTCGGGGTTCTCCCCGGGCCGGGCTCCTTCTTCAGACGCTTGAACAGCAGACTGCTGCTGACTCCCAGCGCTAACGCAATGGTGGCAATGGCCGCTAGGCGCATCAGTTACTCCTGTAACGCCGATTCTCGCACGGCGCGGGGTGGATTTGCGGATGACCACGCTCGAATCGACTCCTGGTCAATGAGCGCAATGGCGATTTTTCGACAGCAATCCCAGGCGCGGAGCCGTGACTCCTGCCCTGAGCTAGCGAAGCGTGCGGAAGGGAACGGCACAGGGTCTCACGCTCTATAAAGCTGGCGAGGTGTGAACTACTTGATCCCCACGTAAACATCCACCTGTGCATTCTGCGGATCAGCCGCACGCTCGTTATAGACTTCAAAATCGGCGCCGTAAACGCGGTTGCCTCCGGTTGCCGACTTCGGCAGGGAATCGATTCGCACCCAGGCCTCGGGTACCACTTTCGAGGCGGCACCTTTCTCCGAAGTAAACACCGCATACCGTCCCGCCGGAATCTTCTTCGCCACCATCCCCGCGGGCACTTCCGAATCCGAAGTCACGCTAGCCCCGAGCACATACGTGTACTCGCCATCCTTATCGCTGACGTAGTCGGTATGCACGGCAACGATCGCCTTGTCAGCCTTATTCGGAATCTTCGCCAACACCCCGTCTTGCATGAAGGGCGCCCACTGTTTTCCAATGACGCCGCCCGGAGTCATCTCTTTGGCATTGCTGGTGCGGGCCGTGATTCCGACGACGGTAAAGGCGGATTGCTGAACGACCCTGGGATTCATAGCGATTTCTCCAAGGCTGACCTTGACCAACAAGAATGTGAGCGCGAATGCCGAGGCTTGAACGAGGCGTTGAAAACCAAACGTTCGCCCGGGGGAGTACATTTGGACTGTTCTCGTCATCTAGGCCGGAATCTCCCTTTTGACCTCCAAAACGGCATGATCGTACACTCATCCCCCTATTCCGCAACGTCGTGAAAAGATATGTAGCCGCAACGTGAGAAGTTCCTCTTTGTGCAATTTAGAAAGTTCCGCTTTGATAGGGCATGGCGGAAACACAAGAGGGACTGTGGATGTCAGCAAAAGAGCGAGACCGGCTGAAGGTGCTGCACGAGCTCAGGAAACGACACATCACCCAGAAGCAGGCCGGTGTGGAGTTGGGATGCAGCGTGCGTTGGGTGCGGATACTGCTGAAGCGGCTCCGGCGGGAGGGAGACAGAGCTTTGCGACACCGGCTGCGAGGGCGGCCTTCGAACCGGAAGACGCCGGAGGCGGTAAAACGACGGGTGGTAGAGCTGTTCCGGCAGAAACAGCAAGCGAAGCTGTGGCACGACTACGGCCCCACGCTGGCGGCCGAAGAGTTGGCGGAGGACTATGGGATCCGGGTGAACCGCGAAACGCTGTGGCAATGGCTGATCGAGGCCAAGTTGTGGCGAGCCCGGCGAAGCCGCATCGAGCGAGCCCACATATGGCGTCCCAGGCGTGCGCGTTATGGGGAGTTGGTGCAGTGGGACACGAGTGAACACAACTGGCTGGAAGGTCGGGGGGAGAAGCTGTACCTGATCTCGATGATCGATGGTGCCACTTCGCAATTGACGGCGCGCTTCGTGCGGCATGATTCGACGGAGGAGACCCTGGAACAGCTGCGACGCTATGTGGAGCAGCATGGGCGACCGGTAGCGGTGTACACCGACAAGGCCAGCTTATTTCAGGTCGCGCCCCGCGGCATCCATCACCGGGATCCTGAACGCGCTGCACTCGTTCGCAAGGGATTCGAGTTGATGGCCAAAGGCATACATGCTGCGGACGACGTATTACGTACCGTCACGGCGCTTGGGTTGACAACACGCAAGGGGAGGCATGTTCCGAAGCAGACTTGGCATGCCATCCTACGAAACCCGATCTATGCGGGGTGGGTTAAATCCGGCGACCTGCTGGTGCGCGGCCTACATAAGCCCATCGTCAGTCAAGATTTATTCGATTCCGTGCAGGACGTGCTTGCTGGCCAATCTAGAACTGCGCAGCCACGGCAGAGGGTTCATCCTGGATTTCGTCTGCGTCAATTCATCAGGTGCTCAAAATGCGGCAAAGGACTGACGGCTGGGGTGGTCAAAAAGAAGTTCCCCTACTACTGGTGCTACACAAAAGGGTGCCGAGACGTGCTCGTGTCTACGGAGGAGTTAGAGAAGAGTTTTGTTCGTTTGTTGGCCATGCACCAGCCCACGGTAGAGTTGCTGGAACAGTTGCCCGCAATCGCAGCGAGGCAGTGGAAAGCACGCGAAGACCGCATCCGGCAGGAATCAAGGGCACTCAATATCAGACTAGACGAACAGCGCCGTTTAAACTCGGATGCAATCAAGGCAAAATTGAAAGGCGAATTAACGGAAGAGGATTTTGATGACGTTAAGCAGAGCATTGCTGAAGAGATTACCAAAATCGAAAGAGAATTAAGTGCTCTAGAATCAGAAAAATCCATGATGCAAGAGTTGATGGAGCAGAGTCAGAAGGACATGGTTGATCTGGTCACCGCGTGGCGCAAAGCTAACACATCAGGAAAGAGAGAGTTGCAAATTGCACTCTTCCCTGACGGTTTGGTGTGGAGTCATGAAAGTGGCTTTTTAAACTCGCAGAACGCCGACTTAATGCAAAAGATTCAAACACTTGTAGACTCGCTGGAGGAAGACGTAAAGTTTGGCGTCCCCGACGGGATTTGAACCCGTGTTACCGCCAGGAAAGAGCTGTTCTCCCGGTCGCAAAATGACACAATTTGTCAATCGGCGACAAAATCTGACACAAAATCGTGGGATTTGAAGCAGCCCCAGGTGTGAAAGCAGGGTGACGAAAGGCATGATACGCCATAAGAATGAACCATCTGCACGGGAGCGCCCAGACTCTTTGGTAACCCGGGCTCCGGCCAGCAAAGTGCGAATATGTTGGCCAGTCGGTCGGTAAAGACCAAAAAATTTCAAATCGGAGAAGAGGGAAAACGAGATGCGGAAGCAGAAGGGCTTTTCACTTATTGAGTTGCT
>WNFT01001575.1_pt1 | contig 23014 bp, 22 predicted proteins | sample 5400191 | NCBI WGS metagenome assembly WNFT01 (sample SAMN13153359, study PRJNA577476) | soil metagenome | isolation source: 80 cm saprolite under Madrone tree | place: USA:California | collected 2016-06-14 | reverse complement strand
GAACACGAGGATGTCAGGCGTGAACGGATTCGTCGGGTCAAAGTCACCAGTCCCGAATTTCGATTGGTCATTACACACGCTCGGCAAGCCGTGCCCCGACTCCAGTACGTAGACTTCAAGGTATATGCGGTTGAATCTTCCTATTCTCGTAGAGGACCATTACCCAGAATCCGCCATGCGATCTTTGAACCGCTCCTGTATTTCGGGGCACCTACTGAACCTACCCGTAGGGAGGAGTTCCTCGATGAACCGCATCGTTGGCAAGCTTGCACCTGCCGCAATCATGGCTATTTCGACCCTTTTCACAACCGCCGTGCGTGCCGACGGCGATCATCGCAATTCGTATGTCGTCACTCCCCTCGTTTCGGATATCGCTGGGGCGGCTGCACATCAAGACACGGTCCTTCAGAATGCCTGGGGAGTCGCGTTTTCGCCCGCCGGCAGCCCCTTTTGGGTCAACGACAATGCCACGGGTTGTTCGACGCTATACGACGGGACCGGCGCCGCAGTTGCGCTGCAAGTGAAGATCCCCTTGCCCGGAAACATCGTGCCGGCGGCCGCGTGCACCCACGTCGATCCGAACAACCCCCCGAGTCCAAGTCCCGCCGCGCCGACGGGCATCGTGTGGAACCCCTCCGCGAGATTCCTCGTTCCAGGAACCACCATTCAGGCCGCGTTCATTTTCGCCACCGAAGACGGAACCATTTCAGCCTGGGGCGGGGGTCTCACGCCCCCCAATGCCGCGGTCATTGCCGCCGACAACTCGGCCAACCCAATGGCGGGCGCAGGGGCCGTGTACAAGGCCCTGGTCTTCGCCGTCAATGCCAAGGGCGCATTTCTTTTCGCGACCAATTTCCGCGCCGGCACGATCGACGTGTTTGCGCCAACCGGCCCTGGGGGCACCTATGTGCTGACAACCACCGATGGCGGGTTCGCCGACCCCGCTATTCCGGCGGGATATGCGCCGTTCGGGATGCAGAACATCGATGGCGATCTGTTCGTGACTTTCGCAAAGCAGAACGCCGAGAAGCATGATGACGTGGCGGGCGCCGGCAACGGCTTCGTGGATGTGTTTGATACGGACGGCCACCTGCTGCGGCGGTTTGCAAGCCACGGGCATCTGAACTCGCCTTGGGCGGTCACACCGGCTTCCTTCAACTTCGGCCCATTCAGCGGTGCGATTCTGATCGGCAACTTCGGGGATGGGCGGATCAATGCGTACGACAGGAACGGGCGCTTTCTCGACGCACTCGAGGACGAGAACGGCAAAGCGATCGCGATCGACGGCCTTTGGACTGTGTCGCTGGGTGGCGGCCGGAACTCCAGCCCGGACACGCTTTTCTTCACCGCAGGCCCGAACGGCGAGAAGGATGGCGTATTCGGGACGATTACGCCGTCGAATCACGACTGATTGCCGCGCACACTGAATGGGCGCATCGAGCGCGGAGTCCGCTCGCGGACTCCGCCGATGTGCCCGTTGGGTCAGCGACCGGTGCTTCGTTGGGACTTCCAGTGCTACCGCAGCGGCCGCTGCTAGGCTGGAAAGGATTGCAAGAGAGCCCGGGATGGTCCCAAGATGTCGTCTGTGGGGAGCTTCGCATGACGATAGGTGCTTCCGCGCTTTCTGTGGTGGCCGCGTCAACCGCGATTGGAGTGCGGGCCGTCGTTCGCGTTTGTCGATGCCGACGTGTGATTTCTTGTACACACAACAGCGAACGCTGCACCGCGCCTTACGCGTGCAGCTCGACGATGTCGCCATCCGCGACGCGATGCTCGTGCCCGACCTGCTGTCCTTCGAATCCGGATTGACCCCAGATGCGTGCGTATCGAAGTGAGCGCTCCAGATCCTGGTGCACCAGTCGCGCGAGGTCGCCCACGGTCTGGCCACGGCGAAGCGTGAACGGCCGGTGTTTGTCGGCAGGATGCCCCGGCGCCTTGGTATAGACGCGCACGATGCCGAGGTTCCGGAAAAGCCAGGGCCCGATCTCCCCCAGACCCCGACCTGTGGTCGCGGAAACGGCGAACACGGGATATCGCATCCCCGTCAGCTCGCGAACCGCCTGGAGTTCGGCGTCGAAGTTGGCGATGCCTTCGGCCTTGTTCGCGAGCATCAACGTTGGCAGCCGCAGTGCGAATGGGTCGTCGTCGGCTCTAGCCGCGCTGCCGTCTGATGCTCCCGTCGCCTCCCAATGCTCGGTGAGCGTCACGCGCTTCTTCTCCAGCACCGACTGTACGGCCTGCAGCTGCTCGAGACACGAGAGCTCACCGAGATCCACCACGAGTAGGGCCGCATCGGCCGTCTGCAAGGTGCTTACAAGCCACGGCACGGGATGCTCGGGTGCTATCGCTGGCAGGTCGATAAGCTGAAAGTGCACGTCCTCGTGCGGCATCATGCCTGCGTGGGGGTACTGGGTCGTAAACGGATACGGCGCGACACGCGCCCCCGATCCCGTGAGCCGCGCATGCAGCGAGGACTTGCCCGCATTCGGCGGTCCGATCAGCCCGATCTGCGCTGCGCCTTCGGGGCGGATCACCAGCGCCGGGCCGCCATGTCCTCCGCCCTTCCTGGCACCCTCGAGTTCTTCGCCAAGGTCCTTGATGCGCGCCTTGATATCTGCCTGGAGGTGCTCGGTCCCTTTGTGCTTGGGGATGGCACGCAGCATCTCCCGCAGCCGCTCAAGGCGCTCCCGCGGGTCGCGGCACTTACGGAAGGCGGCCTCAGCCGCCTTGTATTCGGGCGAGAGATTGGCGGGCACGACTATTACCGTAGTAAAGAACGGATCTCGCGTCCCTACGTCGCCTTCGAAGGCGACCTCCCCTCAGTGCACGGTGTGCCTGCGAAGGTGGATGCCAACGGGAACAGCCGGTGCATTAGCAGCCTGACTCGCTGTCCGCATGGCTAAAACCACAATTAGCAACAACCACGTTTACGTAATTCGCTTCGCTTCCTAATCGGCACGCCGATACAAAACGCTGCGCGAGTCGTGGCTTCCGTTTTCACTCTTGTGGACAGCGAATACCTTCGAAACTGTCAGTGGTCTCGAAGCGGTTGCCTTGCTCGTCGTACCAATAGAGTTTGCTGGGGTCTTCCTCGCGAGAACTCTTATGGGTGCCGTTGCAAAAGGGCTGGGTGTTCGATAGCCCGCAGCCGCAAATGTATTTAGTTTCACCGCCTATTGTCACTGGGTATGGGCCGCTCCGCGATCTTTTTACGATTCTTGCCATGTTGCCTCCGTTCAAATTACGCTGCCGCCAGCGCTTTGAGCCTCCGGTCCTGCAGTTTGGAGAGCTCTATGCCGGCGCGCCGCCCGAATAAGCGACCAGCTGCCCGTCGCGGCGTCTAGCGCGCGGCTTGTACTGTGCCTGGCGTCGCTTGGCTCAGCCCGATCAGCGCCACCACAGCCCCTACAACGTAAATGATCGTCCCAAGGTAAATCGGCCCGAGGTGGCTCACCCAGTCGTAGTTGAAACGCCCCATGTAGTGCAGTGGCAACGCCACGGCCAATCCCAAGACGGGCACGATCACGCCCGTTATCCATGCCCACCATAAGCCGCTGCGGACGCCGTACCAGGCCAGGCCGCCGACGGCGACCGCTGTGGCCGCGATGAATCCGGCTATCGCCACGTGGAGGTGCATGATGTAGCCCATGATCGCCGGATTAAGCCCGTCGAGTTGCTGCGGCGTAACGCCATTCAGCGTCTCGACACCGACCTCGAATCCACCGCTCGCGAACGCTCGAAAGAAGAACACGACCGCTCTGGACATTGTTTACTCCTTGGTCTTGACGACGTTGCGACGCGTAGGCCTTCAGGTACACCTCCTCGCACTTGACCGTGCGCCACAGCCGCTCAATGAACACGTTGTCGATCCAACGCGGCTTGCCATCCATGCTGATCGCCACGCCGTGCGCCTTGAGCCGCTCGGTGAAGTTCGAGTCGGTAAAGTGCGCCCCCTGGTCGGTATTGAAGATCTCCGGCGCTCCGAATCGCGTCAGCGCCTCCTCGAGCGCCCACGCACGCGAAGAAGATTCCGCGGGAGCTGGGCGTTCGGCGAAAGCGGGGCGGTCAGAGAGCGTCGGCATCGTCAGCAGTACCTTCCGCAAATCGATGCACGCCTAGGTCGTGCGCAAAGACGACGACCCAATTCTTCCCTCGCCCGCCCTCATAGATCACTGGCGAAACCTTCCCGCGCGAGACGGTGACGGTGTACTCCCTAGTGCTCAAGATGTGTCCGACCGACCGCTTTTCCCACGTCCTGGTAAACGTAAAGTCGTCGGGGTTGTCGTTGTGCTCGCGAATGATGCGTCGTGCCTCGCGAAGCTCTAGGTCGAACCGGCGTTGTTCCAGAGTTCCGCCTCTACGAGCATTTGGCGGTCGAACGAAAAAAGTCTAGCTCTGTCGTGTTCGATCAGGCGACCAAAAGGCGCGAGTCAGCCTCAGTGCGTCGAGACTACGAGTAGCGCCTCGCCGACGATTCAAGGCCAACGTGGCGCCCGCCGTCGCGCGTGTCTCTACGGGCATTTGGCGGTCAGTCACGCTCTGCTGCCGGCGGTTCCCCGGTCCCGCCGGCATGCGGCCGTCGCCACCACTGTCTCGGCGCAAGCACGGCGTGTGAACTTGCCTACATCGCAGCGACAACTACTAGCTCCGCTGGACAGTGCGCAGATGGCCTGCCAAGCCCGGCCCCGGCCAAAACTTGCTCGAGGGTCAGTTGCCAACGAGCCTACATCATTCGGGCGAAAAGAGCTGTCACGCCTTTCGATCGAGATTTTTTCGGTAGCACGGACAAGTCTGGAAAGGAGGATCCGTCATGGATCTTCTCGCGGAACGTGTGGATGTTTGACACGTTTCGCGGCGCGGTCGACGCAACGCCTGACGGCGAGACTCAGGCGGAGCATTGCCTTCAACAAGTACAGACACGATCCAAGCGCTGGACGAACGCTCTCGTTCGGGTGGAGGAGATACGCGCAATTGTCATTCCTCGATCCCAAGCGGAAAATTTACTGTGACCCGGGAGCGCACCCGGGCATGGTGTTACGGTGTCCCGGCGTCAACGCACGCAGGTGGGTGATTGCGGATTGGATTCCGTGCGTGCCGACGATCGCTCATGGCGATAAGGGAGGCCGTATGTTCAAATCGATATTGATCCCAACCGACGGATCGAAACTTTCCGATCAAGCGGTGCGCCAGGGCCTGCAGCTCGCAAAGTCCCTGGGCGCCAAAGTTGTTGCGCTGCACGTGACGGCTCCGTTCCACGTGTTGGCGGCGAGTGCCGCCGCCCTGACCGAGACCCGCGAGCAGAGCGAAAAAAGAGCAGCCGAGTTCAGCAAACAGATCTTCGATGTAATTGCTGGCATGGCGCGCGAGGCCGGCGTCGCCTGCACTTGCCACTCGCACAGCGGCGAACATGTCTGGCTGGAAATCATCATGGCCGCCGAGAAGTCTGGTTGCGATGCAATATGCATGGCATCCCACGGGCGCAGAGGCATCGGGGCGGTGCTGATCGGCAGTGAGACCGTCAAGGTGCTTACGCACAGCAAGATTCCGGTACTCGTGGTTCGTTGATGCCAGTTAATCGGGTGGGACCGCAGCCCGCAGCCGGCCGAGTGCGGCCGGCTTTCGGGCCGTTCGCACAAAAGCAGGTTCGTGACGGCCACTGGCTCTCGCTTGGCCGGTTCTCGCAGCCAGGAATCGTCTCCCTTTGCAGTCGGGGGCCGCTCGTTGTGGCCGAGATAGCGGCCGATCCTTCCAGAAATAAAGCGAGGCAAGCTTCTCCCACCTGCTCCCGGTCGCTCGGACCGGCGGCCGTCTCCCAGCGCTGCGGAATGCTCAACTTTTCCGCTTTTGCACGGTCAAATTGTTATGGAGCACGCCATGCTAGACACGACGCATACGCCCCGCACGACGGGTTATGTGGCCTCCGAGGAACGGCCGCGGCGGCCACGCAAGATTCGACTCGACCGCGATCTCTATTGCCCGCACTCGGTCCGAGCGAGCGGCGGGGACCCCAACTGCGATCACGACTTCGAAATGGCACCCGCGGTGAGGGAGGCTGACTTCGCCATTTGGAAGTGCACCAGGTGCGGGCGCGCGTTCAAATACGAAACCTGGAAGTCCAATGCCCGCGTTGCGTCAAAGCGATCGGCGCAGCCACCACGCTAACAGTAGGCGTTGTCTCGATCGAACGCACAGCGCTCGCAGTCAGCGGTTCGGCAACGGTCGTTCCCTTGCGCACGCGCCGGAAAATTGCCCCTCTCGCACCCGGCTCGCCGCAAGCCAGGTCGCCAAGCTCGCCACGGTGTTGGTGGACTCGCCCTCCGCGAGCATCTCTGTCAGGGCCTCTTCCGCCACGGCATCCAGCCGGTGCGGGTCGAGCGCCACCTGCGTACCGACCCCATCCGGCCTGATTGACGGGACCACTTTGCAATCGAGCGTAGCGTCGCGGGCTCAAATCCTCTCCGGGACACGAAGAAAATCGCGATCCCGAAACGCAAGCGCTGAGTCGAGTCTCCGAAAGCGGGGGCGGAACGTACCTGACGGACAGAAAGGCCTCCGAGGCGTGGTCGCCTACGACATTAGGAGCGGGCAATTCGAGCGACGCCCCGCTTCTGAACCACTCTGCAGCAAGTCGCAGCGCGAGCGAGGAAGTGACTTCCCTCGCTTCCGTCGCGTAGACGTTGGTCGAATATACATGTCCGAACGGTCCGCGTAGCCTAACCTCGAGGGAGGTCTGCACGGTCGCAAAGGATTGCCGAAAGGCTGACTCGATCGCTGCAAAGATAGCGAGCGGTCCGCCACAGCAGACCGATGTAGTGGACCCCTCCCTGCCAAGGAGGAAGACAACGTGAAGATCCGAATCGCCCTGTTCACACCTGAACGCGCTCTGGCATCAGACGATGGCCCTGCTGCTCCCGGAGCCGGGTCGCGCCGGCGTTTCTTTGGCACTGTCGCGAGCGCGCTGTTCGCCCTGGGCAGTTTCGCAGCCGCTCCGGCCGCCGTTGCCGAGGCCGAGGACGCCTACGCCCCGCATTGGGTCGCCAGTTGGGCCACGTCTCCGGCCGCTTATTACGTGTACACAGCACCGGTCCGGCAGAATCAGGCGCTGGGATTCTCGCCCACGAAGTCGGCCGTGGCGAATATCCAACCCGACCTCTCGTTTCCCTTTCCCGACGCGAAAACTACCGGCGCAAGCGCGGTCGACCAGAGCATCCGCTCTATCGTCAAGCCCGACCTCTGGGGCCGCACGATGCGTGTACGGTTGTCCAATGTCTTCGGCAACGCGCCGGTGACTTTCAGCGCAACCACCCTCGCGCTGCAGGAATACGCCGGCAACGTCGTCGATGGAACCGTCACGCGGGTCACGTTCGGCAGTAGAGCATCGGTGACGATCCCGGCCGGCCAGCAGGCTTGGAGCGACGCCGCGGTATTGACGTGGGTCGATGACATAAACAACCCGCTGCTGCAGGGGCGCAACCTGGCTGTCAGCTATGCGATTCAGGGCGACAGCGGCCATATGACGCATCACAGCGGTGCCAACATGACCTCGTTCATCACCGCGGCCGGAAGCGGCGATCACACGCAGGATGTGGATGGATTCGCGTACGAGTTCACGACGACGTCCTGGTTTTTTCTGACAGCGGTCGACGTCGTGGCTTCCTCCGACACGATCGTCGTCTGCGCCTTCGGTGACTCGATCACGGATGGCACGCACACGACCCTGAATACGAATGACCGGTGGGCGAACGTGCTTTCCCGCAGATTGCACGATGCGTTCGGAAACAAGGTCAGCGTCGTCAACGAGGCGATCGGAGGCAACCGCGTCATCAATCCGGTGGTGGCCAATGCGACTTCGGGTCCGGCTGCGGTCGATCGACTCGATCGCGACGTGCTGGGGCTGTCGGGATTGACCCACGTGATCTGGATGGAGGGCATCAACGACCTCGGGGCCGGGTACGGACAAGGCGCGAGTCCGACGCCCGTCATCGAGAATCCCGTCATTCATACACCGGCCAATATCATCGCGGGATATCAGAATGTGGTCGGCCGCCTCCGCGCCAGGGGCATCAAGGTGATCGGCGCCACCATGACCTCTGCATTGGGCTATAACAATCCTTCAGAGGGGTGGGATCTGAACACGTTTCCCGGCTTCCTAGCCAGCGTGGACAACGGTCCGGTCATCGATAACTATCGCAAGCAGATCAATCAGTACATCCGCACTTCGGGGCTCTATGACGGCGTGGCGGATTTCGATCTGGCGACGCTCGATCCGGCCACGGGGAACATGAAAGCCGAGTATGTGCCCAACAGCCAGTTCACGCAGCTGCCGTGGGACTATCTGCATCCCAATCATGCCGGCTATAACGCCATGGGTATGGCGGTCAACATCGATCTGTTCAGGCTCGGTGATCGTTGATCATCAGAATAGCGTTGTGCCGGCACCGACGGGCGGGCCGGCGCAGCGCCGGGACGTTTCGCAGCGATCCCGTTCGAATAGCACATGCGGCGGTGAGGTCGCCGAGGGCGTCTGATCCGGTCAACCCCGGTTCCGGCCGTATTCTTCGACGCGTTGTGCCAGCTGTTCCGGCTCGAGCCGGTCGCACACCTCGAACGGCTGGCGGATCGAGAGCCTGTCCGGCAAGTGCGAGGCGAAGAGTCCTCGCGTGGATCGATCAGCACGTGGAGGGGAAGGAGGCAAGAGGCACGACCAAGCCCTTGAAAGGCATTGTTAAGTTGGTGTCAAAGAGGGGTGATGGCAAGCCGACGGCTTCAGGTCGGAGCCGCTGAGAATTGGATTTCGGATTAGCAAGTAGCGCAAAGGAGAGTTCTTCGATGAGAAGCTTTAACGCTTTAACAAAAGCACGACTGCGCTTCGATGCTTGGTAGCAGCAACGATGTTTTCAATGTCGCTTCTAAATTCAACGGGTGCGCAATAGTCCATAGTTCAGGGGATCGCTAAAATATTTCCGCGCCCGCTCTTCTGGGGTGGTGGAGCGCGTCAATATATTTTTGGGCTGACCCCACTATTGTTATATTTCGGAGGCAGAAACATGAATTCCGTGACGGGGATGCTGTCTGCGAAGCGGCACCAAGCCGAAGCCGTCCTATTTTCGAACGGTCAACGAAATTGTCGCGGGCCAAACCTTATAGCCTGGGCGACACTTGGCGCCGCGGTCATCGCGCTTCTCGGCATTGCGCCGCCCGCCGCTGCGGATCCAGCGAGCGGCCAACACTGGGTTGGTACATGGGGTGCGAGTCCGTCGGACGGCGCCACCGCGTTCAGCAATCAAACAATTCGCCTGATCGTTCATACTAGCGTCGGTGGCAATTCAGTACGTGTCCGGCTGTCAAATCTATTCGGGCCGCAATCGCTGGTTGTCGGTTCGGTACATGTGGCTCACAGCAGTGCAGGCGCAAGCATAACCCCCGGCTCGGACCGGCCTGTCACTTTCAGCGGAGCGTCCTCTGTAACGATCCCCGCTGGCGCGCTTGTATTGAGCGATCCGGTCGACTTGGACGTCCCTCCGCTGTCGAATCTGGCGGTGAGCATCTACGTTCCGGGCAACACCGGTCCCGCAACGGAACACAACCTGGGGATGCAAATGAACTATATCTCCACCCCCGGGGATCACACCGGTGCGGCAGATCTGCCGGTGAGCGCGACTGCGCAATCATGGTTCTTTCTCTCCGGAGTCGAAGTGAAAACCACGACGCCGCCACGCGCGATCGTTACGTTCGGGGATTCAATCACTGACGGCTATTGCTCCACCGTCGGCGCCAATCGCCGCTGGCCCAACGTTCTTGCAGAGCGTGTGCTTGCCGACAGGTCTCTTCGGAACCTGGCGGTCATCGATCAAGGCATCAGTGGCAACAGGATTCTGCACAACGGCCTGATCCCGGTTTTTGGCCCGGATGCGTTAGCCCGGTTCGACCGAGACGTCCTGGTTCAGTCCGGGGTCAAGTACGTGATTGTCCTCGAGGGCATCAACGATTTTGGCCACGCTGCGCCGGGTACGCCTGAGGCTGTCAATGCCGATGACATCATAGCCGGCTACCTCCAACTCATAGCTCGCGCGCATGAGCGTGGGCTCAAGATTTTCGGCGGCACGCTGACCCCTTACAAGGGAACTATATTTGCGGGCTACTACAACGACGTCGGGGAGGCCAACCGCGAGGCGGTCAATCATTGGATTCGTACGAGCGGCGCATTCGATGCGGTAATCGATTTTGAGGCTGCGGTGCAGGATCCCGCCAATCCTCTGCAGGTTCTCCCCGCCTACGATTGCGGAGACCACCTGCATCCCAACGATGCCGGGTACAAGGCAATGGCCGACTCTATCGATCTGTCGCTGTTTCGGGATGATGACTAAGAATAGACGGAAGCAAGCCGAGCAAACGCCCCGCGCGATACGGGTCGCGCCGACCGTGAACGGCCGACGAGCAGTCGGATCTGTCCGTTCACGGCGGACCTGAGAAAGCGGTGTACGCGTACCGGCAGAGCACTATAGGGATCCGTTTCGGGCAACCCGACATGTCAAGCGCTTCCACCAGAGCGGCCGTAGCGGGTTCTATCTCGCCGTCGAGCGAGAAGGCGAGGTAGGTGTCGGGGATACTATCGATCTACTCGCGCGCAATGAAAGGCGTCTGACGGTCGCGGACGTGGTCGCGTTGTACGCCATGGATTCCACGAATCAACCACTGCTCGAGAATGCGAGCGACCATCCATCGCTTCCCGCCGCCTGGCGTGACTACTTCCGAAAGCGGCTTTGGGCGCCCGATGCCTGATACGACGAGCGGCCTACGACCGGTTTTGTTAAGGGTTGCCCGACGCCCGCCCTGAAATGAAAACGGCGCAGTGAGTTAGGCTGCGCCGTCGCAACTATGACAGGCTTAACCTGTCATCCCCACTTTCCGCCATTCGGCGGTCGAGAAGTATCTCGCTGGGGATCGTTGCATGATTCACTCTACGCTCGTGCCGTCCCGTGTCAAGCACTGCGCGCTGCCGGTCATTGACGTATGTCACTCGTCATCCACCTCCGATCTCGCTGCCAGAATGCGCAGCCCATCGCAGGCACTCCGAAGCCTTTCAGGCGACTTTTCCTTGTCGCCCAGGGGAGCGTCGCTATGTCCATTTTTTTTTGATGTCCATGCAGTGAGCGAGCCGCTTCGCCGCTCGCCTTGTAGAAAAAAGTGCCCCTCGTAGGGAACTAAATAGTACCATATCGGTACTAAATAGTGTCGTAAGGACGATCCCCATGCTCCGGCTGAGCAAACTGACCGACTATGGCACCGTGGCGATGGCGCATATCGCGCGCGAGCCGGACCGGATTCATGCCGCGGCTGAACTGGCGGCGGCAATCGGCGTGGCGGTGCCGACCGTCAGCAAGATCCTGAAGATGCTGACCTGGGGAAACTTGCTGCAGTCGGTGCGCGGCCCGAAGGGCGGCTACATGCTGTCGCGGCCCGCCGCCGAGATCTCCATCGCCGAGGTCATCGACGCGATGGAAGGCCCGATCGGCGTGACCGAATGCAGTGCGATTGCCGGTCTGTGCGCCCAGGAGGGATCGTGCTCGATCCGCACGAACTGGCAAGCCATCAACCGGGTAATCCGTAACGCCCTGGACGGGGTGACGCTGGCAGATCTGGCACAACCGGGCTTCAAGCCCCCTATCAAGCCCGTTCATCTGGACGCGCGGCTCGCACGTCGGCAGCGCGCGCCCGCCTAAGGAAGCCCAACATGACAGCCTCGGCACTCGAACTCGATGCGCTGATCAGCCGTCAGTACCAGCATGGTTTCTACACGGCGGTGGACGCCGATACCGTGCCGTGCGGCCTGAGCGAGGACGTGATCCGTCTGATTTCGGCCAAGAAAAACGAGCCGCCGTTCATGCTGGCGTGGCGGCTGAACGCGTATCGACACTGGCTCACCATGAAGGAGCCGCTTTGGGCCACGGTCAAGCATCCACCCATCGACTACCAGGGCATCGCCTACTACTCGGCGCCCCGATCACAAAATGGCGCAAAGAAGGGCGGACCGCAGAGCCTGGATGAGGTCGATCCGGAATTGCTGCGCGTGTATGAAAAGCTCGGCGTGCCGCTCAGAGAGCGCGAACTGCTCGCGGGCGTCGCGGTGGATGCGGTATTCGACAGCGTTTCGGTCGCAACCACCTACAAGGAGAAGCTGGCCGAGCTCGGCATCGTCTTCTGTTCGTTCTCGGAGGCCGTACAGCAGCATCCTGATCTGGTCCGCCAATACCTCGGTTCGGTGGTGCCTTACACGGACAACTTCTTCGCGACGCTCAACTCGGCCGTATTCAGCGATGGTTCGTTCTGCTACATCCCGTCCGGCGTGCGCTGCCCGATGGAGCTGTCCACGTACTTTCGCATCAATGCCCGCAACACGGGCCAGTTCGAGCGCACGCTGATCATTGCCGACCAGGGCGCGTATGTGAGCTACCTGGAGGGCTGCACGGCGCCGATGCGCGACGAGAACCAGCTGCATGCTGCGGTCGTCGAGTTGATCGCGCTGGAAGGCGCGCAGATCAAGTACTCGACGGTCCAGAACTGGTATCCCGGCGACAAGAATGGCAAGGGCGGGATCTACAACTTCGTCACCAAGCGCGGCGACTGCCGCGGCGCCAACTCGAAGATTTCCTGGACTCAGGTGGAAACCGGCTCGGCGATCACCTGGAAGTATCCGAGCGTCATCCTGCAAGGCGACAACGCGGTGGGCGAGTTCTATTCGGTGGCGCTGACCAATCACTACCAGCAAGCGGACACCGGCACCAAGATGACCCACCTCGGCAAGAACACACGAAGCACGATTCTCTCCAAGGGCATCTCGGCCGGCCATGGGCACAACGCCTACCGTGGGCAGGTGAAGGTGGCCAAGACTGCCAGTAACGCGCGCAATTACAGCCAGTGCGACTCCTTGTTGCTGGGCGACAAGTGCGCCGCCCACACCTTCCCGTACATCGAGGTGAAAAATGCCACGGCCCGGGTCGAGCACGAAGCCTCCACCTCGCGCATTGGTGAAGACCAGCTCTATTACTGCCAGAGCCGCGGGATCGCGGGCGAGGACGCGGTGTCGATGATTGTGAACGGCTTTTGCAAAGACGTGTTCAAGCAGTTGCCGATGGAGTTCGCCGTGGAGGCGCAGAAGCTGCTGGGGGTAAGTCTCGAAGGGAGCATCGGCTAATGCTGACCATCAAGAACCTGCACGTTCGCGTCGACGACACCCCCATTTTGCATGGCATCGACCTTTCGGTACGTGCCGGTGAGGTGCACGCCATCATGGGGCCGAACGGTTCGGGCAAGAGCACCCTGGCACATGTTCTGGCAGGACGGGAAAACGTGGTCGTCACGGCCGGCGAGGTGCTCTACGCCGGCAAGAACCTGCTCGCCATGCCCCCGGAGGAACGTGCGCGCGAAGGCCTCTTCCTCGCTTTCCAGTACCCCGTGGAGATTCCAGGCGTCGCCAACATCTATCTGCTCAAAGCGGCACTGAATGCTATCCGCAAGCATCGCGGCGAGCAGGAACTGGATGCGATCGACTTCCTCGCATTGGTCAAGGATAAGCTGAGGCTGATGGAAATGGACCAGAGCCTGCTTTACCGCTCGGTGAACGAAGGCTTTTCCGGCGGTGAGAAGAAGCGCAACGAGATTTTGCAGATGGCCGTGCTGGAGCCAAAGCTCGCGATCCTCGACGAGACCGACTCGGGCCTCGATGTCGATGCGCTCAAGGTCGTTGCCCGCGGCGTCGAAGCCATGCGCAGTCCGCAGCGCGCCATCATCCTGGTGACGCACTACCAGCGGCTGCTCAACTACATCGTGCCCGACCAGGTGCACGTGCTGGCAAAGGGTCGTATCGCCAAGTCCGGCGGTCCGGCTTTGGCGCGAGAGCTGGAAAACCGCGGCTACGGGTGGGTCGAGGCCCAGGCTCCGGCACCGACACCGGCGCAAAGCGACGGCGACACGGCACGGGGCTGATGAAGGCGTCGGGGAAAATGAGCGCAGCAAACAGGGATCATTACCGCGAGCAATTCGCGCAACTCGCGCTGCGCCAAGTAGGCGCAGAGCCGGTGTGGCTTCAGCGGGCACGCGCCGCCGCATTCGAGCGCTTCGCCGAGCTGGGCTTGCCAAGTCTGCGCGACGAAGACTGGAAGTACACCAGCGTGGCGGCCCTCGAGAAGCACATCTTCAAGCTCGTGCCCGCATCGTCAAATGGTGTGGGCGCGGATCAGCTCGCCAAGCTCGCTCTGGACGGCAGCCGTTTGCTGGTGTTCGTGAACGGACGCTATACACCCGATTTGTCGCGCCCGGGTCGCCTGCCGGGTGGCGCCCAAGTCGGAAGCCTTGCGGTGGCGCTCGCGAGCCGTCCGGATCGGTTCGAATCCTTGCTCGCCCGCGACTCCGAAGTGCTGGTCAACGGCTTCACGGCCCTGAACGCCGCATTCTGGGCGGATGGGGCGAGCATCGATCTTGCCGCAGGGTGCTCGGTCGATGAGCCGATCCATCTGCTGTTCATCGCCACGGATTCCGATCTTGCTGTTCACTTGCGCAACATCGCCCGCGTGGGTGCAGGCTCACGCGCCGAGATCATCGAGCACTATGTCGAGCTGAATGATTCTGCCTACTTCACCAATGCGGTCACGCAGATTCAGGTCGACACAGGCGCGGCCATGACCCATACCAAGCTGCAACAGGAAGGCCTGCGCGGCTACCACATCGCCGACATCCGTGCCGACCAGGGGCTGGACAGCCGCTTCACGTCCCAGTCTTTTGCGCTGGGGGGACTGCTCTCGCGCAACGACATCGCCACGCGACTGAACGCGGAGGGCTGCGAAGCCACGCTGATCGGGCTGTACATGGGCAACGGCAGGCAGCACATGGATCATCACACCCGCGTCGACCATGCGCGGCCGCGCGGCACCAGCCGCGAGTTCTACAAGGGTGTACTGGACGGTGCTGCGCGCGCGGTGTTCAACGGCAAGCTGATCGTGCATGCCGACGCGCAGGGGACCGACGCGCAGCAGTCCAACCGCAACCTGCTGCTGTCTGACCGCGCCGAAGTCGATACCAAGCCGCAGCTGGAAATTTACGCCGACGACGTCAAGTGCAGTCATGGCGCCACCGTCGGCCAACTCGACGCCGAGCAGATCGGCTACCTGCGGTCGCGCGGGCTGGACGAGGCGTCGGCGCGCGCGCTGCTGACGTTTGCCTTCGCCGAAGATGTCGCGTTACGGGTAAGTTGCGCGCCGCTGAAAGCGCGATTGGAGCAATTGTTGCGCGGAGCGCTGCCCCCGCAAATGCGCGACCAGGTAAGGGAGCTGCAATGAAACGCGCGGCGGACGACCTGGGCGTATTGCTCTGCGCGGCGCCGATCGGTGCCGCCGCAAGCGCGGCTTTCGACGGGGCACGGCTGCGCGAAGACTTCCCGATCCTGCGCCGCACGGTGCACGGCAAGCAGCTGGTCTACCTGGACAACGCCGCCACCTCTCAGAAGCCGCAATGCGTGATCGATTGCGAGGCGCGCTACTACTGCGAGCTCAACGCGAACATTCACCGTGGGGTGCACAGCCTGAGCCAGCAGGCGACCGACGCCTACGAGGCTGCGCGCGATACGGTGCGCCGCTTCATCAATGCGGCGCGCCGCGAGGAAATCGTGTTCGTTCGCGGCACCACCGAAGCCATCAACCTGGTTGCCGCGAGCTACGGACAGCGCTTGAAGCCCGGCGACGAGATCCTGATCACCGAGATGGAGCACCACTCGAACATCGTGCCGTGGCAGTTGCTGTGCGAACGCAGCGGCGCAGTGCTGCGGGTTGCGCCGATCGACGAGGCCGGCGAGTTGATGCTGGACGGGTTTGAACATCGGCTGAACGCACGCACGAGGCTGGTCGCGGTGACGCACGTGTCGAACGCGCTGGGAACCGTCAATGCGGTGAAACGCATCATCGATCTGGCGCACGCCAAGGGCATTGCGGTGCTGATCGACGGCGCCCAGGCGGCGCCGCATATCAAGATCGACGTGCAGACGCTCGACTGCGATTTCTACGCCTTTTCGAGCCACAAGCTGTACGGCCCCACCGGCGTCGGCGTGCTCTACGGCAAAGCGGCGCTGCTGGAGGCGATGCCTCCGTACCAGGGAGGCGGCGACATGATTCGCCAGGTCACGTTCGCCAAGACCACCTTCAACGACTTGCCCTACAAATTCGAGGCCGGTACTCCCCATATCGCCGGGGTCGTCGGTCTTGGCGCCGCGATCGACTACGTGAGCGCACTCGGACTCGATGCTATTGCCGCCCACGAGCACGAGCTGCTCGCGCACGCCACCGAGCAGGCCCGCGCAGTCTGCGGCCTGCGCCTGATCGGCACCGCCAGCGACAAGTCAAGCATCCTGTCGTTCGTCATCGACGGCGTGCATCCGCACGATGTCGGCACGATTCTCGATGACGAAGGCATTGCCGTGCGTACCGGCCATCACTGCGCCATGCCGGTGATGGAACACTTCCACATCCCGGCCACGGTGCGCGCTTCGTTCGCCCTCTACAACACGCGCGCGGAAGTGGATGCACTGTTCCGCGCCGTACGCAAAGCGCAAAGGATGTTTGTCGATGGCCGATCTGCGTGATCTTTATCAGGAAGTCATTCTTGATCACACCCGTAGGCCGCGGAACTTCGGGCGCCTGGCGGGCGCCAATCGCTGCGCGGAAGGCTTCAATCCCTTGTGTGGCGACAACGTGACGCTGTATCTGAAGCTGGTCGATTCAGTGATCGAGGACGCGCGCTTCGAGGGGAATGGCTGCGCCATTTCCACCGCCTCGGCCTCGCTGATGACGGAAGCGCTCAAGGGCAAGACGCTGGACGAGGTGCAGGTGCTGTTCGGGGCGGTCCATGCGCTGTTGACCTCGGCCGATGGCGCTGACCCTGCGGCGTCGCTGGGCAAGCTGGAGGTCCTGTCCGGCGTACGTGAATTCCCAGTGCGAGTCAAATGCGCTACGCTGCCCTGGCATACCCTGCAGGCGGCGCTACGCGACGAGGGGCGGCCGGTATCTACGGAGTGATGCGATGAGCCTTATCGACTGGTTGCGCAAACCCGAGCCGCACGATGCGGCATCGGAGCCGGCCCCGGACGGGTTGGAGGGGCGCGTAATCGCCGCGCTGCGCACCGTGTACGACCCGGAGCTGCCGGTCAACATCTTCGACCTGGGTCTGGTCTACGCGCTGGACTTCGATGAGGCCGCGGGCAAGGTTCAGATACGCATGACCCTGACCGCTCCGGGCTGCCCGGTGGCACAGACCTTCCCCGCTATCGTGGAGGCCGCTGTGAAAGCGGTGGAGGGCGTCAACGAAGCGCGGGTGGAGCTGGTCTGGGACCCGCCCTGGTCGAAGGACCGAATGAGCGAAGCGGCACGCCTGGACCTCGGGATGATCTGACATGTCCGAATGGGTCGACGTGGCCCCGGTCAAGGACTTTGCGCCCGGCACCGTTCGCACGGTACAGACCGAAGGCACGCCGATCGCCGTGTTCAACCTGAACGGCCGCTACTACGCGATCGAAGATCTGTGCAGTCACGAGGCCGAGACTCTGTCGGACGGGGAAGTGGCGGGCGAGGAGATCATCTGCCCCCGCCACGGCGCGCACTTTTCGATTCTCACCGGCGAGGCACTCTCGCCGCCCGCCTACGAACCGGTGGCGGCGTTCCCGGTGCAAGTCGAGGGCGGCATGGTCAGGGTAAAGGACGACCGCTGGGGCTGACTCTTACTCGCGACGCAAGCGAGTCTTGCAGCCGCACGGCCTCGTTATGATTGGCCTTCATCGAAGGAGCATTAGCATGAGCCAAAGCGAAGTTGGTGCTCAATGGCAAAAGCTTTGTGAAGAGCGTGAAGCAGCGCGAGATGGACATTTCCGCACAGATGCCGCTGGGCCTTCAAACCAACGATACTCGCGATTCATTGTTGCAACGTGATCAGGATTGACCCCGATAACGCGACGCAACGGGCGACGTTGCCCCGAATTTCGACCCGATTGGAACCGGAGTACGGTGGAAGAACTGCCCCTGGCCGGTTCGCGCACGCGGCGCAAGCGACTCATTGCGGAGATTCGGCTACCGGACACAAGAGCCGAGAGACCGAGGCGCGGGCAAGCACTGGCGCTCGATGGAATTGCACGGGTCGCAGAATTTCCTTGACCCCGGCGATGGTACTGATTGACATCCGTGGTGAGGCGCGCGGTCGCTTTTGCAGCGCGTGGCTCTCTACTATGGGGTTAGTTTCAGCGGACGAACAACCTCAGTCATGCGCCGACGCGCGACCGGCCGAGATAGGTCGGCACGATCACTTCGATCGCTTTCGGCAGGATGTTGAGCTCACGCAGACCCGCCAGGGTCCCGCCCGCCACATTGTTCGCTTTGAGTAGGTCGACCTGGCCGCAGGTTAGCGGCGGGTTCGGCAGGAGTTCGAACAACCGCGCCTGAACGTGGGCCACTGCGAAGGGTACTGGCACGAGCAACCGCCGTTTGCCGAGGATGCGTAGCACGATTACGAAGAGCTCGCGCAGCGTGTACACCGCAGGGCCGGCGAGCTCGTAGGTCCGGCCCGCGGTCGCAGGATCGGCGAGGATGCGCGCAATGGCTTCCGCCACGTCCTCCACATAAGCCGGTTGCAGCCGCGTGTGGCCGCCGCCGATCAGCGGCAGCACTGGGAGTAGTCGGACGAGATGGGCGAGCGTGCCGAACAGCGCGTCGCCGGGCCCGAACATGGCACTCGGGCGAACGATCGTCGCACCCGGAAATACTTGCTGGACCGCGCGTTCGCCCCGTCCGCGCGCGCGGATGTACGGAGAACCGGCGTCGGGATCGGCGCCGATGCCGGAAACGAGGACAAAGCGGGCGACACCGGCAGCAAGAGCCTCCCGTGCGAGCGTCTTGGCGCCTTGCTCGTGCACGGCCTCGAACGTCACGCCCCCCGTCTCGACATAGGCGGATACCGCATCGACAACGGCGTCGGCACCGGCGAGGGCGGTCGCGACCGTGGCCTGATCGCGCACGTCGGCGGCGAAGACCGGAACCACGTCCAAGCCCGCCGCGTGCAGAGAGCTGCGCGCGCGATCGGCATGCCGGACCGCGACGCGTACAGTCGTTCCCTCGGAAGCAAGGCGCCGCACGAGGCATCGACCCAGGAAGCCGGTGCCCCCGAACACGCTGACCGTGGTCATGGCATTCCCTTGAGCATGACGGACAGAATCGGCCCGAGCACCGCATTGCACGTTGCTCTGCATTCGTTGTCCCGATGCAGGATAGTCCTCAAGGTGCCCTTTTGCCGTCCAGCCGCGTCTTGAGATTCGTGAAAGGGGGAGGGGGTCGCGATGCTGCGATCGCCGCTCGTACTGCTTCCGCCGCCAGAGGACATGCAACTCCAAGTCAACCCGAAGCGATCGATTGCGGTGAGATTCGGCGCACGTTGTCGGGAGCGATTACTGATGAGCAGCTGATCCTGAAGATCAGGGACTCTGCATCGACGGCAGGTGCACCACCCGGGCGGACCAGCTTCGCGACGGTGACCAGCAGGTGGATGGCGAGGATAAGGAGTTCGCGCATGGGGCGAACCGTACCATGGCCAGCGTCCCGCGCAGACTGCATGGCCCCCCAGGTGGATTCCGTCATACTACGATTTCGCCACCCACAGGACCCGCGGTCAGCTCCCCGTGCGCAGCTCGATGATCTTGCCGTCGCGCACGAAGTCTTCGATGAATCGGTGACCGCCGCCGGCTCGCGTGATTAGCTCATCGGCCGCGGTCGCCAGCTCGTACCAGCTCGGATTAGCGGGCAGCCGGGCAACCAAACTGCCGTGATGCAGCTCGAACCCATCGCCGTTGATGGCGATCTCATCCATACAATCAGCCACGGCGGTGATGCACCAGACGGCAGTGGTGAGCGCCTCGCTATTCTTCATACAAGCGCGCTCCAGTGACTTGCTGCTACGCCCGCGCGGGACTATCGAGTGTGATTTCATGGTCGCGCCATCACATTACTCGGACCACGAACGCCGCCAACGATCACTGCAATCTTGCCTCGGCGTGGCCCCTGGTTTGGCGCGGTCTCGGCGTGATAGACTACCATCTGCCTGGATGGTGTATGGATGGTGGGTGGATGGCTAAACTCCGATTGATCGAACCGCGGCGCAAGGAACCTGAGTCGGAAAAAATCACCATCAATCTCGGGTACGTCGATCTTGGACAGGTCGATTTGCTGGTGCAGGAAGGGTTCTATTCGAACCGCACCGACTTCATTCGTACGGCGATCCGCAATCAGCTTGGCACCCACGGCGACGTTCTGAAGCAGACCGTGGCGCGACGTTCCATGGTCCTGGGTTTGCAGCGTTACAGCCGCCAGGACCTCGAATCCGTGCGGGCGGCCGGAGAGCAACTGCACATTCAGGTACTTGGTCTGGCGACGATCGACGACGACGTGCCGGCGCAGCTCGCCGCGCAAACCATCGCCTCCATCGTGATCTTGGGCGCCCTGCGCGCCAGTCCAAAAGTGAAGGCCGCCCTGGCCGACCGTATCCGATAGCTGTCTATCCACTTTTGCGAAGGGACGTCATGGTTACGAACAAAGGAATACCCACCGGCCTCTTCGCAGCGACGCAACTGACGCGCGCGGGCCGTCTGCTTGAAGCCACTGCGCTCATTCAGCACATCCTTCGGCACGGCTCGGCGCCCGCCGAGGGTGCCGACCGCCAAGCGTCGAACCACGACTGCGGCGCGAGTAACGACATTATCGACGTCGAGTACTTCGAGGTCGCGGAGCCCACGGACCGCGGTCCGACTCCACTGCAAAGGGCGGCGAACGACAGCATATCGAAGCGCTTCGGCCTCAAGAGCTTTCCGCGTGAATGGCGCGGACGCGACTCCGCAATAGGGGTGCCGCGTCCTCAGGCGACAGCGGTTGACGGGCAACCGGGCCAGTTCGTGACGGGGTCGTATGCCAATCAAGCCGGAGCACGTCCCTACAAGCTCTATATCCCAACGAGTTACGCCGAACAACGGCTCCCGCTCGTTGTCATGCTGCACGGTTGCACGCAAACACCCGATGACTTTGCAAACGGCACCCGCATGAACGCGCTCGCCGAGGAGCGGCAGTGTTTCGTTCTCTATCCCCAGCAGACGCATGCTGCCAATCGTTCGCGGTGCTGGAACTGGTTCAAGCGCAGCGACCAGCGTCGAGACCAAGGCGAGCCGGCAATCCTCGCCGGCATGACGCGCGAAGTCATGCATCGCTGCCGTATCGACCCAGGTAGGGTCTACGTGGCGGGGCTGTCGGCTGGCGGTGCAATGGCCGCCGTGATGGGCACAGCCTACCCTGAGCTCTACGCGGCCGTCGGCGTCCACTCGGGTCTCGCCTGCGGAAGCGCGCATGATCTTCCGTCCGCGTTTGCCGCCATGCGCGGTACGCCCGCATCGATGTCGGGCGACCATGCGGGCTCGACAGCTCTACCAACGGTAACGCCGACCATCGTGTTTCACGGCGATCAGGATAAAACGGTGCATCCTTGCAACGGCGAGCACCTGGTCTCGCGATCGGTGGAGCGAACCGACGCATGGGGCGCCGATGCCTCGATCGAACGTGCCCAAGTGCCGGGCGGTCACGCGTATACCCGCACCATTCACCGCGATTCGACGGGGCGCATCGTTCTCGAATACTGGCTAGTGCATGGAGGCGGTCACGCGTGGTTTGGCGGGAGCCCACGCGGCTCGTACACGGATCCGAAAGGACCCGATGCGGCGCGTGAGATGATTCGCTTTTTCTATCAGAACGCCTTCAAGCAGCGCTCGTAGGACCCGCTTTCGGGTTAGCGGTCGAAAACGGGTGACTTTCTGCCGTGTCGCGGATCGGCTGAATCGCGCGACGCTTTCGGGCCGATAGCCAAAATATGCCACGGTGACGGAATAACCGATACCCGGTACGAATTGTCCCCGGTGGAGAACATATGGAACGAGCAATCGCTTACCAACCATCATGGCGGACGAGGGAATGAAGGGGCCGCTATTAACTTTACAAGTACTCGAAACACTGCGCGCTGCTGCGCTCGCCGGTGCGGCCACGGTTGAATGCTCGCTGGATCTGCAACGTTCGACGATGATGGTCGAGGTGGGCATTACAGGTTGGATCTGGAAGAGCCAGCGATTCCCCTATCCGGAAAATTGTAAGGACAGAACCATTTACCATTGGGTTGGCGAGACCTTTCAGCCAGCGGCGCGTTTTACAACCTCGCTGATCAAGCTCGTGCCGACGGACTGGGGTCCGCCAACGTTTGAAGTCGATGGCATCAAGATGTTACCCACGGCCCGAATCTCGCCCTATGCTGATGCCGAACGCAAAGTTGGCTTGATTCAACCGCGTGGCAAGGTGATTTTGGATACCTGCGGCGGCCTTGGCTATTTCGCTGGTTGGTGCTTGCAGGGGCAGGCCACGCAGGTACTTTCTTACGAAAAGAATCCCGACGTCATTTGGCTGCGTAGCCTCAATCCATGGTCGCCCGAGATTGGCGGTGGATTAACGTTGACTCAGGGAGACATTGCCGAGCAGATTGCCACCCGACCCAGCGCATCGGTCGATGCGATATTGCACGATCCGCCCCGTTTCGGAATCGCCGGACAACTTTACTCCCAGGTCTTTTATACCCAGCTTGCCCGTGTTCTCAAGCGCAAGGGAAAGCTGTTTCACTACACTGGCACACCGAACAAACTGACCAGCGGACGCGATGTGCCTAACGAAGTGGCGAATCGATTGCGGTACGCCGGGTTTGCAGCGGAGTTGAATGGTGATGGGGTGTTGGCAGTGAGGAAGTGAATTATTGGAGATTTCGTTCAGGTGATGCACTCCAGACATCGAAGTTACGGATCGGAGCCATACGAGCCCCGAAGCTATAGCAGCGGTGCGCGAATCTGTCGAAACCGGCTAGAAGTCGCAACCGAGCCACTGCCCGAAAGTGGCCTGCCGCTTGCCGACTG
>WNFT01001084.1_pt1 | contig 23026 bp, 19 predicted proteins | sample 5400191 | NCBI WGS metagenome assembly WNFT01 (sample SAMN13153359, study PRJNA577476) | soil metagenome | isolation source: 80 cm saprolite under Madrone tree | place: USA:California | collected 2016-06-14 | reverse complement strand
CTGCACCGCCGCCAACTGCTGCTGCAATGCCTGAATCTGCCGCTGCTCCTTGGATTGCTTGCCGCCGGAGTCCGCGGCGGCGGCGGTTGCCGCCGTGCACAGTGCCGCCGCCATCAGCACGGCGATTCGCACCGTCTTCGGAGTCGTGATGCGAGCGGATGAAATGCGAATCATGGTGTGGAGCCTTCGTTCTTCGAAATCATTGGTCCCGCCCGGCGAATTCGTCGCCCGCGCGCGAAATGCGAGTATAAATGCTATCGAGAATGATTCGTATTTGCAATATCGATGACGCAGTTCTTTGTTCCCGAGCCCCGTGTTGCCATAGACTTTGCCTTCAACGGGATGAGGAAGAAGCCTGAAGTGAGCTCTCTGTGGGATTTCATAGCGCCGACCGGCGCAGCGGTCAGCGGCAAATTCCACGGCCGCGGCGCCTTGGTCGCGCTCGAGCAATTGAGGGCGGGATCGACCTTCGGCTCTGCGCTCGAATCGCTGCGCGGCCGCTCGGTGCTCATCGCGACGCGTGAGCAGTTGCCGACGGCGCTCGCGCTGATCGAGCTCGACGGCGTCGCACGGCGAATGGTCCTGTGCACCCCCGACCTCACGCCCGAGCAGCTCGCCGGGGTCGCGGCAACGGCGCAAGCCGACGCCATCGTCCTGGAAGCGCCCCGAGCGCCCGGCTCCGCGGCCCTCGACTCATTGGCGCCCTGCGTGGTGACGCCGCAGCCTGTTCCAGGACCCGTCGAGCGGGCCGCGGGCTTCGCGACGGAGTGGATTTTGCTGACCTCCGGCACCACGGGTACGCCGAAGCTCGTCCTCCACACCCTGCAAAGTCTCGGCGGCGCTCTGCCGACGCAGGCGCAGTCCGGTGCACGATCGATCTGGAGTACCTTCTACGACATTCGCCGCTACGGCGGCCTGCAGATTTATTTGCGCGCCGTGTTGTCAGGCTCGCCGCTGGTGCTCTCGAGCTCGGGCGAGCCGACGCCTGACTTCCTCGCGCGCGCCGCTGCGGCCGGAGTCACGCATATCTCCGGCACCCCATCACACTGGCGGCGCGCGCTCATGAGCGGCCACGCCGCCATCCTGAAGCCCGAGTACGTCAGACTGTCGGGTGAAGTCGCCGATCAGGCGGTGCTGGACAATCTTCGCGCCGTCTACCCGAACGCGCGGATCGCACACGCCTTTGCGTCGACCGAAGCGGGAGTAGCCTTTGACGTGAACGATGGCCTCGCCGGATTTCCGCTGGCGTTCGTGGACAATGCCTCCGGCGAGATCGAGCTCAAAGTCGTCGATCACACGCTGCGAATCCGCTCCCGCCGCAACGCGGCCCGCTACCTCGGCGCCGAGCCGGGCGTTCTCGTCAGCGATGACGGTTACGTCGATACCGGCGACAGGGTCGAGCTCGAGGACGGACGCTATTATTTCCGGGGCCGCGTGGGCGGCGTCATCAACGTCGGCGGCCTCAAGGTGTATCCGGAAGAGGTCGAGTCGGTACTGAACTCCGATCCCCGGGTGCGCATGTCCTTGGTCCGGGCGCGGCGCAATCCCATCACCGGCGCGGTGGTGGTGGCCGACGTGGTGCTGGCAAATCCGGCGGGCTCGGACACCCCGGATGCCGTCAAGAACGACCTGCTCGATGCCTGCCGTCGAACCCTTGCGCCCCACAAGGTGCCGGCGATGTTGCGCTTCGTGCCCGCCTTGGAATTCACGGCGGCTGGCAAGTTGGTGCGTCCCAACGCTTAGTGAGGCACCTTCAGCCTGGACGAGGCCGCGCGCTTTCTGATCAGAAGCGGATAGCCCCGGCCGTAATCGCCGCATAGAGCGCAGCGTCGAGAGGTACGTAGGCCTGGGCTTGCGGATCGTCGAAATAAAGCTTGTCCTTGATGCGAGCGGGATCGAACCCTGCATTGATCAAGTCCTGCTTGCGCGGCTTGAACGTGCCCGTGGACTCGATGCTGTCCAGCAGCCGCAGGAATACCGGCCGTGCGTACGCGGGGAGGCGTAGCCTCAAGTCTGCGCGGAAAGCCGCGAGATCGAACTCCGCATTCACCACCAATGCAGCGGTTCCCGCGCGGCCATCCGCGCCGGGCACGGCAACACCGTAGACCACACCGTCGAGGACACCGGGGCTCGCCGTGAGCGCGGTCAGCACTTCCGCGGTCGACACGTTCTCGCCCTTCCAGCGGTAAGTCTCGCCGACCCGGTCCACGAAGTAGTAGAACCCGCGTTCGTCGCGGCGCATCAGGTCGCCGGTGCGATACCACGAATCCCCCTCCTTGAAGACATTGCGCAACACCTTGCGCGCGGATGCTTCCGGGTCCGCATAGCCTTCGAATCGGCCGGCAAGCTCTTTGCCTGCGCCGGGGATCAAACCAACCGCTTCACCGATCTCGTTGGGTTGGCAACGCTCACAGAATCCGTCGGCGCTGCGCCACGGCTCGCCGCTTTCCACATCGAACCGCAGCAGCGCCACGGGCAGGCGATGCGCGAGAAACGACGGTATCTTGCCGATCGCGCCGGGGCGTCCCTCGCAGTTGTAGAGCGAAAAATTGCCTTCGGTGGAAGCGTAGTACTCTAGAATTCTCGGGATTTTGAAGCGGTTCTGGAAGATCTCCCAGACTTCCGGCCGCAGGCCGTTTCCGCAGGCGATGCGGAGCCGGTGCGCGGTTTCAATTTCCTGATGCGGCGCGTTGACGAGGTAGCGGCATAGTTCGCCGATGTACTGGAACAAGGTGCAGCGTTCATCGCGCACGTCGCGCCAGAAGTCAGACGCGGAGAACCGGGCGCGAATCACCACGGCGCCTCCGCTCACCAAGGTGGCGCCGGTGGCGACCACGCCCCCCACGCTGTGGTAGAGCGGCAGGCAATTGAACATGCGGTCGGTCGGCCGAGTATCCATCAAGCCCGCGAACCACTGGCTCCATTGCATCACGCGGTAGTGGCTGACCTTGGCTGCCTTGGGCAGACCGGTGGTGCCCGATGTGTAGATATAGAGCGCGGTGGCATCGAGCTGCGGCGGCATGTACTCCGAATCCCGCAATTCGTCGCCGGGCAATCGAGCGAGTGTAGGCGCCAGAGGTGCGAGATCTCGAGTGCCGTCGCCGTACACCCAGCAGGACAGATTCGACTCCAGGCGTGCGCGCACGGCCGCCAACCGCGATGCCAAGTCGCTGCCGACGATGACGCCCCGCGGCGCGACGATGCTGATCGAATGAACCAACGCGTCGCCCGCCAGATTGTTGTTGATCAGGGCGACAACGACGCCGATACGTGTAAGACCCAGCCAAATTGCCACATATTCTGCGCAATTCGGCATCATCAAGCCGAGGGTGTCCCCGGGCCGCAGGCCCTGCGCGAGTCCCCAGCGCGAGTACTGATTGCAGCGGATCGCGAGCGCCCGATAGCTCAAGATGGCTTCGGTCGACTCGAGCGCGGGCGCCGCATCGAATTCGAGCGCCAGGCGGCCGATCAACGCCGGCAGCGTCACCCCCAGACGGTCGATGGAGGCCGTCCGTTCCAGGGCGCGGATCCACGCCTCGCGCGCGAATTTCGCATTCGCTTCCAGGGGTTCTGTCACAGGAATATTCATTTGGCCGCTATCTTGGGAATTGCGAACCGTACCACGACTGCCCACGGCGTTCGAGTTACACTGTCCGCACTTTTGCAACGAAAACTCGCAGCAATGAAGCTAGAAACCATCGCAATTCACGCAGGCTTCGACTCGGACCCGACGACCAAGGCGGTGGCCGTGCCGATTTACCAGACGGCCGCGTACTCGTTCGACAGTGCCGAGCACGGCGCCGCGCTGTTCAACCTCGAAGTGCCGGGCTATCGATACAGCCGAATCAGTAATCCGACCAGCGATATTCTCGAGCGGCGCGTCACCGAGCTCGAAGGCGGAGTCGAATCCTTGAGTGTGAGTTCGGGGCAAACCGCGCTGTACTACGCGGCGTTGAACGTCACGGAAATGGGCCGCAACATCATATCGGTGCCGCAGCTCTACGGCACGACCTACACCCTGTTTGCGCATATTCTGCCGAAGATGGGCGTGCAGGTGCGTTTCGCGAAATCCGACCGCGCCGCCGATATCGAGTCCCTGGTCGACGACGACACGCGCGCGATATTTTGCGAAACCGTCGGCAATCCTGCCGGCAACGTGTGCGACCTCGAAGCGCTCGCCGCCGTCGCGCATCGCCATCGCATGCCGCTCATCGTCGACAACACGGTCCCGACACCGATATTGGTCCGCCCGGTCGATTACGGTGCGGACGTCATCGTCCACTCATTGACGAAATTCATGGGCGGCCATGGCACCACACTCGGCGGCATGGTCGTCGACTGCGGCACGTTCTCTTGGAAGGACAACGCCGCCCGCTACCCCATGTTCACGCAACCCGACGAGTCCTACCATGGATTGGTGTACACCGATCACTATGGTGCCGCCGCCTTCATCGGCCGCTGCCGCAGCGTGTACCAGCGCACCATGGGCGCCGTGCTCTCGCCGATGAATGCGTTTCTATTATTGCAAGGCATCGAAACGGTCGCCCTGCGGGTCGAGCGGCACGTGGAAAACGCGAGCAAGGTTGCCGAATTCCTCCGCGAACATCCGCGCGTGGAGTCGGTGAATTTTGCGGGCTTCACCGACAGTCCCTATTATCCGCTGGTGCAGAAGTACTTGCGCGGCAAGGCCTGCTCGCTCATGACCTTCGAGATCCGCGGCGGCCTCAAAGCCGGCATGCGCTTCTACAACGCACTCAAGCTCTTCAAGCGTCTGGTGAATTTGGGAGATGCGAAGTCGCTCGCCTGCCATCCGGCCTCGACGACGCACCGGCAAATGACGTCGGAAGAGCAGCTGGCCGCGGGGGTGGCACCCGGCGGCATCCGCTTGAGCGTCGGAATCGAGCACATCGACGACATCCTCGCCGACCTCGACCAGGCGCTCGCCCTGTCCTGCTAGGCCGGGCGCCCTACCCTAAGGCGACCTTTGAACCAGAATCCACTGCCGGGCGCCGCCCCAGCCTTATTCCCGAAAGCGGCGGAGCGCAACCGGGTCGAGGAATGGCTGAGCGGCGAACTGCAGGGCGCATTGCAGCGCATTCAAGCAGGCCCGGTCACGCCGACCATCGACATGGCCGCCTTTCGCGAGGAGCTCGAGACCTACGATTTCGCCAAGCCGCGGCCGCTAGAGGACCTGCTCCGCTGGACTCTCGAGCGCATGGAGCATGGCATCGTCCAAATGGCGAACCCGCGCTATTTCGGCTTGTTCAACCCCGGCGCAAGCTTTCCGGCGCAGTGCGCCGATCGCATCGCCGGCCTGTTCAATCCGCAGCTGGCAAGTTCCGGGTCTTCCCCGGTGCCGGTGGAATTGGAGCGGCATGTGATACGCGCCATTGCGCAGCGTGCAGCTCTCGGCGACGCGGCGACCGGGCATTTTGCGACCGGCGGCTCCGAGGCGAATTACACCGCCCTGCTCTCCGCGCTGACCGGCGCCCACCCTGAATTCGCCGGCGACGGCGCGCGTGCCTTTGCGGGCCCGGTGAAGTTCTACACGTCACGCGACTGCCACATCGCCTGGCTGAAGGTCGCGCACCAGGCGGGAGTCGGTCGTGCTGCGCTGCAGCTCATCGATACCGATGGCCGGGGCCGCATGGACCCGCGCGCGCTGACGCAAGCCATCGCCGCCGATCGCGCCAACGGCGCCGTGCCGGTGATGGTGGTGGCCACTGCCGGGACCACCGGCGCCGGCATGATCGACCCATTGCACGCCTGCGCCGACATCGCGCAGCAGGAACATCTTTGGTACCACATCGATGCCGCCTGGGGCGGCGCCGCGCTGGCGTCGAATCGATTGCGCCCCGTGCTCGCGGGAATCGAACGCGCCGACTCGATCACCATCGATGCCCACAAATGGCTGGCCACGACCATGGGCTGCGCCATTTTCATCACGCGCCATGGCCATCTCTTGTCCGAGGCATTTCACGCCTCGACGAGCTTCATGCCGTCCAGTGTTTCGGGCGTCGATCCCTATCTCAACAGCGTGCAGTGGTCGCGCCGCTTCCTGGGATTACGCTTGTTTCTCGCGCTGGCCTCCGCCGGCTGGGAAGGCCTTGGCGCGCACGTGGAGCGCAGCGTCGAGGTGGTGGCAAGAGTCGAGGAACGGCTGGTCGCGCTGGGGTGGACGGTCGCCAACGATTCCGAGCTGGCGGTGCTCGATGCGGTGCCGCCCGCCGACCTCGGGGACGTGCGGGAATTGGTGCGCCGCGTCGTAGCCGGGGGCCGCGCGTGGGTCGCACCCACCACGTTCGAGGGCCGCGACGTGGTCCGGATCTGCGCCACCAATGGCGAAACGACCATTGAGGACGTGAATGCCCTGATCGCCGCGCTCAATGAGCGAATCTAGGACTTGAACGAGCGATGCTAGGACTTGCGCTGGGAGAGTGTCCGAACGACCAGAGATTCGATTGCCGCCACCGAATGGAAGTTCTCCGGCGTGATATCCGACTGCGGAATGGCGATATCGAACTCGAGCTCGACTGCCAGCATCAGATTCACCATTTTCAGCGAGCTTATCCCTAAGTCGCTCAACTGCTGTTCAGCCGGAAACGGGTGAGGGATGACCGCATTGGCCCCAAGCGTCTGTTTCACGAGAGCGATGAGCTGCTCGCCCACCCCCTCAAGCGTCTTCGGATCCACTCGATACCACTCCTCGAAAAACCCGGCCGATCATACCGTGCGGCGCGGCGCGGCGTTGACATGAGATTGACAAGATCGACAAGGATACTTCCCTTAGGACTAAGATACTTTGCTCAGCCTGTCACACAATAAGCCCAAAGCTTTACATATGATTATGGATCTTGAGCCGGGCGTCGCTAAGTCCCGATTCAGCGGCTAATTACCGGTTGTCTGCCCGGGGGACTCTCCGCATAATGCCCTCAAGAACGCCGCATACTTACCGGTGATTAGGGATATTCAATGGAACCTCAACGAATGCCGGGTACCGCCCGCGTGATCAGTGTTCGCCAGAATGACCTGACGGCGCGCGCCCGCGCTGCGGCCGATGTGGCCAATGTGAACGCAGCGGTGGTGGATGCGGAAGCTCGTTTTCCCGGCGAGGCCTTCGCCGAGATTCGCGGGCAGCGGCTGCTCGGCATCCAGGTCCCCCCAGCCTTGGGCGGTGAAGGCGCGAGCATCGCGGAAATCGCCGACGTGTGCTACATCCTCGGCCACGCTTGCTCGTCGACTGCGCTGATCTACGCCATGCACCAGATCAAGATGGCATGCATCACGCGCCACGCCAAGGGCAATGCCGTGCTCGAGCGCATCCTGGGCCGCATCGCTGCCGAGCAGCTGCTCATGGCGTCGTCGACGACCGAAGGCCAGGCCGGCGGCAACGTTCGTTCCAGCGAGGCCGCCGTCGAGCATGACGGCGCGCAAGTCACCCTGGAGCGCAAGGCAACGGTCATTTCCTATGCCGTGGAGGCGGACGGCGTCGTCACCACCGCGCGCCGCGCGGCCGATGCCGCGGGCTCCGACCAGGTGCTGTTGGTTCTGCTGAAGGCCGATTACACCCTGGAGCGCTTGCAGGCATGGGATACCCTCGGCATGCGCGGGACGCATAGCGAGGGCTTCACGTTGCGCGCGCGTGCCGCGGCCGAGCAAATCATGCCCGAGCCCTACGAGAGAATTCACGCGCAAACCATGGTGCCCTTCGCCCATCTGCTGTGGGGTTCGGTATGGGCGGGGATCGCGGCGGCGGCCGCCGGCAAAGCGCAGGCCTTCATCCGTCATGCGGTCCGCGGCTCGAATGGCCAAATGCCGCCGGGCGCCCCTCACTTCACCCAAGCGGTGTCCTCGCTGCGGACTTTGCGAGGCGTGCTGGCGGCGAGTCTTCGCAGCTACGAAGGGATCATGTCGGATGAAAAGGCGATCTCGTCTCTGGAATTTCAGGCCATGATCACCTTGACCAAGGTGCAGGTGTCGGAACTCGCGGTGACGACCGTGCTAAGCTCGCTGCGCGCCTGCGGCTTGTCCGGCTACCGCAATGACACCGAGTTCACCATCGGCCGGCTGCTGCGGGATGTGCTCTCGGCGCCGCTCATGATCAACAATGATCGCATCCTCACCAATCTCGCCGCGACGTCGCTGATGACGCCGTTGCCTACCTCAATCAGTGGCTGATACTCCTATGACTACTGCCAGCAGTGCGGGCTCCGCCACGGTGGCCGATGCCCCGGCCGATCCTTTGGCTCATATCGCGGAAGGGCTGTTTCGATCCATGGGCGTCGATGGCGTCTACGCGCGCACTGCGCTCTACACGCAGGTCGTCGAGCGCCTCGAGACCTACATTACAGGGCAACGGGACCCCTCGGCGGAAATCATGCGCTTCCCGCCGGTGATGAGCCGCAAGCAACTGGAGAAATCCGGCTACCTCAAGAGCTTCCCCAATCTGCTGGGTTGCGTGTGCGCCTTGCATGGCTCCGAGGCCTCGATCCGGTCGGCGGTCGAAAGAGCGGACAACGGCGGCGACTGGACCACGTCGGTGACTTCGTCGGATCTCGTGCTGTCGCCCGCGGCGTGCTATCCCGTGTATCCCATCGTGGCGACCCGCGGCCAGCTGCCGGCGGGCGGTTTGCAATTCGACATCGAAGCCGACGTGTTCAGACATGAGCCGTCGCGCAGCTTGGACCGGCTGCAATCCTTTCGGATGCGTGAGTTCGTGAGAATCGGTTCGCCGCGGGAAATCCTGGAGTTCCGCGACAGCTGGATGGCCAGGGCCCCGCGGCTCGCGGCCGATCTCAGCCTGCCCTTCACGATAGACGTCGCGAACGATCCGTTTTTTGGCCGCGTCGGCCAAGTCATGGCCGTCAGTCAGCGGCAGCAAGCACTGAAATTCGAGCTGCTGATTCCGTACTACCCGGGAGCTTCGCCCACCGCGTGCATGAGCTTCAACTATCACCGCGAGCACTTCGGCCAGGTGTGGGGCATCCATGACGACAAGGGCGATTTGGCGCACACGAGCTGCGTCGCCTTTGGAATCGACCGCCTGACGGTTGCGCTATTCGCCAATCACGGATTGGATCTTCGACACTGGCCGGCGGTAACACGGGCTGCCTTGGCTCTCTAAACCGACCTGGATGCCGCCGTGCCGCTCGACCCGCGCGTTAAACGGTTCTTGGATGCGCTGGCGGCGGGCAAGCCGCCCAATGCCCTCGAAACAACGGTGGAGGAGCGGCGCCTGGGCCTCGCCGAGCTCATGAAGCTGGCGGGCCCCCAAGTGCCGGTGGGCCGCGTCGAGGACCGAACCTTGCCCGGCCCGGCCGGGGCGCTGGGGATCAGGATCTATACCCCCCTCGGCGCGGGACCCGAGCCGCTGCCGGGGCTCATCTACTTCCACGGCGGCGGTTTGGTGGCGGGCACCGTGGCGACGCATGACCCCATTGGGCGGGCGCTCGCGAATTCGGGCGCCTGCCGGGTCGTCTCCGTCGACTATCGTCTGGCTCCCGAACACCCATTTCCCGCCGCGCTCGACGACGCCTTGGCGGCGGTCAGGCATATCGGCGCTCATGCCGCCGAGTACGGTATCGACGGCATGCGCCTCGGCATATGCGGCGACTCGGCGGGCGGCACGCTGGCGGCGGCGACGGCCCAGACGGTCGCTCGAATCGGCAGCCCGCGGCTGGCGCTGCAATTGCTGATTTGCCCGATTCTCGATTACAGCCGCTCGACGGATTCCAAACGGGACCTCGCAAGCGGCTATCTGGTCGATCAGGCCACGCTCGATCACGACCTCTTGCACTACGCGCCGCCGGGGACGGACCCGGCCAATCCTCGGATATCGCCGCTGCGCGCCGAGGATGTTGCCGGCCTCCCCCGCACTCTCATTCACACCGCAGAATTCGATCCGCTGCGCGATGAGGGTCGCGACTATTTCGACCGCCTGGCCCGCGCGCATACTGAAGTGTCCTACACTTGCCACCCAGGTATGATTCATCTTTTCTACGGCCTGGGGGCCGTGATTCCGTATGCCCGGACCGCGTTCGAACAGATCGGCGGTGAAATCCGGGCTGCCTTGGCCTGATCGAAGGAGATTACAGTGGCGGAGCGCGTCGTTGCGGAACGCATGATAGGGGGGCTGCATGCGGCGCGGGTCGGCGGCGATCTCGCCGGCCTGTGCCGGCTGTTTGCGGACCAAGGCCGGTTTGAAATCGTCGGCGCCAGCGCCGACAAGCCCATCGCGATACGGACGAGCGGCATTGCGGAATTTCGTCCCTGGCTTGCCATGATGGTCAAAGTGTTTCGGCTCAGCGATTACACCCTATTGTCGCTGGTGGTCGAGTGGCCGCGGGCCACCGCGCACTGGCGCGCCGACATCTACTCCAAGGTCACCGGCGTCACCGTCCCTACGGAGCTCGTCGATCTCGTGGAGCTGAGCGAAGATCGCATCTTGAACTACACCGAGTTTTTCGCGCCTCGCTGAGCTTGATGTCCGCCGGCGATCCGCAATGGCTGAATTTTGCGCGCGAATTGCGCGCCATCGCCCAGACCGGCCTGACCTTCACCGCCGATCGCTTCGACCGGCAACGCTACGAGCGCGTGCGCGAACTGGCGGCGTCGATGCTGGCGCTGGGATCAGGTGCGGATTACGGCGACATCCTCGGCATCCTGCGCGAGGATAAGGGCTACGCGACACCCAAGGTCGATGTGCGGGGCGCCGCCTTCGTCGATGGCCGCGTGCTCCTGGTGCGGGAAATCAGCGACGGCAAATGGACGCTGCCCGGCGGTTGGGCGGATGTCAATCAAACCGCCGGCGAATGCGTGGTGAGAGAGATCAGAGAAGAATCGGGATTCGAGGCTCGGATCCTCAAGCTCGCGGCAGTGCACGACTATCAACGGAGCAATCGGCCGGTTCGTCACATTGACTCGATCTACAAACTGTTTTTCGTCTGCGAAATCACGGGAGGCGCCGCCCGCACCAGTGACGAGACCAGCGAGGTGGCTTTTTTCCCGCGCGATGAGCTGCCGCCGCTGTCGCTGGGGCGAACTACGGCGGCGCAGATCGACAAAATGTTTCAGCACGCGGAATGTCCGAGCCTGCCCGCCGACTTCGAATAGTCGCTGAGCCCCTGTCACGTCACTGCCTCCTGGCGGACATAGCTCCTGGCGGGACAGCTCGCACGTCATCCGCTTCAAGAGATACAGCCGAAATGTTTGCCCACCCCTCGTCCATTCAATAAGATGAACTACGTGGCTGACGACGTTTTACTTGCGATCGATCAAGGAACGAGTTCCACGCGCGCCATTGGCTTCTCCGTCACCGGCGATGTCGTGGCGACCGAACAGCAGAGTTTCGAACAAATCTACCCGGGCCCGGGCTGGGTGGAACACGACGCCGAAGTGATCTGGGCAACGGTCATGTCCACCAGCCGCCGGGTACTGCAGCGCCTCGGCGAAGCGCAGCGGATCGCGGCCGCCATCGGCATTACCAATCAGCGGGAAACGACGATTCTCTGGGATCGGCGCAGCGGCGCGCCCATCTATAACGCCATCGTCTGGCAGGACCGCCGCACCGCCGATCGGTGCCGAGAATTGGCTCGCGATCATGGCGAGACGGAAATCGGCCGCAAAACCGGCCTGCGCTTCGATCCTTATTTTTCGGCGACTAAAGTCGCCTGGATTCTGGACCGAGTGCCCGGTGCGCGCGAGGCCGCGAAGGCGGGGCACCTGGCATTCGGTACCGTCGACAGCTTTCTCATATGGCGGCTGACCGGCGGCAGGCTGCACGTCACGGACGCCACCAACGCGAGCCGCACGGCTTTGTACGATATCGGCAAGAGCCGCTGGGACGAGGACCTGTGCGGCATTTTCAACGTGCCCATGAGCGTTCTGCCGGAAGTGCGCGACAGCGCGGGAGAATTTGGCGTCACTGACAAGGCGGTACTGGGCCAATCATTGCGCATCTGCGGAGTCGCCGGCGACCAGCAAGCCGCGCTCGTCGGACAAGCTTGCTTTGCAGCGGGCGACGTCAAGAGCACTTATGGCACCGGCGCGTTCTTGGTGCTCAATACCGCGCGGCAACTCGTGCCCTCGAAGAACCGCTTGCTCAGCACCGTCGCCTATCAGCTGAACGGCGTGGTCACCTATGCGCTGGAAGGTTCCATTCTGTCCGCGGGCGCCGCCATCCAGTGGCTGCGAGATGGCCTGGGACTCATCTCGCAGGCCTCCGACATCGAGGCGCTGGCAGCGTCGACGCCGCACAGCGGCGGAGTCCATCTGGTGCCGGCGTTCACCGGATTGGGGGCGCCCTACTGGGATCCCGATGCACGCGCCGGCATCATCGGGCTGACACGCGCGTCGACGCGCAACGAGATCGCCCGCGCAACCCTCGACAGTGTCGCCTACCAAACTTACGATCTGCTCGACGCGATGGCGGCGGACGGCCTGCGGCCCGAGACTCTGAAGGTTGATGGAGGGATGTCGCAGAACAATTTATTCATGCAGCGTTTGGCGGACGTCTTGGGGATGGCGGTGCGGCGTCCGGCAAACCCCGAGTCCACGGCGTTCGGCGCCGCCTGCTTGGCGGGACTCGGCTGCGGCATCTACCGATCGCTCGAGGACGTCGCCGCGCTGCATCGGTCCGAGACTCGTTTCGAGCCGGCATTGGACGCGGCGGAGCGACAGACTCAAATCACCGGCTGGCGCGATGCACTGCGGCGGATAAGATCTACATGATCGGTGGTACTCGCTATCGGCTGGTATCAACCACGACGCGGCCGCGAATTCGGCCTTCAATGAGCGCGGCGGCACGTTCAATGACTTGCGAAAGACCGATTTCCTCGGTGAGGAACTCGAGCTTATCGACGTCGAGATCTTGGCTCAGTCGGCTCCACGCCTCCAAGCGATCCGCCCGCGGGCACATCACGCTATCCACCCCGACGAGCGTGACGCCGCGCAAAATGAACGGCGCCACCGTCGCCGGAAAATCGAGACCTCCGGCGAGACCGCACGCGGCAACGACTCCTCGATAACGCATGGAGGCACAGACGTTGACCAGCGTGTGGCTGCCGACCACATCGATGGCCCCCGCCCAGCGCTCCTTGCCCAGGGGTTTACCCGGGCTCGCGAATAGCGCTCGATCCAAGACTTCTGCGGCGCCCAGGCGCTTCAGAAAATCGGCCTCCGCCGGACGGCCGGTCACGGCCGCCACCCGAAACCCCAGCTTGGCCAGCACGGCAACTGCAACGCTGCCTACTCCGCCCGCCGCCCCTGTGACCAGAATCTCCCCGCTTGCGGGCGTCACTCCATGCCGTTCGAGAGCGATGACGCACAACATCGCCGTATATCCGGCAGTCCCGATGGCCATGGCCTGTCGTGCCGTAAATACGGCGGGGAGCGGCAGGAGCCACTCCCCCTTCACTCGGGTCAGCTGCGCGAGCCCGCCCCAATGCTGTTCTCCGACGCCCCAGCCATTGAGCAAAACCCGGTCTCCGGTCGCGTACGAGGAATTCTCGGATGTATGGACCGTACCGGCGAAATCGATTCCCGGCACCATCGGAAACTGGCGCACCACCGGCGCTTTTCCCGTGATGGCGAGCGCGTCCTTGTAGTTGAGCGTCGAATAGTCGACGCGCACGGTCACATCGCCCGCAGGCAGCCGGCCTTCCTGGAGCGACGTGAGGGTGGCGCGATACGGGCGATCATCGCGCTCGATCAACACTGCTTTGAACATATATCACCTCGGCCTCGATGGGCGTCATGGTATCGTTTCGTCTCCATGAAGCCAAAGCGTGACAGGCGGATACTCGCCATCGACATCGGCGGAAGTCACGTGAAGATGCGCGTTTTCGGCCGCCGCGAGATGCGGCAGTTCGAATCGGGGCCGGATCTTACGCCCCGTCAAATGGTCGCACAGGTACATGAGCTGACCGGGGACTGGATTTACGATGCGGTATCCATCGGATACCCAGGGGTGGTGCTGCACGGCAAAGTGGTTGCCGAGCCGCACAATCTAGGGAAAGGCTGGGTTGGATTTGATTTTCGCGAAGCCTTTGGGCGGCCGGCCCATGTCTTGAATGACGCGGCAATGCAGGCGGTCGGCAGTTACGAAGGCGGCCGCATGCTGTTTCTCGGCCTGGGAACGGGACTCGGTTCCGCGATGATCGTCGACGGCGTCGTCGCCCCGATGGAGCTCGCGCATCTGCCGTACAAGAAGGGACGATCCTACGAAGAGTACGTCGGTGCGCGGGGTCTGAAACGGCTGGGCACCAAGAAATGGTCCCGCACCGTCAACGAGGTCGTCAGCCAGTTGAGTACGCTGCTGGAAGCCGACTATGTGGTCATCGGCGGGGGCAACGCGCGCAAGCTGAAGCGACTGCCGAAAAACGCGCGCCTCGGCAGCAACGACTTCGCGTTCCTCGGGGGATTTCGCGTCTGGCATCACGCGGCCGCGACCCCGGGTAGCGCAAAGTCGCACCGGCGCAGCATCACGGTGCCTTGATCGGATACCCGCTGCCAAGCGCCCGCCCATGCCTGCCCCGAGAACCCGTTCACGGAGCATCGGGCCGGGCACTGTGACGGCGTTTGCAGATTTTCCGCCGCACCGACACCGCAGTCTTCAAATGCGCGTGGGTTTGTGCAAAATATTATTATGAGATTTAGACTGAAGGCGTTTGGACTGCATTTGCTCGCGAGCAGCGTCGTGCTATCGAGCATACTCGGCACGCTCTACCTTGGATGGTATCACTGGCCCGGCTGGCAGCTGGCGGACGTAGTGCATGTAGTCATCGTGATGGTCGGAGTCGACGTCGTAATCGGTCCTCTGCTGACCTTCGTGATTGCTCGCTCGATCAAGCCGCGGCGCGACCTCGCGCGCGACATCGCGATGATCGTTACCGTCCAACTCGTCGCACTGGTCTACGGTTCGGTATCGCTCTGGCACGGACGGCCGCTGTACTACGCGTTCTCCGAGAACGTCCTGCAAATGGTGCAAGCCTACGATATTGAGGCCCCAGAATTAGCTCTCGCCCGCCGGCAAAAGGCCGAATTTGCGCCGCATTGGTACAGCTTGCCGCGTTGGATCTGGGCGCCGCTACCGCAGGATCCGAACGAGAGCAAGAAGATCGTAACCTCGTCGATTCTGGGGGGCGACGATGTGATTTCGATGCCGCGATACTTCAAACCCTGGGAGCAGGGCTTGCCGGCGCTTCGAACCCAACTGAAGAAAGTGGACGCGGTGGCGTACTTCTCGACCGGCGACAAAAAGTTGCTCGAAGAGCGCATGCGGGCGGCGGGGTTGCCCACAGATCAGCTCAATTCAATGCCACTGACTGGACGAGGGCACCCTCTGCTCGCGGTGTTCGACCCGGCCAGCCTGAAGATCATGGCGATCTTCAAGGCCAGATAGACGAATCTCGGGTCGCACGCTCTTTTTGGGCTCCGCGTGACGCTTCGAGATGCGTATCGCGGTTCACGCGAATACCGATGGTCACGGGCCACGAGAACCGATTATTCTGGGGTCCTTGACTAAAGAGCGCCTGCCGACGACGGATCGAACTCTCACCTCAAGAGTCCGCGCCATGGACCGATAATTGCCTATGACCAACCCAACGCCCGGATGGAAGCGACTGCTCCCGCGCCTGCCCGGATTTCGGCGCCGGAGGGGCCAAGAAGCACGCCCCCTGTTGTCAGCCATCGCCGGCGGCCTGATCGCCTGGGGAACCGCGATTGCGGGGATCGTCGTGGTCGATGTCATCGTCCGCCAGGTGCTATTGGAGGATCTTAGGACCAATCTTGCACGAACGGCGGCCGGCACCGCTGCCCTCATCGACGGGGATGCACTCCGAACATTCAACAGCCCCGATCAGGATGGTTCCCCGGAGTACAACCGTGCCTCCCGTCCTCTCCGAGTGCTGCTCGAGACGAATCCCGACATCCGATTCGCCTACGTCGGTGCCATGCAAGGAGACGTCATGCATTTCGTGCTCGACGGAACCCGGCAAGGCACCTTCGATGAAGCGGGCCGGCCCAACCATTCACCGCCCATGGAGGTGGACGAGCCGACCCCGGGGGAACGAGAGGTCTCCAAGACCCATCGACTGACGGTGGAGCAGGAACCCACCGCCACTGCCTGGGGAATGGGGATCCGCGCCCATGCACCGGTGTTCGCGAGAAACGGAGAGATGGTCGGTTACGTGGGCATCACGGTTCGTGCCGACCAGTACCGACAGCTGGTCCGGCGAGTCGATGCGTCGGCCGCACTCGGCGTTTTGATCGCCGGCGCCCTGGCGTTCCTCAACGGCGTGGCCATCTGGCGGGTCCAGATCGCCCGCCGGCGGGCCATCACCGCCCAGGCACACACGGAAGACCAACTGAAACGCGCCCAGGCATTCGCCAATCTTGGAACGTGGTATGCGAACCTGCCGACCCGTGCCGGATCGATGTCCGACCAACTTCGGCAACTGCTGGGCAATCCCGGGGACAGCGACCGGCCGCTGGCCGCGTATCTCGCGGTCACGCATCCTGAAGACCGGTCGCTGGTCGAGGCGATGCTCGCGGATCTGGGATCCGGCGGCGGATCGCGCACGCTCGATCACCGTTTCATCATCGACGGCGCCGTCAAGCATGTGCGTGCCGCGGTTGCCGCGCGTTGCGATGCCCGCGGTCAGCCTGTGGAAATACAAGGAATCGTGCTCGACCTCACCGATCTGCGGGCCGCCGCGCTCGAGACGCTGCGGGCGAAAGAGATTGCAGAATCCGCCAACCGTGCGAAGAGCGACTTTCTCGCCAACATGAGCCACGAGATTCGCACGCCCATGAACGGCGTGCTCGGGATGACGGAGCTTCTGCTCGATACTCGGCTCGACGCCTTGCAACGCGATTACGCAGAAACCATCCGCGACAGCGGCACCTCACTCCTTACCGTCATCAATGACATTCTGGACTTCTCGAAAGTGGAAGCCGGCAAGCTCGAGCTCGAGATCCTGGACGTGGACTTGCGCGATACGTTCGAAGACGTTGCGCGGCTCCTCTCGATTCAAGCCCATGCGAAGGGGCTGGAGCTCACCGCCCAGATCGATGTCAAGCTCCCCGATCTGGTCAAGGGCGACGCCGGGCGCATCCGCCAGATTCTGCTGAATCTGGCCGGCAACGCCATCAAGTTCACAACCCAGGGTGAGGTGTCGCTCGAGATCAAGGTCCTCTGCACCGGCGAGAACGGCACCACGGTGCGCTGTGAAGTGCGCGACACAGGCATCGGGATTCCGACGGATCGACTGGAGTCCTTGTTCGCACCCTTTATGCAGGTGGACACATCGACGACGCGCCGATTCGGGGGCACAGGGTTGGGCTTGTCGATCGTACGGCGTCTCGTCGAGCTGATGGGCGGGGAAACCGGTGTTGAAAGTGTCGAAGGCGTGGGCTCACTTTTCTGGTTTACCGCGCATTTCGCCCCCGTCGTCCACAGTCTGCAGCCCGTGTATCCGGCGCCGCCCTCGATCAAAGGACAGCGTGTGCTCGTGGTGGATGACAACGCCACCAATCGCAAAGTCATCATGGGACAGCTCCTTCTATGCGGCGTCGAACCCGTATCCGCAAGCTCCGCGGACGAGGCCCTGGCAATCATGCGTCAGGCCCGCGCCGCGGATCGCCCCTTCGATGCGGCGCTGCTGGATCATCTGATGCCCGGTCGCGACGGCGCGGATCTGGGACGGATCATCGTCCAGGATGAGGCATTGAAATCCACGCGGCTGATTCTATTGACGTCCTCCGGTCAGCGGGGTGACGGCCAATTGTTCGCCGACATCGGCTTTGCCGGCTATCTGTTGAAACCGGTCACGCAGCGCGATCTGACGGAGTGTCTGGTACTGGTCCTGGCCAACACGGCGCAGTCCTGGCATCTGCAAAGCCAACCGATGATCACGCGGCATGCGCTGCGTGCGCAGCGAGCCCAAAGCCGCAGTCGCATCCTGCTGGCCGAGGACAATCTCGTGAATCAGAAGGTCGCCCTGAAACTTCTGGAAAAACTGAACTATCGCGTGGTCGTCGTGGCGGATGGTCTGGCGGCCGTCGCCGCATGGCAGGCCGGAAAATTCGATCTCATCATAATGGACTGCCAGATGCCGCAGATGGACGGCTACGAGGCAACACGCGAAATCCGCAGGCTCGAAGCGGGTAAGGGCCACATCCCCATCGTGGCGCTCACTGCGCATGCCATGAAGGGCGATGAGGAGAAGTGCCGCGCCGCCGGCATGGATGCTTACCTCTCCAAGCCGATCGATCGCGCCAAGCTGGAGAACTGCCTGGAACATCTCCTTCCGAGCACCGGCTCGACGGGTTTGATGTCCGCGATCAAGGAGGCGCCGGTCGCTGTCGAGAGCACGCCCCAGCCAGGTCCGGTGCACCTGCATCACCCGATCGACTGGGAGGAGCTGCTCGATTCGATCGATGGCGATCGAGAATTTGCGCGCGATCTCGCGGACGCGTTCATCGGGACCGGAGATCGGGAACTCGCGGCAATCGCGGCGGCTCTGGCCGCGGGCGATGCCGTCGCGTTGCGCGAATCCGCGCATACACTCAAGGGCGCGAGCGCGAACTTGCGCGCCTCGGCGGCAGCCTCCGCCGCCGCGCAGCTCGAGTCAGCCGCGCGGTTGGGAAAGAGCGCTCAGATTCCGGCACTCGCAGAAACCCTTACCGCGGAAGTCAGAAGGATGACGGCGTATCTCAAGTCGAAGGTGGGTTAGGACGGACCGGATTCTTCGTCTTGTAAGTGCGCATTTCGACGATCATTTATAATACCCCCCGGCTAAGGCTGACACTCCATGCAACATGATGATCTCGAGGTTTTGCTCCGTTCGCGGGTACCTCTCATCGCCGTTGAGTCACGAGATGAATCCGAGGTTCTGAAGGCGTTGACCCGGGCGTGCGCACGCGTCCCCGCCAACGACTCCTTGGCCAAGGCGACACCCGGCCTCAGTCCGACCGGAGGGCTGCCCCTGTTTCAATGGACGGTGACAGACGGTCTCAAACGCCTCGACATCGACGTAGGTCCGCCCCAACGTACCGTCGCCGAGCCGATGGAAATTCTCAGACATGTGCGCGCCACGCCCGTTGCGGGCGCATACGCCCTGCTGGATTTTCACCCCTATCTGCACGATCCAACGCTGGTTCGCCTATTGAAGGATATCGCCCAGGACTACGGTCGGTGCGCCCGCACAATCGTATTGGTCGGTTGCGAAATCGAGATTCCGCATGAACTCGAGCACCTTGCGGCGCGCTGTGTTCTTGCCCTGCCCGATCGCAACGAGCGACGCCAATTGGTGGAGGAAGTCGCGCGGCAATGGATGCGAAACAACCCGCGCCAAGCGATCAAAATCGATAGTCATGCTCTCGCGCTGCTGGTGGAGAACATGAATGGTTTGACGGCGGCGGACACCCAAAGACTCGCGCGCAAAGCGATTTTCGACGACGGTGCGCTTCAGGCATCTGATGTGCCGTCGATGATGCGCGCCAAATACGACCTGCTCAACCATAACGGCATTCTTCGCTATGAGCACGACGCGGCGCATTTTGCCGATGTCGGTGGGCTCGCGAATCTCAAAGCGTGGCTGGAGAAGCGCCGCGACGCCTTTAACGGTTCCGCACCGCAACTCGATGCGCCCAAAGGCGTCATGCTATTGGGAGTGCAAGGCTGCGGCAAAAGTCTCGCAGCTCGCGCGAGCGCCGGAATCTTCAATGTTCCCTTGCTGCGCCTGGATTGCGCAGCGCTATTCGACAAATTCGTGGGCGAATCGGAGCGCAATCTGCGCGAGTCGTTGAATACCGCCGATCTGCTCGCACCCTGCGTTCTATGGATCGATGAGATTGAAAAAGGCTTTGCCGCCGGCGATACCGATGGCGGCGCCACGCGCCGCGTGTTGGGGTCGTTCCTGACGTGGTTGGCGGAAAAAACCAGCAGGGTATTTGTCGTGGCGACGGCCAACGATATTGCAGCACTGCCTCCCGAACTCATCCGTAAGGGCCGCTTTGATGAGATTTTTTTCGTCGACCTGCCTGATCTCAACACGCGGGCGGAAATTCTCCGCATCCATGCGGCAAAGCGCGGGATTGCGCTCGATCCGGCCACGCAAACCGCGCTGGCGCAGGCCTGCGAGGGCTTTTCCGGAGCCGAGATCGAGCAAGCCGTCGTGGCGGCGCTTTACACCGCGCATGCGCAGAAGACCGTCCCCAGTGCGCGTCTACTCAACGCCGAGATTGCCGCAACGCGCCCCCTCGAGACGGTCATGGCGGAGAAAGTCGCCGCACTCCGCGCTTGGGCGGAAGGGCGCACCGTGGCCGCTGAGTAGTCGACAACTATGTAATGTACAGCGGACGCAAAGCTCAAAGATGTCGGCGTCGAAGGGCGCGGCGGGTACATGGGGTCACGTCGTTTCACCCTGTGGGCGCCCGGTGCCGAAGTGCTGCCTGATGATTGGGCGAGATGGCCAAAATAGGCAAGAAAGGGTAAAATGGCGAAAATGGGCTATTGGGGAAAAATAGTCTCAGGATAGCGAGCTTAAGAGGAGAACGTATGACCACCTCGGCAAAACCGGCCGCCTTTCTGCCCCTTGCGAAACTGCCTCGCACTCCAGCGTCCGATCTGAAAAAGTTAGGGTGGCGTGGAATTATGAATGCGCTGCGGAACAAGGGGAAGCTTGTGGTGACGAATCACGATGAACCCGAGGCCGTCATCATTCCGGTGGCGGAATATGACGCCATCATGCAGCTCGTAGAGCAGGCGGAGGCTCAGACCGAATCGACGCTTGCAGGACTCAGGCGAACCTTTGATGAGCGTCTCTCGGTGCTCCAGGGCCGGTCGGCTGCAACTCGCCTGCAGTCGACGATGCGCGGTCGTGCCAAATTGGGTGGCAAAGTAAAAGCCGGCTCCGGTTATTGATGACGCGGCCCGTTCTCTATGTCCTTGCTGGCGTAAACGGAGCCGGCAAGAGCTCGGTCGGTGGTCACCTCCTCGAACGCGACGGATTAACCTGGTTCAACCCCGATACGTTCGCTCAAGAGCTCAAGGCCTCAACAGGATGCGACCAGGAAACGGCGAACGCGTACGCGTGGCAAGAGGGCATGCGTCGCCTTGAAGGAGCCATCGCGAAGGGTTTGAACCATGCCTTCGAAACGACACTGGGCGGTAAGTCAGTGACGGCAAAAATTCTGGAGGCCGCAAAAACGCATGACGTCTTGATTTGGTTCTGCGGATTGTCTTCTCCCGAATTGCACATCGCGCGCGTCAAGGCTCGCGTTGCGGCAGGTGGCCATCCTATTCCAGAAGAGAAAATCCGCGAGCGCTATCCCAATGCACAGCTGAACCTCATCAAACTCATGCCGCACGTGGCATACATCAAGGTCCACGACAATAGCGCGGAGGCAGCCGCCGACGGCACCGTGCCGGACCCTGTACTCGTGCTCGAGATGGAAAACGGCCAAGTCATCTCCCCCGCCCCCGATGATCTCAAGGCATTGCAGCGCGCACCGGATTGGACCAAGCCCATTCTCGAGGCCGCGCTACGCGGCGGGCCGGCCCGCGACTGATCGAATGCAGCCTCTGTCATATTCGGACGCCTCGGATGTAACGGCGTAACCAGCCAACGGATCGTGGCCCATACGATTGCCAAAAGCGGCGTTATTTGGTTCCAACAGCCTCGCCGCCAGGCTCGGTGACATCGCGCGTACCTTCGACATTATCGAATCACGTGGAGTTCTTCATCATCTGGCCGATCCCTTCCTCGGATGGCGAACCCTACTGTCTCGATTGCGACCCGGAGGATTCATGGCATTGGGCCTCTACAGCGAAATTGCGCGCAGGAACGTGGTCAAAGCGCGTGAACTTATCGCCGCCCGCGGTTATGCAGGTACACCCGATGACATTCGTCGGTTCCGCGAGGATCTGATCGCCAAGGACATACCGACACATAGGTTACACATCATTCCGGCGGTATAGCCGTTACCCTTGTGACCGGAATGAACCGAGTGAATATGGTGCGCCCGGAGAGATTCGAACTCCCGGCCTCCTGGTTCGTAGCCAGGCGCTCTATCCAACTGAGCTACGGGCGCAAAGAATAAACTGACAGCAATACAACTCAACAATGGATCAGGAGCAACAGGCTCGGTTGAATCGCCATAGGCGATCGACCGCGCGTTGACCCCGGGCATCCCAGCGTATAGGTCTGGCCTTAAAACCAGGCCCGATCGCCTCAGGGGCGCGAATATTACCACATCGATTGCCGAGCACCATCCGTCGCCGCCGAATGCGAATTTCGAGTTGCTTCGGTCGAACAGGTCGGCCAAGAGCGTGATTTCCCCGCGGAACTTATCCCCATGGACGCCGGCTAGTCGAACCCCACGAGGATGGCACGGTTCACGTCGCGCCCGGCGAACCAGATTGACATTATCGTCCCCCAGACGGCGCGCTGCCTTCAGCAGGCAACGCAATCTGCAGGGCGGCAAGCAACTGCCCCATTCCCGCGAAAACGCCGAAAACGCTGGCCAGTTCAGTATATTGGCCGGACAGGAAGGACAGACGGGCGTTGAAATATTCGTTCTCTGCGTTCAGCAGATCGAGCAGTGTGCGTTGCCCGATGCTGAACTGCTTGGCGTAGGCCGCACGGGTGGAATCGCTCGATTCGACATACTGCTGCAGCGAAACCAGGCGATCGCGCGTGGTAACGTAGGCGTTTAAGGCTATTGACAGGCTTTCCTCGATCTGGCGGTGGGTGCGGTCGAGCACCTCGTTCGCTTCGTGAACCTGATGCCTGGCTGCTCTCACTCCCGCTGAGTCGGCGCCCCCGCGCGACAGGTTGTAGCGCACCCGCAGCATCACGGTCGTGTCGTTGCTCCGTCCTTGCACAATGTCGCTGCTATGGTTGGCCGCGAATTCCAGATCGAGCCGTGGCCACAGCGCCGCCTTGGCAACTGCCAGCTGAGCGTCGGCGGCGGCCACGTCCGCTTGCGCGGACTTGATGGTCGGATTGTTGGCCAGCGCCGT
>WNFT01001083.1_pt1 | contig 23031 bp, 21 predicted proteins | sample 5400191 | NCBI WGS metagenome assembly WNFT01 (sample SAMN13153359, study PRJNA577476) | soil metagenome | isolation source: 80 cm saprolite under Madrone tree | place: USA:California | collected 2016-06-14 | reverse complement strand
CATAGAGCTGGCAGTCATTCCAGTGACCGTCGTCGCTCTGTTTGTTTCGACTCCACGTGTCGGCGCCAGGAAAGCCAACGACTCCTTCAACGGATTGCTCCGCACACAGGATTTCTGCAAAGGAAGGAGTCACCAACCGTGGACTGTCTAGACATCACTCAAACACCGTTCGAAGTTTTCCACTTGCCTCGTTGCAGCTCCTACTACACAACGCGCAGCCCGCTGGAGGTGGGTGTCATGAAAGGGAAAGGGACAGGCTCAAACCAAACTTCGAGGAGACGAATTCTTGCGTTTCCCATTCTGCTTTTACTGACTGTCGGGTCGATCTCGGCATGGGCCCAAACAACAACATTCAACCCCGGCGACATCGTGGTTGTCTTTCCGAATGGATTCAGCGGCTCTGGCGGCATCCTCAAGGTGAACCCCGCGAATGCGAATGGAGCTAAACCTCCCATCGCCTGCAATCCGGGAACATCAGGTTGTCCGATTAGTGCGACTACCACGTCGGGTTTCTTTTCAGAACCGACCGCGCTTGCGATCGAAATGTCAGCTCCCAACCAGGGCAACATTGTCGTGACTGATCGAGAACTTCCGGGCGTCATTCGCGTTAATCCGACGACAGGAGTCCAGACCAAGGTGGCATCAGGTGCCCCCTTCATCGATCCTTTCGGCATAGCAGTCGGGGCAACCGGCACCATCTATGTCACTGATACGGGTTGCGCAGCACACGCTCAAAACTGCCCGTCAGGTACGACCAATGCAAAGGTCTATAGCATAAACCCCGCCACGAACGCCGTGACTCTCGTGTCTAGCGGTCAGTTTTTGGTGGCTCCTTTCGGCATAGATGTGGAGGGGACCGGGACGTTGGTCGTGACAGACGCGAAATCGAACGTGTCGCCGCTCAACGGCGCCGGAGGTATCATCCGGATCAATCCGGCCCTCTCAGCAACAACTAACCAGACGGTGGTATCGATCGGCAACGCAGGCACGAGTACCACGACTTCAGACGGCTGTCCAATGGGGGTTGCGGTCGATCCGGTTACCGGAAACATATACAACGGCCTCTTTGATTTTAATCCTAATTTCTCCCCTTTTGGCTGCGCACCGGGAGCGATCTGGCGAGCGAATCCTGTCGTCTTCGACAGTAATACAGTGGTCTCGCCCCATAATCAAATAGCCTGGTTGGCCCCGTTCGGCATGGTGGTGGACAGTAACGGTACCGTGCTGATTGTTGATGAATCTTACGCGGCTTTGTTCCGCATGGACCCCGCCACGGGATTTACGCCTGGTGCCCTTTCGCAATTTACGCCTGCAGACGTGGGGGGTAATAGTCCCGCGCCCACCGACGTCGATGTGTACACCGCCAATAACCTTCCACCGGGCGGCAACGCGACGGACACCGACCTTTCCCTGACGAAGAGTGCGAGCCCTGAGCCCGTGAACGCCGGCGCCCCATTGACCTATACATTGATGATTCACAACGCCGGTCCGGGTCCCGCAGCCAACCTCACGGTCACGGATACGTTGCCGACAGGAGTGACTTTTGTGAGCGCGTCCGGAAGCGGATGGACCTGCGGCGCAAACGGACAAAACGTGACGTGCACGATGGTGGGCCCGCTGGCCGCAAACGGCGACAGTTCTATAACGATCCAGACCCTCGCGCCATCTCAAGCGGGGACCGTTACGAATTCCGCCACGGTGACAGCGACCACCCATGATCCGAATCTCTCGAACAATACAGGAAGTGCAACCTCGCATGTTGTTAGCGCCGACCTCTCGATAACCAAGAGTGGCAGTCCGAATCCTGTGTTCGCCGGCGAACCATTGACCTATACGCTGACTGTAAACAATGCCGGTCCAAGCGCGGCCAGTAATGTCACGGTTACCGACACGTTGCCGGCTGGTGTGACCTTTGTCAGTGTAAGCGCACCATCCGGCTGGAACTGCACAACCGGTCAAACCGTGACGTGCACCACAAGCAGTCTTGCCCCGAATAGCCAGAGCACGATCACGATCGTTGTGAATGCTCCCTCTCAACCCGGCACGATTAACAACACGGCGTCGGTGTCATCTTCGACGCAGGATCCGAATACGCAAAACAACACCTCGAATACGGTAACGACCACGGTTGTCGCCAGTGCTGATCTTTCGATAATTAAATCGGCCAGTCCGAGTACCGTCACCGCTGGTGCTCCACTGACATACACGCTGACTGTGAGTAACGCGGGACCGAGCACGGCCACGAGTCTCACCGTTACGGATACATTGCCGGCTGGTGTGACCAATGTCACCGCTGCTGGAACCGGCTGGACCTGCAGTCAAAACGGTCAACCCGTGACTGTAACGTGCACCATGCCGAACATGGCGCCGAATACCACAGGCAGCATCACGATCAATGTGACTGCCCCGTCTGAACCCGGCACGCTTACGAACATGGCGACGGTATCATCTCAGACGCATGATCCGAATACTGCAAACAATACCTCGTCCGTAAATACCCCTGTTACCGGCAGCGCCGATCTTTCGATAACCAAGACGGACAATCCGGATCCTGTGACCGCCGGTTCTGCACTCACGTACACGTTGACTGTGAGTAATGCGGGACCAAGCACGGCCACCAGTCTCACAGTTACGGATGCATTGCCGGCTAGTGTGACCTTTGTCAGTTTGAGCGCAGCCGGCTGGAGCTGCGCAACCGGTCAAACCGTGACGTGCAGCAGAAGCAGTCTTGCTCCGAATCCGAATACCAGCAGTACGATCGCGATCAATGTCAGACCGAATCAACCTGGCACGATTTCCAATACGGCCACGGTGTCATCGGCGACGAATGATCCGAATCCCGCAAACAATAGCTCGACGGCGACCACAACTGTCAACTCACCCGCCACGAGCGCCGACCTCATGATAAGCAAGGCGGACAGGCCGGATCCCGTGGCTACGAATGCCACTCTGGTCTACACTTTGACTGCCAGGAATAACGGTCCGAATACGGCCATGAGCGTCACTGTGACGGATAACTTGCCTTCGACAGTGACGTTCCAGAGCGCATCCGGAAGCGGATGGAACTGCGGCCGATCCGGTCAGACCGTCACGTGCGCGCGGTCCAGCCTGAATGCCTGGGCCACGAGTACCATCACCATTACCGTGACTGCGCCATCTCAACCCGGAACGATCGTGAACACTGCCAGCGTGAGTTCGGACACCTTTGATCCGACTCCCGGAAACAATTCAGATTCGGAGACCACAACCGTCATTCAACAGGTAACCCCGGCGAAATGGACCGGCGCCGGCAAAATCAAAGTCAATGGGGGATTTGCCAGCTTCGCTTTCACCGTAAAGAAAAAGAAGAATGGCGTGGTGCAGGGACAAATGGACTTTGACAACCTGGTTACGAAGCTGGATGTGGACAGCATCAGCGTCAATACGCTCACCGTTAGCGGAAATACGGCCACTTTCACGGGCACTGTTCGGGAACGCGTTCGTAATGGTCAGTGGAGCGGTCCGTACGACTTCACGGTCACTGTCCAAGACAATGCAGATCCCGGCAAGGGGCGTGACACGTTCCAGATCCAGATCAACGATCCGTTCAACACGAATGAAAGCGGCCCGCTGACCCAGGGCAATATTGAGAATAGTGGCTTCGATAGCAGAGACGATCGAGACGACAGGGAATAAGGAGAAGACCGATGAAACGACACGCGATTTCAATGAAACTGAGTGTTCTTTTACTCACGATCATCCTGCTGCCGGCATCCGTCTTCGGCCAGGATACTCCCAGCCTGACCGGCGCCGGTCAGGGTGACTTCCCCGTTGGCACCACCTATCTCGGTGTCTCCGTCAGTGGCCTGACCTTCGGTATGGGTGTCTATATCTACTCGGACGGCTCGGCGGCAGGCCAGTTTCAGACGACGCTGTTAGGTATTACTCTCCTCGGTCTGAAGCAGGAGATCCAGGTGGAGGGCAAGGCCGCTACTGGCACACTGAATGCCGATGGAAGCCGGACCTTCTCTGGGACAGCAACTGTAGACATGGGCGACGGCACTCCGCCCCTCCCGAATGTGCCATTCACCGTCACGGCCACGCCAACGAGCGTGCTGCTCATACTCGGCAGCGTCAATTTGCCTGCTGCGGTGCTGAGTGACGGGACTATCAGCCTTCGTTAGACCAGCTGGTGGATTACCGGTATGTGAAAGGGCGCCCATGACGGGCGCCCATCTCGAAAATTACTTAGCCCGGGTTGGTGCAGTGGCTCGCATTTTGGATATAACAAATCAATTGTCGGACGAGGAAGCGTGTGTGCAATACATCGAAAAGCTGCGCTGGCCTGACGGCGTGGTTTGCGTGAAATGTGGCGGCAAGAAAATTTCACGCATCAGTTCTCGCGGCAAAACAGGAAAACCGCGACACCTTTATCAGTGCCTCGCCTGCCGGGCCCAATTTACCGTAAGAACCGGAACGATCTTTCAGGATTCGCATTTGCCTTTGACTGCCTGGTTCAAGGCGATCGCGTTGATCGGCAGTTCGACGAGACAAATGAACGCAACCAGGCTCATGCGTGAACTGGATGTGCAGTACCGGACGGCCTCCTCTCTACTACTTCGGATTCAGAAAGCGCTGGAGAGCGGAGGCCAACTGGAGGTTTGATCCTATAACTGTTTTCGACTCTTTCGGCGTCCCGTCTTCACAGCTTTGCGGCGGCGTTTCGGGCTCGATACGGGCGGTGTTTTCAACAACTTCACCAGCATAGCGTCGAACAATTTCTTGTCAATCTCAAGAGGACTTTCCATGTGCCACAGACCTTCCTGATAACGAGATCGGCAGGAAAAGGAAGAGTCTTTAGCCAACTCCCCCCGATTAATGTCACGTTCTGCGTCAAATGCACAGAATACAAGTACTTGGGCGGAGAAACTATTGACATACGTCCATCCCAAGTTTAGAAAAGCTAACGCTTCGTTCTGTCGCACGAAGGAATCCTGCGAGGAAGCTGGCCCAAGGACGGGTTTTTTGCATCCGCGTTTTAAAGAGGTTCCCACATGGCGTTACAGAGTGAAAATTCGGAGAGTGACAATTTGCGTTGGTATGCCTTGTATGTCCGGCAGCGTTACGAGAAGATCGTGGCGTCCGGTCTGGCCAGCAAAGGCTATGAAGTTTTCTTACCGACCTACCAATCCAGGCGGCGTTGGTCGGACCGGACGAAAGTCTTCGAGCTGCCCTTGTTTCCAGGATATGCCTTCTGCCGTTTCGATTTTCAGGAACGTTTACCCATTCTGACTGTTCCCGGGGTGAATTTCATTGTGGGGTTCGGCAAAACACCGACTCCCGTTGACCCGAACGAACTGGACGCCGTCCGGCTTGTCACCGACTCTGGACTACCCTGCGAACCATGGCCGTTTCTCAAAGTCGGACACACAGTGCGCGTCGAGTATGGTTCTCTCGCCGGCCTGGAAGGTTTCGTATTAAATGTTAGAAACTCTTACAGGCTCATCATTTCCGTGAATCTTCTTGGCCGTTCTGTCGCAGTCGAACTCGATAGAGATTCGGTCAAACCCATTCCTGCTCCGAAGGCGGTCCAGCACAGCATTGCTCTGCTGTAACGCGACCGGTGCTTCCGCGGGTATAAGGTTCAGGAAAAAGCATTGTCAAATTTCTAGCAACCGATTAACCTCCGACCAGTATGCGAAGCGGGGTCAGGAGAAAAGAATTCGACCTGCGCCCATTTCTCGAGCCAGGAGAACGCATACTGGACGTTGACATCGGCCGGACAGTTGCCGCTGTTTATGCGCTGGCTTTAGCGATTTCTTCGAAAGGCTTCGAGGCGGCGGTACGGGTTTCGATGGAGGGCGTTGAGACCGATCAGCCGGGACCTGGCCTTGTGACCGCCATCACTGAACACTTGAGCCGCAGCATCACCGGCCTGAAAGCCGACTTGTTCCGTAAGGCGGTGCAAGAGTCCATCCTTGATGCAGCAGGGGTGGGATACGATCTTCATAAACTCAACATCAAGGTCGGTCTCGAAAACTACCTGCGCAAACGCAGCGCAGACCAATTTCTAGCGCTGTTCTTGTCTCGGTATGTTTCCAACGCCGTCTGGTTACGGATTCAGGATCCCTTGCGGGAAAAAACTGGAAGTCGTTCCCTCCGAAAGTTTTCGGTCAGTCTCGAAAGATTCTGCGCTTTGATTGTGGGATCGGTGGTGGAGGAATGGCGAACGGAAGGGAAATTGAAGCAACTAGCTGCGAAGAAGAGTCTCGGCAACGCTCTTATCGAGACGATCGAAACGCGATTGAAATTCGATGTAGCAAATCATATGAAATGAGTTACACTCCGCGCCGATGAGCCGCCCCGTGCATGTGCTGGCGACCTTCCAGGCCAATCCCGGAAAAGAAAAGAGCGTGGAAGAAATGCTGGAGGGATTGGTGGATCCCACCCACCAGGAAGAGGGGTGTGTGAGCTATATCCTGCAGAGGCGGATAGACCGGCCGGGAACCTACTATATTATAGAAACGTGGCGGACCACGGCGGACTTCCGAAAGCACCTGGCCTCAGCTCACCTTTCGGCGGTCATGGCTCGAAAGGACGAGTTGTTTGCCGTCCTGGATATCGCATTTGTCGCGCCGGTTGTCGCCGGAAATCCTGCCAAATCCCAGTACGGCTCACTTCACTCTAACGACCACACGGCGAAGGAAATCTCCGATTAAGTCGTACCCATCCCATGTAGTCTCGAAACTCAGCGCCTCGCCTACGGGCACAAATCGATCGACGCCTTTGGCGCCCGCTTTCCGTGCAAGTTCCCGCAACTCCCCGGATGAAAAACCGAAATGAGTGATCGTCTGATCCCTTTGTTCCCCGGCTTCAGCCACCTTCGACAGGTCATCCACGCGCAGATGGGTAAACAAACCGCCGCCGCAGATCTCCTTTCTCAACGCAGCCATGTCGGAAAGGCGAACGGCCAGGAACTCCTTTTGGTGCAAATCCGTGGTCAGGTCCGTCTCGCATGCAAGATCGAAGACGAAGTTCAGGCGATGAATGGCATTGGAGGGTGCTCCGTGGTAGCCCCTCCGTTCGATTTCTCTGGTTAACGCGAGATGAAACCGGTCTAGCGCACTGTCCATCTGTTGGGCGGGACCCACCCACACCAGCAAATGCGGCGACGAGCAGGCCATCTGGTCAAACCAGAAAATATCGTTGAAAAATCCTGCGGCCAACTTGTCGACAGTCTCGATGCTCGCCTCCAGGTATGCTGCTGTAGAGATCACCCCGTAGGAGAATTTGCTGCCGAAGGCTCGCTCACTCGCGTGAGGGCTCAAGGGAAGCGCCCGCAACAGTGTGACTGTCTCGTCACCGCCCCACAACACCCGGTGTGTCGACCAGCCTGACAGCGCTTCACTTATATTCTGGTTGTGTTCGTAAGTGAGAAATCGGTTGCTTCCGGCCAGTACGGAGTCTTCCTGCATTTGACGCGACAAGACGGCCAGCAACCGCGACAGAACCTTGTTTTGCTCGCCTGACACCCGCACAATGTTCTGATTGCCGCACAGGTAGGAAAGCGCCCAGGAATAGACAAACATCGTATCCACATTGCCGGGTGCGACAGTGAAGACGCGCCCGGCAGGCACGAATACGACATCCGGCTCCGCTTCCATTTTCCGTTCGAATGCCTGTGCCAGGCGATCGATGTTGGCCCTCCTCAACCAGTAGCCCAGTGCAACGCTGCCCGCATCAGCACGAAGTTCGGCGTCCTGCAGAATCATCCGCGACAACTGTCCCAGCGTCTGGCGGCGGCTGGCTGAAAACGGCTCACCCGGCGCCTCAGGCATGGACAGGACCGACTGCACAAATTCAACACCGGTGGACGGAGCGAGCAGGCGGATCTGCAATTCGTTTTCGGTAATCAGGTTCATGCGGGCATTGGAAGAGGCTTTTGGAACGTGTCGCTGCATCCACGCAAATCGGCCTTCGGCAGGCGTCCCAAAATCCGGAAGTATTGTCCGTTCATGCCTATGTGTGAATTGTCGCAGCCCTCCACCACTCCTATGTCTTCCGTCAGCAGTGAATGCCCGGGGTAGCTTTCCGGCAGCGCGCTGATAACCTGGATGAGGCCGGCGCGCCCGGGCGGAAGCGGTTCCAGTGTATTGGTGTCGCGAATAATGATATCGGAGTAGATCGACGCCTGAAGGAAATGCAATGGATTCTCGAAATAGACACTTCCAACCTGCTCGACCATACCGTAAAAGTTGATCACGGTCTCGATACCGGCTGCCGCCAACAGCCGATGCCGAAACTCCTCTTGACTCACCTTCAATGCTTCGAGTTTCTTCCACCCGCCTGAGTGGAGCAGCACAGCGTCAGGCAGGAAAAGCCGAAGATTCACTTTTTCGAGCGTCTCAACGAAATACTGCCAAACCATGTAGGTGAACCCGAAAAAAACCGGACTCTGCCCGCGAGTTTTCTCCAAATATTCCTGCAGCCCTTCGACGTCAAGTGACATGTCTTCGCGGAGCGCATAGAAGGGCTGCCGGGCAAACGGAAGCATACCCAGAATCCCGGCACCTCGCGCCGAAGACGACCGCCGGTCCCGCACCGCAGCGGCATGATCGAGAAATACCATCGGCCGCCGTTCCACCCCGAGGAAATGCTGCATGATCTTGACCAGAGTTCGCGACTGCAATTGGGCTGTGCCGGCATCCAAATGGATCCGGCTCACCGCTTGCCCTGTAGTGCCACTGGAGGTCAGGGTTTTGACTACGGCGCTCGCATCAACACTCCGCAGTTCCCGTGTCTTGAAGAGAGAAACCGGCAGAAAGGGTGCGTCTTCAAGCGAGTCGAATTGCAGCGCCTTCGAACCACCGAAAATTCTGTTCAAGAGATTTCGATATAGTTCGCACCGGTCATAATGGTGGCGCGTGAGCTCTCTGGTCCTTTCGGTGAGAATCACTCGCTTTTCTGCCTGGGGCAAGCTGTAAGGAGCCGCGGCCAGCAGCTTATCAATTGCGGAGCTGACAGTCATGACGACAGTGTCTTGTAATCTTTCTTGCCGCTCGCGGTCATTGGAATCTCTGCAATTGCGTCCACCGTAATGTATTTCGGAGGCACGCTCAGGCGTTGTGCGAGGTAGCGAGCAATTCCAGCCCGGTCCAGCACTTCGTCCCGTGCCACGGCATAAACCGTTAACTGGCCTTCGCGATCAATTGCGGCGGCATGAATCGAGTACTGCATCTCCAGGTCTTTCTCCACGTCTTCCAGACTGATGCGCCTTCCGAACAGCTTGGCAAACCGTTTGAGCCGTCCAGCGAGAAAGAAGAATCCGTCATTATCGACGGTCGCCAGATCGCCCGTTCGCAGCGTGCCCCCTAATTCGTCACCATCCGCCAGGTCTGCCGCAGTTTCCGCATATCCCATCATGACGTTCGATCCGCTGTAGACCAATTCCTGCTGATCAGAATCTTCGCGAGTCGCCAGCGAGAGACGCCCGTTCGGAATGGCAATTCCGATGGACCCGATCTTTTCGCCGAGCTGCTCGCATGGAACATAGGAGATGCGGGCAGTAGCCTCTGTTTGGCCGTACATCACGAAAAAACGGCAACCAGCAGCACTGCTGCTTTCGTAGAAGCTCTGGACGAGATCGCGCCGTAGACCACCGCCGGCCTGCGTCATGGTACGCATGGTGGGATGCTGCTTTGGATGAAATTGCAAGCGGTGCAGCGTCTCGTACATGTAGGGCACACCGGCGAACGACGTACACCTGGTCCGGTCAAACCCATCCCAGAATTCTGGTCGCATGAAGGAGTGCCGGGTCAGAACGATAGTGGCGCCTGCCGCCAGATGCGAATTCACCAGCGAAAGCCCGTAGGAGTAATGCATCGGCAGGCTCTGAATGGAACGCTCGCCGGGCTGAATTCCCAAATAACTCGCGATCGAATGCGCGTTGGCGAGCACGTTGTTCTGGGTGAGCCGCACAAGTTTTGGGCTGCCTGTGGAGCCCGATGTGGTGAGGAGTAAGGCAAGGTTGCGATTTAACGGCCGCGCGGCGCGAGCGGCGCGCCTGAGACTAATTTTGTATGCCCCGTCCGGAAGCAACGCAGCCGGCCTAGCGCTGGCCGGCACTTCCGCTTCCTGTGGCAGAACTATTGCATCGGGATCGAAGGCCTCCAGCAACCGCTCCAACCGGTTACTCGGGCCGGGCTCCAGCAGGGCGACTGGGCAACCCAGCTCCAGGCAACTCAGGTAGAGAACAATCGAGGGAACCGTGTTCGTCGCAACATGGAACACAACACCACGACCGAGCTCCCGGCGCAGGACGTCCGATGTTCGCTTGATGCTTGCCAACAACTCCGCGTAAGTCGTCGCAGTTCCAAAATCAGCATCCAGGATAGCTATGGACGACGGGTTGTGTTGTGCGAGGAGTTCGTTCATGCCCGGTGATCAGCGCGACTTTGCCAGAGCAGCATCATCCAGCACTACTCCGTGCTTCTGAACAATCTCGATCGCCTTCGAAACGTCACTCATTCCTATGATGTCATCTGTATCAAGTCTGATGTCGAAGGTGCATTCGATTTCGGCCACGAGGGCCATGTGTCCTACCGAATCCCACTCAGGAATGGATTGATAAGCCAATTTGAGAGGGATGATCTGATCTCGGTTAATTCCAAAAGTCTGAACAAAACAATCGAGAAGCCTGTCCATTATCTTTCCTCTGTTACGCGTTTCAGTTGTTCCGGTTCTTTTCCGGTAAGTAGCAGAATTGACCTTTTTTCGCCATGGAGCGGCATGCTTCGAGAACTTCATCGGGCCGCAGGAGGAGAATCTCCAGTCGGCCGACCTTTGCTTCCCTCCAGAAGCCGCGACTCTTTAGTTCCGGGGCGAGAAGACTCAGACGGCGGTTACGGGAGAGCACCGGTTCAAAAAGTCTCATTTGGGAGGTATAGAGTTTTCCGTCCACATTCTTTGTCTGAAGCGTGTATTCCTCAGCTGTAAACGGAGAGGCGGGCATCATCGGTTCGATAAGTTCCTCGACGGTGTGATAAAAAACCATCGGCTGCACGCCGGTGCCGAGCATCAGGATCTTGCCGTCGGACTCGAGTAGCCGGTGATAGGCGGTATTGCGACCGCATGGCGTGCGAGATTCCCAATCGTTGTTGACGAGGCGCAGACCTTTGTCGCCCCAGACGGACACCGGGTGCGTCGGGTGGATGCTGCGCCTCGCACCCGGCGTGCGCCGCAAAATTTCGGTCATAAGCCCCATGACGGAAGGAGCGCGGGCCAGATCGGTAACGGGGTGAGCCCGAACATAATCGATAGCGCGCCCTCCGAAGGGATGTGTCGGCATGAGAAGACCCCCGTCCGGCCCGACAGCCTCCTGCAACGACTTTATGGCGTCTCCAACATTGCCCTGAAAGCCCAGAAACTGGTCGAACGAGGACTGAACGCACAGTACATCACCGGTTTTCACTCCAAGACCGCGGAGCTTTTCTCGGAAATCGGCGGGGGTAAAAGAGTGAAAACGGTTGATATAGCCCGTGCGTGCGCGGTGCCGGAACCGTTTCAAGGGAGGCTTCAGAGGGCTGAGAAATCGGGGAAACCACATTTAGCTAATCTGCCTCCATGTTATTCATGACGCACTTATCCAACAACAGACTTTCAACGAAGAAATTAGTGGCCCAATTGAGAATCTTGAGGCGGCCATACTCACCCGACACAGGCCACGAGCCAGGTATTCCTCCACGCAGACGCGGATCCGGGTTGTCAATATCATGGCGGCGCATGAGGTACAGATTGGCGCGGTGCATCGCCTCTCGATAGGCGAGCTTTCCGGTCAACTGGAAGAGCCGTCCCCAGACGATCGCGGTCTGCGCGGTGCCTGTCAGGCAACACCAGTCCACGGTTCCCCTGAAGTCCGCGCCGATGCAGCCGGGGATGAAGCCATCCTTGTCCATGAGTCGAATAAGGCTGTCCGCCGTTCGCCTGGCACCATCGAGAAAATCTGCACGTTTCGTGATCACGCCGATGCCGATCAAACCCTGCATTGTGTACGCAATAGTGTGTAGAAGAGGTTGGCTTGCATCGTCGAGGCAGCAATCGCTAAACCAGCCATTCGAAGACTGCTTCGAAAGGCAAAACTCGGCATTGCGAACGGCCGCCTCAATGGCTTCGCGAATACCGGCCACGCGGCCGGCCTCGCACAATCCCCAGGCCGCTTTCACGTTATAGACGGTAGTATTCGCATTAGCGAATTGGGAATTGCCTTTCCTCCACTCTCCGGTTGGTTCCTGCAAACTGAGCAGCCAGTCGCACGCCCGGCGCAACGACGCGAGAAAAGTCGGGCTGCCTGTCCGCTCAGAAAGGGCGGCCCAGCCCAACAACACCATGCCGGTGTTGAAGACAGCCGGAGTAGGGTTAGGATTTACCCGGCCCCCCATGACGGCACCGCTCTCCATCTGGACTTCACACTCCCATTCCCCCATCTCAATGGCCCGGTGGATGTACGACTGATCTTTGTAATAATCCGCCAGCTTGAGGAATGTGGGAATGATGTATCCCGTGGTCTCGGGGTAACTTTCGAGCCACGGACCACCGAAGTCAGCGCCATAGGAAACGCCGCGGTCGGTACCGTTATCCTGCGCCCGCTTCAGCCAGCCTGCAGCTTCAGCCAGGTGCTGATCGATGTCAGTGTTGTGGGGACTGTCATGGAACAGACGAGAGCGCCGGAAGTGATCGACATGAAGGAGAGCGCTTCTCCTCAGTGCCTTGAGCTGAGAAATCATATTGTCCGACCTCCTGTCCGACTTTATGGATCAAGTTATTCGGTTCTTCCACGTAGCGTCATTATGGAAAATGAGCAACACGGGTTCGTGATGTTACCTGCGCGAGTGTCTCGCCGAGATCGGAGACAATTTCGCGGGCGACCTTTTCGTTGGCGAGTTCTGTGGCGTGTACGGTGTCGATGTATGCCGTTCCGGCATATCCGTCTAGAACGTTGGAGATGTCTCGAAAATTCGCCGGCCCGGCGGTACGTTGAACCTGTTTCATTTCTTCGTGAGCCCGTTGATAGAACGAAGCGACATGGCCAGAAGCGCGAATGATCGATTGTTCCGTCTCTGTTGGATGGGTCCTGGTGTAAACGGAGGGCTGCCAGAAAAAATGGACAACCATACCGAACTCTTTCTTCACGGCGTTCACAGCCTCAACGTTGCGGAAATACACTTTGACTACGTCGCGCGCAAGGGTGTCATTGTCCCTGTCTTTCAAGGGATCCGCCACAGCGTCAGGAGACAAACCCGCCCGCAAACCTTGCAGGAGCTGAAACGTGTTCGTTCGGCTCAACGCTTCAAGGTAAAAATCGCGCGTCCGGGTCGGATGTAGAATGTTGAACTCCCGCATTCGATTATCTTCATTCATCGGACTGCCTGCGGCTCCTGACTGGATTCCTGTATATACCTCGTTGTACCCGTCGTAGAAGACAACAATATCCGGGATATTGTCTTTTTGGATTTCACGCAGAAGGGTGATGACCTCCTGTGTGCTCACGTATCCATCCTGTCCGTAGTTAACAATGTTGAACCGCTGTGGATACTTTTCGGCGAGCATTTTTGAAATGTAGGATGGGATTGTGAATTCGTCCCTCGCACCTGTTCCCCACATCGTTGAACCACCAAATAGCGCGATCCGGATCGATCCGGGTGCACCCTCTTGATCCTGGTTCCAGGTCGCGCGCCGCCCATTCTGGTCCACATTGATGTACCTGCCCTTGAAGGGCCGGCGATGCCAGTTGGAATAGGACACCGACTGTATGGCGGCATATGTGCTCTGATTGAATTCTTGCCAATAAGCTGCGAACCAGTTCTGATCCCCCAAACCGGGATATCCGTCCCGCGGCATTTTGGCTACTTGAGCCTGAATATAGGCCCCCACCGGGTCGTATCCCGACCACGCGCGTCGGACGGAATAGTAGCCAAAAGCGAGACACTCAACACAAACCAGCAACGTGGTGAGAATCGCCAGATTCAGCCACGCAATCTTAAAGGCAGTTTTTATCTTTTCTGCGATGCCATGCATACGGCACTCCAGGGGTTAACATGAGCCTCAAGGGCGTCGCTGCGCATTCGGAACTCGAAAGACGTGTAGGAGGGTCGCGGGCTTTGAAGGTCTGGCCTGGAAGTACCTCAAAATAGGCTACCGCCACGCCGGTCACATCAGCGCTAGGCCAAACCGTCTTCAACTGCGAATTCGAGAAGTACATTTTGTTTCCCCATGTACATCTGTCAACAAAAATATGAAGCAGGGCGCTTTTTCAAAATCGCCTGAGCGTCGGACACGAGAGAAAATTTCGTTGACAGAGAGCCTTGCACGTCTACACTGAAGTTCGGTTCGTCGACTTTCCTGAAACCCAAACCCTCAAAAATTGGGATGGTGATGGCGGTAGCTTGTCGGCTGCTGAATTTAGTGCCGGCAAGCAAGTCCATCTTGCATCTCGTCCACGGCATTCCAAAGGTCCCTTGATCAGGGTGAATTGTGCATGAGTTACGAGCGGATGCACATCGTCGCGTGCCTCAAACAGGCTTTCGGACGCGGTTTCAGTTTTCTGAGGATTATTTACTTAGGAGGAAGCGGAACTGAGATTCCGCCATTAACACGATGCTAAAAGGGAAATATCTTTCGCAGGATGAAATTACGAACATCAAACGGCTTCTGGCGGGCACAGAGCTCACGTTACAGCAAATCGGTATGAGGACGGCGTGCGCGAAGAGCACGATTGTTGCAATCAATCGAAAATTTGCGATCAGGTTCTACAATGGCCGCCGCAGCGAATGGATAGTGAACGTGGACACCCAGGGGTTACCAAGGCAAGAAAACTGAGAAACTGCATTTCGCGCTTCAACACCTGCCTCGTGCAGGAATATCCCAACAAATAAGCCGCAAGTCTTCTTCGGAAAATACCGCCTGAGGTTCTGAGAAGCTCCGGGAATGACGGTTGGCCCGGAAATTCGACCTAACCCTCCGACGCTTTCGCACCAGCATACCTTCACCCACAGGAGACCGCAGTTGCCGGGAAAACTCCCAGCTTACCGCCACTTTGTGCCGATTTTGGCGGGCCGGAATAGGCTCGCCAACGGTAAGCGACCGAAGGATCTGCGTCAATGCGAGTTGACAAAAAAGCACACGATTTCAAGAATCGGAGCCCCGCCCTTCGAGAGGTGGTTTTGTCCCCGAGGAGTTTCAATGATTGTAAGGTTTCTGTCCCCCCTCGCTCTAATACTCTGGATTTCATCCCTTTCTGTTGCTTTCGCGCAGATTCAAGGCCCGCTTGAAGTCACCCCTGCTGTTCAACACGACGTTTCCGAACCCATTCGAAACATCCCCCTGCTACCGCCCGAAGCCGGCGAACCGGTTCAGGCAATGCAGGCGCTGGCGACCACTCAGCAGGACACGGTTCTGCAAACACAGATGGGTGTCTCGTCTGCACCCGCGACTTTGCAGAATTTTGACGGGGTGGGCAATGGTTTCGCGGGTTCCCAGGGTTCATTCTCGGTCAACGCCGCAGTCCCCAGTGCGCATGGCGCGGTGGGAGCGACGCAATACGTGCAATGGGTGAATACGTCGTTCGCCGTCTTCGACAAGACGACTGGTGCTGTTGTGTACGGCCCAGCCGCCGGCAACTCCTTATGGACCGGTTTTAGTGGCGACTGTGAAACCACGAATGATGGCGATCCTGTCGTGCAATATGACAAGCTCGCCGGACGCTGGGTAATGACGCAGCTTGCCGGAAGTGGCGTGGCACCCTTTACTCAGTGCGTTGCCGTTTCCACAACCTCCGATGCGACGGGATCCTACTATCGCTATGCGTTTCCACAACCCTACTTCAACGATTATGCGAAGCTCGGTGTCTGGCCTGACGCCTACTATGTGACTTTCAACATGTTCAACGGCAACTCGTTTATCGGAGCACGGGCTTGTGCATTGGACCGAGCCAGTATGCTCGTCGGAGCTTCGGCCACCCAGCAGTGCGTCCAATTTCTCAACGCTGTGGACAGCCTGTTGCCGAGCGATCTCGATGGAGCAACTGCGCCACCGGCAGGGTCACCAAATTACTTGATGACCTATACAGCAAACTACCTCAGACTCTGGAAATTTCATGTCGACTTCGCTAACCCCGCATACACAACGACGACAGGCCCATTCGTTATGGCTGCGGCTCCGTTTTCGGAAGCGTGTGGGGGTGTAGGCGCCTGCATTCCGCAACTGGGCACGACGCAGCTTCTCAACTCGGTCGGCGATCGGCCTATGTATCGCCTGGCGTATCGGAACTTTGGCGATCATGAAGCGCTGGTCGTTAACCACTCCGTAAGTACAGCAGCTGCGGTCGGCGTCCGTTGGTACGAAGTACGCAATCTGAGCGGATACCCGACAATATACCAGCAAGGTACTTACGCGCCCGACAGCAACTACCGATGGATGGGCAGCATCGCAATGGATCAATCGGGCAATGTCGCGCTCGGTTACAGCGTGTCGAGCAGCACCATGAAGCCGTCAATCGGCTACACCGGCAGGGCGCCAGCCGACCCGCTCGGGACAATGGGAAACGAAACAATCGTCATCTTCGGCTCCGGTTCACAAACAGGGACGCCTCGCTGGGGCGAGTACACCAGCATGAGCATCGATCCGGTCGACGACTGTACGTTCTGGTATACGAGCGAATACCTGCAGAGCGACGGAATGCTTAATTGGAGTACTCGAATCGCTTCTTTCCGTTTTCCGTCCTGTGGAACTGTTGCAGCGCCGGACTTCGTACTCAGTACAACACCGTCTTCCAATACTGTCATTCAGGGATCCGGCACCAGCTACACCGTAGCTGTCTCGCCGATTCAGGGATTCACGGGAAACGTTAATTTGAGTCTCAGCGGTCTTCCGGCTGGAGCCGGCTACAGCTTCAATGCCCAATCGGTTGCTGGTAGCGGAAACTCGACATTGACGATCACGACCAGCAGCGTGACACCACCGGGTACTTACTCTCTGACGATCACCGGAACAAGCAGTAACCTTGTCCATTCGACCTCCTTGAGTCTGGTAGTGACCGCTGCTGTCCCTGACTTTACGCTGACCGTAACGGCGCCTTCCAATATTGTTGTTCAGGGAGCGGGCATGAGCTATACCGTTACCGTATCCGCTTTGTATGGATTCACAGCAAAGACGGATCTGAGTGTGAGCGGTCTTCCAGCCGGAGCCGGCTACAACTTCAATCCCGCATCGGTCGCTGGACGCGGAACGTCGACGTTGACGATCACGACCAGCACGTCCACACCGATGGGACTTTACCCTTTGACCATTACCGGAACCAGCGACACCCTTCTCCGTTCGGCCACAGTAACGCTGAGTGTAATGCCGGTCCCAGACTTCACGCTGACGGCAGCGCCGTCTTCCAGCACTGTTATTCAGGGATACGGGACAAGCTACACCGCTAAAGTTTCCGCGTTGTATGGATTCGCGGCAAACGTAGGTCTGAGTCTGAGCGGCCTTCCAGCCGGAGCCGCCTACAGTTTCGATTTCCCGTCAGTCGCTGGAAGCGGCACGTCGATCTTAGCCATCACGACCGCCAGCTCGACACCGGCAGGGACTTACTCTCTCACGATCACTGCAACCAGCGGCAGCCTGGTCCATTCCACTGCCGTCAGTCTGGTTGTCCTGCCTCTTCCAGACTTTACTGTGACTGCAACGCCTTCCAGCCGGATCGTCGGCCGCGGCGGTGCGACCCGCTACAACATAACAGTCACGCCCGTCGGTGGATTCAATGCTGGCGTTGATCTGAGCATCAGCGGGCTGCCATACGGAACGTCCGCCAGTTTCAGTCGTGGGTCGGTCGTGGGTTCGGGATCATCGGTCCTCATCGTGGACACAGCGCGGTCAACGAGGCCTGGGATCTATACACTCACGATCAAAGGCACCAGCGGTTCTCTTTCACACACAAAGATAGTGACGCTGGTTGTGCAGTGGTAACAGCGCATCAGGACACGAGAACACCTTCAAGCTGAGCCTTTTCGGGCAAGCTTGAAGGGGCCTGTACGTGAGCCCAAAAATTTGTTTGGTGATTGTTGACAAATGTCCATGTATGCCGAGAATGACTCATGGTTCATCGTTCTAGTCCGAAGTCCTCGTTCATTGAGTGACAAGCCCGCAGATGGGTCTTGAATGGCGGTAGCCTTCCCACTTTCCAGTAACCAAAGCATGTTCACCATCAGCAATGAAGTCTCGAACGTTGCTGGTTGGGACAAATTTGTTGAGTCCCATCCGCACGGCTCGCCATTCCATTTGACGGCCTGGCAACGGTTGATTCGCAATTCTTTCGGTTTTGAGCCGAAACACATCGTCGCGCGAGACTTGCCGGGAGGCGACGTGGTGGGGTTGTTGCCCCTGTTCCTGGTCCGCAGTGCAATCTTTGGGCGGATGCTTGTGTCCACACCACAGGCTGCATACGGTGGCGTTCTCGCCAACTCCGACTCTGTTGAGGAAGCGATACTCAATCGCGCCCGCGAATTGGCGAAAGAACTACAAGTGCAATTTTTGGAGCTTAGAAACTTCCGGAACCCGGTGATGGGTGAGCACCTTTTGAAAAAGGACCTGTACGTCACATTTCGACAGGAGTTGAAGGAAGATCTCGAAGCCAACATGCTGGCAATACCGCGCAAAACCAGGGCTGAGATCCGGGAAGGCATCAAACACGGACTCGAGTTCAGAGTCGATGAGATCGAACCGAAGGATTTCTATAACGTATATGCCCGCAGCGTCCGTGATTTGGGAACACCGGTGTTCACGAGCCGACTTATTGAAAATGGAAAGCGCGAATTCGGTCTGAATTGCAAGATCTTCTCCGTGCATTGGAAAGGTACGCTTGTCGCTGCGGTCTGGACCCTCTTCTATAAAGACGAAGTCGTGCCTTATTACGGGGCGTCGCTCCGAGAGTACAACCGCCTGGCAGTCAACAACTACATGTACTGGATGCTGATCAAGTACGGGGTGGAAAACGGATACCGAACATTCGACTTTGGCCGGAGCAAAAAAGGTACTGGATCGTTCGATTTCAAAAAACGGTGGGGCATGACAATGACTGACCTGCCGTATCAATATGCTCTTGTTCGAAGGCAATCGATGCCGGATACCTCACCGCTCAATCCCAAGTTCTCATTGGCTATTCAAACGTGGCGCAAGCTCCCGTTGTCAGTTACGACGTCGCTTGGACCACTGATTTCCAAACACCTTATTTAACAAGTTCATGATCGAACTTTGCGCAGTTTCGTATTCGAACGTGGGCGCCGCAATCCGGCACCAGCGTGACGCGGCCCGGCGGCAGACAGCAACTGGCAAGCGTCCGAAGTATTACAAAGAGTGTGGACGGGGCGTATCCATGGGCATTTCGATGATGGTTTCAGGCGACGAACCGCTCGAACCATTCATCTACGACAGCCCGGAAATCAGCGTCATTTGCCGCGCAGACCTGCTGGTTCGCGATTCCGACGCGAATGGCGATGCGAGTAAGGCTCCTGCACAATTTCTGGCGCGGCAATATGCTCGGGAAGGCGACGCTTTTGTAAAACACCTGCGTGGCACGTTTGCTGTAATTTTGTACGACCACAAGTCGCGCATGTTGAAAGCGTGGACGGATCATTTCGCAGCAGAGAAACTGGTATTCACCAATGCGCCTGGCTTTTTCTCCGTTGCTACCGATCTACGCCTGCTCCTGCCACTCCTCAGTGAACGGCCGGAAATAGATCTAGTCGCAGTGCAGCGGTATTTGCAGTACAGCTGCATCCCTGCCCCTCAAACCATCTTCAAGGGAATTTCCAGGCTTCAACCGGGTCAGCAGCTGACATCAAAGCCTACGCCAACGGTACGGCCATATTGGGACATGAGCTACCCGGAAGGGGATCACGGCCGTACCGACTCAGAATGGGCCGCGGCTGTAGAAAGCGCAGTACGCTCTGCCGTCTCGCTGAATCTGTCCGGTGTAGATCCGTTGCGGTTGGGTTGCTTTCTTAGCGGGGGGACCGACAGCAGTTCAGTTGCAGGACTGATGTCTCAGTCCGCAAAACAACCTGCACGCACGTTCTCAATCGGGTTTGATGACAAACGCTATAACGAGATCGAGTATGCACGTATTGCCGCCACACATAACAAGTCCAGGCACCATGAATACTTCGTCACACCGGACGATATTCTCACGCTGATCGAACGTGCTGTTCCTGCGTACGACGAACCTTTTGGGAACTCGTCCATCATTCCAACTTATTACTGCGCTCGGCTGGCCGCCGAAAACGGCGTAACGCATCTACTGGCCGGTGACGGAGGCGATGAACTCTTCGGCGGGAACGCGCGATATCTCGAGGACCGGGTTTTTCAGCATTACAGCTTGATACCAGGATCGGTTCGAAGCGTGATGGAGCCGGTCGTAACCGCCGGGAGCTCCTGGACAAACTTTCAGTTTTTCGATCGGGCGGCCCGCTATATTCGCCGCTCCAAGATCAGCGTTCCCGACAGATTGTTCTCCTATTCCCTGCTCTCGAGCCGGCCCAGCAGCGAACTATTCACGCCCGATTTTATCGCCGCAGTGGATGGATGCCACCCCCTGGAGCCGGCCCGGAATCACTTTGCGGCGGCGCACGCACAAAACGATTTGAATCGGTGGTTGTACCTGGATCTGAAGATGACGATCGCAGATAACGATGTTCGGAAAGTAACTGTGATGTCGAAGCTGGCCGGCGTGACGCCGCGATATCCGCTGCTGGATCCTGTGCTCGCCGAGTTCACGGGAACAATTCCGGCCCGGTTGAAGGTCCGCGGAACTCAGCTGCGCTATCTCTTCAAGAAAGCAATGGCCGGCATTCTTCCGACGGAGATCATCGCGAAGCGCAAACACGGCTTCGGACTTCCCTACTGTGTGTGGCTACGTGAACACCGGCCGCTGCGTAATTTCACATTGGACGTCCTTGGCAGCGCGCGATTCCAGCAAAGAGGCTACTTCCGCAAAGGTGTTATCGAATGGTTGTGGTCGCAATATGAAAACGTCCACCAGCGATACTACGGCGACATCCTGTGGACTTTCCTGATGCTGGAACTCTGGCACCACAAGCAACACGACGCGGCGAGCGAAACCGGAATGGAACAGGCCCTGGTGGCACATCGAGCACATTGATGCTGCGTTCACTGGCAAAGATTGCCGCACATCTCGAGATCGATAGTGCTGCGAACAAAGTGCTGGAAGCCTTATACAGAAACACGGCTGACGGAAGCCCCCGGCTCGCCCGCCGTTTTCAGATTCTTGCGTATCACAAAGTGTCACCGGATCCGCACCCTTTCTTCGAACCTGTTCACCCTGATGTGTTTGAGAAACAGATCGAATTTCTGGGCCGCTATTACCGCGTAATGCCTCTTCTGGAGTTGGTCGAGAGAAGCGGGAAGGGAGACGTTCCCGCCGGTGCGGTGGCAATCACGTTCGATGATGGATATCGCGATAACTACGAATATGCATTCCCCATTCTGAAGAAGTATCGAGTTAGCGCAACTATATTCGTTAGCACCGGCGCGATCGAGACTGGGGAGCTTCTGTGGCATGACAGAGTATTCGATGCATTTCGTTTCGCGACCGTTGAGCATGCTTTGTCGTTGAAGCCCATTTTGGCCAAAGCCAAGGAACTATACGGGGATGGACGGCTGCGATTTGTGGAGAAGATCGAGGAGGCGTTAAGGCCCGCCCCGCAGGAAACCGCCAAAGACCGGATGCTGACCTGGCACCAAATCCGCCAGATGAACGCGGCCGGAATCGACTTTGGCTCGCACACGGTAAGTCATCCAATTCTCACGCGAATCCCGCGCCACGAAGTGGTCAGAGAGTTGTGCGAATCAAAGGAACAGATTTCCGCGCATCTGGGGACTCCGATATCTTCGTTTGCCTATCCCAACGGCCACGCCGGCGACTATAACGCGGAGGTACAGGCGGTCTTACAGGATGCCGGGTATGTTTGCGCCGTTACCTCGGAATTCGGGCTCAATCATGTGTTTTCAAATCCGTTCGAACTCAGGCGCGGCCAACCCTGGCACACGCAAATCGAACTCTTTCGCCTCGCCTTCTTTCTTCAGCGGCACGGCGTGAACTAAGTTTTAAAGCTATGTGTGGAATAAGCGGATTCATGTATTTCGATGGTGCGCCCGTTGAGGAAAGAATTATCCGGGCAATGTCCGATGTGCAGCGGCATCGCGGACCTGACGAGTCCGGAGTTTACCTGGGCAACGGAGTTGCGCTTGGACATCGGCGCCTTAGCATCATCGATCTCAGCTCGGGGCAGCAGCCCCTTTCAAACGAGGACGGGAGTGTCTGGATCAGCTTCAACGGCGAGATCTACAATTATATGGATCTGCGGCAGAGTCTCCAGTCCAGGCATCACTTTGTTACGCGAAGCGACACCGAGACAATCGTTCATCTCTACGAGTCTTATCCAACCACTTTCGTGAGCCAGCTTCGCGGCATGTTCGCGTTTGCGCTATGGGATGAGAACAATCAGACGATGATTCTCGCCCGTGATCGCGTTGGTAAAAAGCCGCTCTACTACTACCTGGACCATGAAAAGCTGGTTTTCGGTTCCGAGATCAAATCGATCCTCGAGCACCCGGCGTTGAAACTCGACATCGACGAGTATGCGGTGAGCGACTACCTCTCACTGGGATACGTCCCCTCGCCCAAATCCATATATCGCTCCATCCACAAGGTTCGTCCGGGACATTACCTGCGCATCGAATCGCGAAGAGTACAAGAGGTTCAGTACTGGGATCTGAGTTTTAAAGACACCCAAACGCGGTCCGAAGCGGAATGGAGTGAACTGCTATTGGAGGAAATGCAGACGGCCGTGCAGATCCGCCTTATGAGTGAAGTCCCCCTTGGTGGCTTTCTCTCGGGAGGAATCGACTCGTCAGGGGTCGTTGCCACTATGAGCTCGCTGCTCGCTCAGCCCGTCAAGACCGCAACCATCGGCTTCGAAGAAAAGGTTTTCG
>WNFT01002515.1_pt1 | contig 23033 bp, 20 predicted proteins | sample 5400191 | NCBI WGS metagenome assembly WNFT01 (sample SAMN13153359, study PRJNA577476) | soil metagenome | isolation source: 80 cm saprolite under Madrone tree | place: USA:California | collected 2016-06-14 | reverse complement strand
GGCAGACGTTCAAGTCCTCGAAGTCTTGACCGCTGACATTGCCGACGGCCTCGATCGACTCGAGATGGCGGTCGAACAATTTGGCCACGGTGTCGCGAATCTCGCATCCCTTCTCGGTCAGGCTGACATGAACGGAGCGTCGATCGACATCGGAGCGCTCGTGATTGATGTAGCCGGACTCGACAAGTTTCTTCAGATTGTACGAGACGTTCGATCCGAGATAGTGACCGCGTGTGCGGAGCTCGCCCGCCGTCAGTTCCTGGTCGCCGATGTTGAACAGGAGCAGAGCTTGGACGCTGTTGACCACGCGCTCGCCGCGGCGGTCCAGTTCATCCTTGATCACGTCGAGCAGCTGGCGGTGCAGGCGCTCCACGAGATTGAGGCTTTCAAGATAACGCGGCCGCAGCTTCTGCGATTCGTCAAGCTTTGCCGCCGTTCCAGTCTTCGCCAATACCGTCATGCTATTCCCCCTTTTGGGGCCCCACTTCGAATTGAGCGAAGGTATCAGCAGCGCGTTAATACCGGCTTAGCGCTAGCGCGCATTTGGTGTGCCAATTTGAACCGTTCGGCATGCAGAAAGCGCCCGTTTTACCGGTTCATAACGTCAATTCCACTTCGAGCGGGGCAAAATAACGGGCGATTTCCTGCTCCGAAACGTCTTCCAGGAATTGTGGAACCCAGCGCGGCTTTTGATCCTTGTCGATGAGGGCCGCGCGGACGCCTTCGTAAAAATCATGGCCTTCCATGGCCCGAGCCACGATTCGGAATTCCATTTGCATGCAGGAATCGAAATCGAGTTTGGCGCCTTGACGCAGCTGCCGGAAAGTAAGTTTCAAGCTCGTCGGCGAGCGGCTCATAAGGAGGTCGACGGTTTCTTTGCCCCAATGGCCTTCGTTCTTGAGAGCGGCGAGAATTCCCTCAACCGAATCCGCGGCGAAGGCGCGATCGATGGCGTCGCGGTGCGCGGCCAGCGGGGCCGGCATGGCGGGGCGCTGCCGCAGATCGGCGAGAACCGCGTCCGGTGCTTCGCCCTGTGAGAGGCGCGGCACGATGCCCGACGAACGCGCCGCGGGCACGAAGTCGGTGGCGAGGCCGGTGTAGATCGCATCGGCTGAACCGATACGCACGCCGGTCAGCGCGAGGTACATGCCGAGTTCGCCCGGCAGACGGTTGAGAAAATAGCTCGCGCCGATGTCGGGAAAGAGCCCGATCGCGGTCTCGGGCATGGCAAGCAAAGCATTTTCGCTCACCACGCGATGGGAGCCGTGAATCGAGATTCCCGCTCCGCCGCCCATCGCGATGCCGTCGATCAGCGCGACATGAGGTTTCGGAAAATGCCTGATCGCGGCGTTCAGGCGATATTCGGTTTCGAAGAACTTCAGCACGCTGCCGTCGTGTTTCTTGCCCGCATCGTAGATCGCGCGAATGTCGCCGCCGGCGGCGAAGGCGCGACCCGGCACGGCGTCGACGACGACCGCGCGGATTTCGGGATCGCGCGCCCATTCCCGCAATTGGCCGAGCATGGCGGCGCACATCTCGTAGGTCAGCGCGTTCAATGCTTTCGGCCGATTCAGCGTGACGTGGCCGAGTGTGCCTTCGCGGCGAAGGATGACATCATGATTGTCCATCGGATTAAGCCTAATGGCACGGCGCGAGACATTGAAGGGCGTGTATGGAAGTCTATAGTGCGGCGCAAATTGACGCTTGGATTTCACCACATGCCGATATCGCAGCCGCCCTCATTCCCTGCCCTTCGCATGCGCCGGTTGCGGCGGCACGATTGGTCGCGCCGGCTCGTTGCGGAAAACGTGCTGACATCCGCCGATTTCATCTGGCCGATCTTCCTGATCGAAGGCAAGAACAAGCGGCAACCCGTACCCTCCATGCCGGGCGTGGAGCGCTTCTCGGTCGATCTCGCGGTCGAAGCGGCAGAGGAAGCGGCGGGTTTGGGCATCCCCGCCGTCGCGCTTTTTCCGCATACGGAGGATAGACTCAAGAAGCCCGATGGCCGCGAAGCGCTCAATCCGAAAAATCTGGTGTGCCAGGCGGTGCGCGCGATCAAGAAGAAGGTGTCGAATCTCGGGGTCATGTGCGACGTGGCGCTCGATCCCTACACCAGCCACGGCCATGACGGGCTTCTCGTCGGCGATTATGTCGTCAATGACGAAACCGTGGATGTGTTGGTGCGTCAGGCGCTGATCCAAGCCGACGCCGGTTGCGACATCATGGCGCCCTCCGACATGATGGATGGGCGCATCGGAGCGATCCGGCGGGCGCTGGAAAGCAAAGGCTTCAAGGACGTGTTGATCCTTGCCTATGCGGCGAAATATGCATCGGCGTTTTACGGTCCCTATCGCGACGCGATCGGTTCGGCGAAAGCGCTCAAAGGCGACAAGCGGACCTATCAGATGGATGCGGCGAACAGCGACGAAGCCTTGCGCGAGGTCGCGCTCGACATCGCCGAGGGCGCTGACATGGTGATGGTGAAGCCAGGCATGCCCTATCTCGACATCGTGCGCCGGGTGAAGGACGCGTTCGGCATGCCAACGATCGTCTACCAGGTGTCGGGGGAATATTCGATGCTTTGTGCCGCGATCGAGAAGGGCTTGTTGGACGGCAATCGGGTGATCGGCGAAAGCCTGCTCTCGTTCAAGCGCGCGGGCGCGGACGGAATCATCAGCTATTTCGCCCGCGACGTGGCGCGCAAGCTCAAAGCCGACTGAGTCGAGCTTTATTCCTTTAGCGCCTCGGTGAGACTGCGCAGCAGAATTTCCGCGCGCGACGGGATGACATCCATTCCCGCCTGTTTCTGTCCGAGATCGATGACGTTTTCCAAGATCAAGATCGCCATCCCATGAATGGCGGCCCAAACGGTCAGGCCGGCGGCGGCGTCCCCAAGCAGGCGGCCGATCTCTTCGCCGATTCCGGCGGTGGCCTCGGCCAGGCCGGGAAAATCCGCACGGTTGGGAAGCTCGGACCCGAACATCAGACGGAGCAGGCCGGCGTGGCGAACGGCAAAGCGCGTGTAGGCGCGGCCGATGAGGACAATACGGTCGGCCCGTTCGGCGTGCGCCGCACCGGCTTGGACGATCTCGCCGCGCAGCTCCGCCAGGCCCTCGACGGCAACGTCGGCTAGAAGCGCTTCGCGGCTGGCATAATGGCGATAGGGCGCGGCATGGGAGACACCGGCGCGTCGCGCCACGGAGCGCAACGAAAGCGCGGCTAGTCCCTCGGTCTCCAGAATCGCGCGCGCCGCCTGTCGAAGCGACGAGGCGAGATCGCCGTGATGGTAAGGCCGATCCGTAGTGGCTAGACTCATTGTTGACCTGCGCTCTAATGGTGGTTGTGAGCCGAATGATCTGCCCCTGCTTCCGCAGGCGCCGCCGCAATCAGATTTAGCACCGGTGCGGGATGAGGCACATCGCCCCAGGATTGACCGATACCTGGAATGTCCGTCCAGCGCGTTTCGCCGTTTTGGCAGCGCTGAATGGCTGGAAAATAGAGCGGTCCGGTTTTGTCGGGAAGCTTTACGAGAAGCCCGAATTGATCGGCCGCGTTTGCCTTCAGCCTGCCGCGCCAAATTACGGCCGTGACGCGCTCCTTGAGGACGCCGCGCGCCGTGGCGAGCGGCTTGGCCAACGGAGTGCGCTCTGCGGTCAATGTCCAACCGGGTTTTGCCGGAAGGTCCAATACCGTGACACCGTCGGGAATCCGCACCTCGAGCGAAACCGTCGGCGAAGCGCCGCAGCCTTGCTCGACTTTGAAGAACGCCGCGTAATTGCTGCCGGATTCGAAGCTGGTTTGGGACAGCACAATGTGGGCGAGCGCCTGCGACGCCGTGAGCAACAGGACAGCGCTCGGCAGCATGAGCCAATTGGAGCTGGGCCCCCTCATCGTACGACCGGGTTCCTTCTGATTCTTCCGACCACCTTTTTCATACTTGCAACTCAAGCGAATGTCTTGACCCTTGACCAAAGTGTCGCGCTGGCCAAGCCTTGGAGACATGAAACGCTGGCTCTTCCGCATTTTGATCGGGGCTGCCGCCGTCCTCGCGACGATCCTTTTGCTTGGCCTCGATTTCGTCTCGTCCTTCCAGCGTTCGCTACCGTCCTATCGCGGCAGGGTTGCCGTCGCCGGCCTGGCTCAGCCGGTGCAGATTCTGCGCGACCGTTACGCCATCCCGCACATCGTCGCGGGCTCGTTCGAGGATGCGGCGTTTGCGCTCGGATATGCGCACGCGCAAGACCGGCTCTGGCAGATGGAACTGTCGCGCCGGTTCATTCAGGGGCGGCTCGCGGAACTCTTTGGATCGCCCACCGTCGATACCGACATCATGATGCGCACGATGGGGCTTTATGACGCTGCGACCGAAGCGGTGAAGCACCTGGCTCCGGAATCTCAGCGCGTGCTCACGGCGTACGCGAGCGGAGTGAATGCCTTTCTTGCATCCCACAAAGGTCGCTGGCCGATCGAGTTCGCGCTCGCGGGCGACACGCCGGAACCTTGGACGCCCGCCGATAGCATCGCCGTCCTGAAGGGCATGGCGTTCCAGCTCTCGGGCAATGCCTTCGCCGAAGCCGCGAGAGCGCAGCTCCTGCCGGTTCTCGGCCATCGTGGGGTCGAGGATTTTTTCCCGCCGTTCTCGGATGGTCCCCTGCCCGGCTATCTCGACGAGGTTTACGCCACGACGCGCACGGGACAAGCTTTCGGCGTGCCCGATACGACGGCGTCCGACAATTGGGCGGTGGACGGAGCGCATAGCGTGAGCGGAAAGCCGCTTGTCGCCAACGATCCGCATCTTGGTTTCACCATTCCGTCGTTTTGGTACCTCGCTCATCTCTCTTTCGCTGGCGAGGACGTTGTCGGCGGCACATTGGCTGGCATCCCCGCGATCGTCGTCGGCCGCAATCGGCACGTGGCCTGGGGCATGACCAATACGGGCCCCGACACCGAGGACCTTTATCTGGAGCGGATCAATCCCGACAATTCGCGGCAATATCAGACGCCTGTGGGCTTCGCCGGATTCGAAACAAGCAGCGAGATCATCAAGGTTCGCTTTGGCGCCGACCGGCGCGTTGTCATCCGCAAGACGAGGCACGGGCCGGTGATGTCGGATGCCAGGGGAACATCTTTCGCCGCCGCCGCGCCGGACGGCTATGCGCTGGCTTTGGCCTGGACCGCGCTTGCTCCCGACGACACCTCGATGGATTCTCTTCTGGCGATCGGCAGGGCGAAGGACGCCAAAGAGCTGAGGGCAGCCGGCCGCAGCTTCGTCACACCGATGCAGAACATCGTCTATGCCGACGACAGCGACGGCTCGGGTCACATCGGATTGGCCTTGCCCGGCCGGGTGCCGATCCGAGCCGAAAGCAATGACTCGCTCGGCCTCGTGCCCGCGCCCGGCCGGGACGGCCGCTACGATTGGGGAGAATACATTCCGCCCGACGCCATGGTTTCGATCGTCGATCCGCCTTCGGGACGGATTGCCACGGCGAACAACAAGACGGTGCCGGAGAACTATCCCAACACGCTCACGCGCGAGTGGGAATCGAGCTACCGCTACGATCGAATCGACAAATTGCTGGCCGAAACTTCGAAGCATTCGGTTGCAAGCTTCAGAACGATTCAAACCGATTTCATTGACAATTACGCGTTGGAATTGAAGTCCAGACTGATTGCAGCGGGACCTTTCGAAGGCATGGATGCCGAAGTCGCCGGCTTGATCGCCAATTGGAATGGAGCCATGCGGCGCGACCGACCGGAACCGTTGATCTTTGCGGCCTGGGCGCGCGCTTTGGCACGGCGAATTTACGCCGATGAGCTTGGCGCTAACTTCGGAGCCTATTGGGGTTACCGCGAGCAATTCACGTTGCGCGTTCTTGACAATGTCGAAGGCGCCGGCCGTTGGTGCGACGACAAGGGCACAACCGAGATCGAGAGCTGCCCTTCCCGCATCCGTCTTGCGTTGCGCGATGCCGTAGTCGAACTCTCCCAAGCTTATGGGGCAACGCCCTCACGCTGGCGCTGGGGCGACGCGCACCAAGCCGTTCATGTGCACCGGCCGTTTGGAACGTTCCCGTTCATCGGACGGTTCTTCAATCGCGAAATCGAAATGGACGGCGGGCCGTTCACTCTGCTTCGGGCTGACAGCCGCATGGCGAGCACGAGACCCTATGCGGCAATTCATGGCGCCGGTTACCGCGGCATCTATGATCTCGGCAATCCCGATCAATCGCGCTACATCATTTCCACCGGCCAATCGGGCAATGTCTATTCGCCGCATTATGACGATCTCTTGGAGCTGTGGGCCAAGGGCGAATACATCGCCATTCCAATCGATCCCGCTTCGATTGCCGCAACCACGGTCGACCGGATGGAACTTCAGCCTCTGAAACCGGCTGGCGCCGCGCCGACCTCAACAAATCCTTAAGGCCTCTCGGTCACTCTTACGGACTTAAGAGATGCGCGCGCGGCACCATGACAGACCGCGCCGCATGGTTTTTGGGTTCGGGTGTCGGAATGGCTGGAGACGGCTCACTTATCGTCAAGCGCATCAAGAAAAGCGGCGAGGCAGGCCACCATGGCGGCGCCTGGAAGGTCGCTTACGCCGACTTCGTCACGGCGATGATGGCGTTCTTCCTTCTGATGTGGCTGATCAACACCACGACTCCGGAACAGAAACGGGGCATTGCCGATTACTTCGCGGCACAGAACATTTCGAAATCCTCATCGGGCGCAGGCGGCGTGCTGGCGGGAACCGTGTTTGGCGCGCAGGGCGCGCGCGCGGGCGGCGCGATGTCGGCGATCAACAAAATGACACCGCCCAAGCCGCAGGACGACGCGAAGTCGAAGACCGAGGGCCAGGCCAAGGGCGGCGCGACCGAAGCGCAAGGCACCGCGGCGCAGTCTCAGGAAAAAAGCGACGACAAGTTGGAACGGCAGATGCCGTCCACGCAGAACCACGATTTCGAACAAGCGGAAATGTCGCTGCGCCAGGCGATGCAGCAGATGCCGGACATCGCGGAACTGTCCCGCAATCTGATCGTGAGCCAAACGCCCGAGGGTCTCAATATCCAGCTCGTCGATCAAGACGGTCAGGCGATGTTCCAGCCGGGAACCGCGACGCTTCTGCCCAAGACGCGCCTTATGCTGCAGCAAGTGGCAAAGATCGTCGACAGGCTGCCCAATCGCATCGCCATCACCGGCCATACTGACGCGGCCAAGTTCGAGGGGCCAAACGGCGTCACCAACTGGGAATTGTCGGCGGCCCGCGCCAACGCCGCGCGCGCGGTGCTGGCCGGCCAGGGCATCGATTCCGACAGGATCTTCGAGGTCTCCGGCAAGGCGGGTTCGGATCCGCTGCTGCCGGACAATCCCTACGCCTCATCAAACCGGCGGATATCGATTCTTCTGATGCGGGAAGCTCCCGTGGTTCCGCCCGGGTACAAGCTCTAAACCTGTCGCCTGCGGCCTTTGGTCACCGGAGCATTCTTAAGGATCGCGCCAAAACCGCGGGCGCAACTCGCGGTAGAATAGGCATGATGGCTCGCAGAATCAGGCCTGAGAAGCCATCTCCGCGTTAACCCTGGTCTTGGAAATAAACTGCTGTCTTTTCTTAGCAAGTCTTGGCTATGACTTGGAGCCTCGCACGATTCTTTCTTTGAGAGGTCAGAACCCTGTTCCAAGCGCGCCCTAATGCATCCAGCCTCCAGACCCGGCTAACCGAGTTTTCCTCAGGCAAGACTAACCTTGGGACTGATTTCACTTGGCGCCATTGGTATATCCCGGTCATAATTCGTGGCCGCGTTGACTGCGTTGTGCCAACGAGGGCCGGACGACTGAGGCGGGGACTTTGACCGAGCATTACCTTTCGCGGTTGCCACAATTTTTTCTGACGCCGGGCGGGGCGTGTCCATATTTGCCGGGCAAGGTCGAGCGCAAAGTGTTCGCCCGCCTGATGGGTCCCCATGCCGCGCCATTGAACGACGCGCTGACCCATTCGGGTTTCCGGCGCAGCCAGATGATCGCCTATCGCCCGGCTTGCGACGGCTGCACGGCCTGCGTCTCGGTGCGCGTGGTGGCGGACGAATTCGAGGCGAGCCGTTCGATGCGGCGCATGGAGCGCATGAACGCCGACATTGTGCGCACAGTCGTGCCGCCCGAAGCAACCCGCGAGCAGTTTGCCTTGCTGCAGGCTTATCTCGGGAGCCGACATGCCGGCGGGGGCATGTCCGACATGGGACTGTTCGATTATGTCGCCATGGTCGAGGAGACGCCGGTCGAGACGATGCTGATCGAGTATCGCGCGCGCGAACCCGATGGCGGCGCGGGCCGGCTGGTCGCTTGCGCGCTCACCGACGTGCTTCAGGACGGGCTCTCGATGGTCTACAGCTTTTTCGATCCGAACCTCGCCCATCGCAGCCTCGGCACATTCATGATTCTGGATCACGTGCGCGCGGCAAAAGCAAAGCGTCTGGCCTATGTCTATCTCGGCTACTGGGTGCGGGGCAGCCGCAAGATGGACTACAAATCGCGCTTCAGGCCGCTCGAGGCGTTGGGCTCCTCGGGGTGGAAGCGTCTTCCATCGCTCGTTCCATAAATTATTCCGCGCCGGCGAAGCGGGATTCCCATTCGGCGAGTTGCTCGTCCGTGATCTTCGCGAACAGCAGTTCGGGCGGGTGAACGGGGGCACCCGGTTCAAGCCCGTTCAAAAATTCCGCCATCGGTTCTTCCGGCCAAGGGATGAGGTCGGGCGCTTCCATCACCGCGTTGTGAATCGCGCGCGCCGAGGTGGGAATGAGCGGCCAGGAGAGATGGCCGAAAAGGTGCACCAGGTTCAGGCCCATGCGCACGCTCGCGGCGGCGCGGTCGCGATCGGTTTTGATCGTCGTCCAAGGGGCCGCCTTGGTCAGATATTCGTTGCCCAGAACCCAGATCGCGCGGAGCTCGGCGAGCGCTTTGCGAAACTCCATCTGCTCCATGAATTCGGCATAGTGCGCAACGCGACGATCGAGATCGTCGATCAAAGCTTTCTCGTCAGCGCCATAGGAACCGCCTTCCGGCACCTTGCCGTCGAACCGGGAAGCGCAAAAACGCGTCACCCGATTGACGAAATTGCCCAGCACATCGGCGAGATCCTTGTTCACGACGCCCGCGAAATGGGGCCAGGTAAAGTTGGAATCGGAGCCTTCCGGAGCGTTGGCCATCAGATAATAGCGCCAGTAATCGGCGGGCAGAATTTCCAGCGCCGTGTCCATGAACACACCGCGCTTGCCGCTGGTCGAGAACTTGCCGCCTTCGTAGTTGATGTAGTTGAAACCCTTCAGTTCATCGACCAGCTTCCAGGGCTCGCCGGAACCAAGGATCGTCACGGGAAAGCCGACGGTGTGGAAGGGGATGTTGTCCTTTCCCATGAATTCGACATAGCGGACGTCACGAGCGTCGTACCACCAGCGCCGCCATTCATCGCCCTTGCCGTTGGTATTAGCCCACTCCCACGTTGCCGCGATGTATTCGATGGGCGCATCGAACCAGACGTAGAACACTTTACCCTTGAGCTGTCCTTCCGCGATGTCGTCGGGCACGGGAATGCCCCAGTTGAGGTCGCGCGTGATGCCGCGATCCTGCAAGCCTTCGTCGAGCCATTTGTAGGCAATGGATGTCACGAGCGCGGGCCACTCGTCCTTCTTGCCGTCGATCCATTCGCGCAAGCGTCCGGCAAATTTCGACTGCTTCAAAAACAGGTGCGCGCTGTCCCTGACCTCGATGTCCGGGGATCCCGAGAGAGCCGAACGCGGATTGATGAGATCCGTCGGATCGAGCACGCGGGTGCAATTCTCGCACTGGTCGCCACGGGCGCGGTCATAGCCGCAATGGGGACAGGTGCCGATGACGTAGCGGTCCGGAAGGAAGCGGCCGTCCGCCTTGGAATAGACTTGCCGGGTGGTGCGAACTTCCAGATGCCCGTTCTTCCATAGAGCGCGAGCGAATTCCTGCGTGAGCCGGTGATTTTGCTGGCTCGACGAACGGCCGAAGTAATCCCATGAGAGGCCGAACCGTTTGCCGACATCCTTCTGGATTTCATGCTGTTCGCGGCAATAGAGCTCGACCGATTGCCCGGCTTCCAGCGCGGCGAGCTCGGCGGGCGTACCGTGCTCGTCGGTAGCGCAAATGAACATCGTCTCCCGGCCTCTCGCGCGCTGAAAACGGGCATAGACATCGGCAGGCAGCATTGAGCCGACCAGGTTGCCCAAGTGCTTGACGCCGTTGATATAAGGCAGCGCGCTGGTAATCAGGACACGAGCCTTGCCGGTATTCGCTGGCATGCGCAAATCCACCGCTTGCATGATCTTCAAGGAGCCGGGAGATTATCGTAAGCGCGCCGGAATTTGCACGCATTAACGAGAGGTGAACGTTTTGAGCGAGCGCAAGCGAGGGACGCGGACAATCCGGGCCAATCTGATTGCCGGAGTCTTGACCGTCATTCCTCTCGTCGTGGTCTGGCTCGTTCTCGATTTCGTTTTTTCGTTTTTGTTCGCGGTCGGCTCTCCGGTCGCGACCGGATTCACGATGTTCATCACCGACCGCTATCCGACCGCGGTACCGCTGCTGACCGACCCGGTCTTCCAATGGCTGGTCGCAATCATAGCGGCGCTGCTGCTGCTCTACACGGTCGGGGCGATTACGTCTCGCGTCGTCGGGAAAAAAGTCATCGAGTCGATCGAGAGGCTGATTGCCCGCATTCCGATCGTCCAGACGATCTATTACGCGTCCAAGAAACTCGTCGTCTTGCTGCAGCAAACGCCGGACGATTCGGCACGCGTAGTTCTGATCGACTTTCCTTATCCCGGCATGAAGACGCTTGGCCTGGTCACGCGCGTTTTCAAGGACGCGTCCACGGGAGAGGAACTTGCCGCGGTTTACGTCCCCTGCGCGCTTAACCCGACGGCGGGTTTCCTTGAAATCGTGCCGCTTGCCACGCTTGTCCCGACCGCGCTCACCATGGACCAGGCAATGACCATGATCGTATCGAGCGGCGCGATGACACCGGATCATTTCACGATCGCGCCGATGCCTCGAACGCCGGCGCATTAGGGCGCATGCAACCAAAAACAACTGCGCCCGCGCATCGTAAATGCGCGGGCGCAAGAAACGTCAGCTAGAGCGTGGTCCGATCAAATTGAATCGGACCACGCTCTAGACTCCTTAGTTTGCCGCGCAATCTTACGGCGAACCGGTATCCACTTCGCCGGATTGCGCTCTAGCTTGCCGTCAGAAGCCGGTCAACGCACCGCCGACTGACGCGGCGCCACGCAGCCAACCAAAAAGGTTGCCATTGCGATGCTGTTCGATCAGCGTGCCCTGGCCGACATAATAGCGCACACCCACCATCCATGTGGTGGAGTTGAACTTGTCGTTGATCCCGACGACTGAACTCGGGACGCTGTGTTGTCCGTACGTGAAGGAGCCCCAGATCGAAATCGGAATTCTTTCGGAAACCAGAAATTCGACGATGGCCGACCAAAGCCTCTCGTTGATGTCCGAACGGCCGCAAACGCTGCAACTTTGGCCTGTGACGAGATCGCCCCAATTGAATGCGCCGGTGATGGACAGATTTGGCAATGCATAACCGGTGACCGCCCCGCCCAAATAATTGCCGTGCCCGCCGATCGGCGTGCCGCCGCTGCTGATCCAGCCGCCCTTAACGTGCGCGGTGACAGGTCCGAAATACCATTCCGCGAATCCGCCGCCACTGGTGAGGTGCCCAAAATGAGTCGCCGTCAGGTAGTTGACATTGAACCCGATACGGCCCGACTCGCCGGCCCAGAAGGGACTGAAGCCGAAATTCCAAATCTCGGCGCTGCAGCTGCCGCCGTCTCCGCAGTCACCCCAATGGTGGGCGTACTGAGCGTCGAGCTGCCAGTTGATGCCGGTCACTTCCTCGATGGGCATGGCGATCGAGCCACCCAACGCTGCCTCGTTGGAATCGGGAATACTGCCATTACCCGTAACCGATGTGTGAGTGTAGGATGCGCCCACCATTGTGGTGAACCCCGCCAACGTGTTGGCCGCCGCCGGACCAGCCACGAGCGCCGCCGCGAGAACACCAGCCGTCCCCATTAATTTTGTATTTATTGACATCGCAATCTCCTTCGTTTCCCCGCGGACCCGTCGTTCTCTGTACAGCTTAAGGAAAAACAGGCCGCATTGGCGGCGTCGAAGCGACTCCCCCAATCGCGCTCTTAACATATTTCCCCTGGGTGCCGGAACCCCTTTGAGGCGTGGTAACGGCCGATATTCTCACTTCAAAGCAATTCCCTTGGAGGCGTAACCTCCGTGCAACACGATTACCGAAAGCCAATGTCAGGGAGCCGGTGAACCCGGCAAGCCGGCGGGATGGCGGTCATGACGACCGCCATCCCGTCAAACAACAATCAATTCGGCTCGGCGCAGCGGACCAACTAACTAAAACGAGAAAGACCCCAGCGGTTTGCCGACCCAGCCCAGGGTACCGTTGCGCTGGTTGGCCACCAGCGGCATTCCGTTTCCACCGATATAGAATTTGACGCCGACGAGCCACGTGTCCGCATGGCCGCCGCCGCCTGAAAACTGGGTATTTTGATATCCGCCGAAGATCGAAACGGGCACCGCGTCGGATACCTGCCACTCAGCGCCAACGGTATACGCTGTCCAATTGGAGCCGCTGACGTCGTAGTAATCGATCGTGCCCGTCAAGGCCAAATTAGGAATGACGTATCCGGTGATCCCGCCTCCAAGGTACCAGCCGGTGTCGCTGAAGCCGGCGACATCCCAGCTAAACCCGCCGGCATGGCCTCCGAGGGTGACGAAGTTGCCGGCATAGAACTCCCCGAAGCCGCCATAGGTCCAAACGCTTACATCAAACCCACCGCCAAAATCAGCGGACCCGTAACCAACCGTGCCGCCAATGCGACCAAACGCGGGCGCCCAAAATGCACTGCCTTCGATCGTCCAGATGTCGAGATCGGTGCCACCACCGGACGCATGCTCATAACCACCGTCGACTTGCGCACCGAAATCCGGGCTCAGCCCAAATGCACCTGCGCCATTGATGTTCCAATTGTTGGTGTCAGGGCCGCCACTGCTATCGCTGGTGTGCGAATAAGCGCCGCTGACAGTTCCGGCGAAGCCCATCGGTGCGGCCGCCATGGCCGAAGTGTAAGGTATTGCGGTTAGCGCTACGGCGCAGACGGCGCCAAGCAAAGTCGCACGGTTCAGCATGTAAAAACCTCCTCTTTGGTCTCTGGTTTCGATTATTGTAGTTGTGATGAAACCTAGGCGCCGCTTGCGCGGCAAAGCACTGCCCCCGAATCCCTCCTAGCACATCCGAGCAGGCTCGGCCGGTTTCGCGGCCCGCGCCTTGGCGTTTTGAAGTTAATTGTTGCAGAAAGCCCACGCGCGGAACTTCATTCCACGAGGACTCGCGTTTGACGGCGTATACAATTACCAGTTGCAGACCCGGCAGTATTTCTTGCGAATTCAATTGTCTAACATTTTAGGCAATGCCGCCCAAAATGCGGATTCGCGCTGTTCGATATTGACAATCATTCGCATATAGACCATTTAAGGCTGTGTCTTTGGCGAGTGAGCTTGGATGATCGTTTGCGTGTGCAATAGGCTGAGTGAATCGAAGATTCGCGGCGCCATCGCTTGCGGCGCGGCTTCGCCCGAGCAAGTTTACGCCCTCAACGGCGTCAAAAGGAACTGCGGGACATGCCAAGAAACGATCGCAGCCATGCTCCAGGACGCGCACGAGGCGCAAGGACAACTTCAGGCGGCGGAGTAAAATCCGCCAATTCCGGCGGCGATCGCAAGACGATCGAATTTCTCAATCTCATCCTCAAGAACGAGCTCACCGCGATCAACCAGTATTTCCTGCACTCGCGGATGCTGGCGAATTGGGGCGTCTCCGAACTTTCAAAAAAAGAATACGAAGAATCCATCGACGAGATGAAGCACGCCGATTCGCTCATACAGCGGATCTTGTTCCTGGGCGGGCTTCCCAATCTGCAATATCTCGACAAGCTCCTGATCGGCGAAAATGTCGAAGAGGTGATCGCCTGCGATCTCAAATTCGAAGAAAAAGCGCTGTCCGATTTGCGGCAAGCCATCGCCCATGCCGAGCAGATGCAGGATTACGGCTCGCGTATGCTTTATGAGGGCATCCTCAAGAGCGAGGAAGAGCACATCGATTACCTGCACACGCAACAGACTTTGATCGCCGCCCTCGGGCTCGCCGATTACATCCAGGTGCAGACGCACCCCAACGCGGCGAACGCGCTCGATCCTCCGGGAAAGTAGTCCCCCCTCACCCGCTTTGGATTGGCGCTACGCACCAATCCAAAGCTGCCCTCTCCCGCGAGGGGAGAGGGCTTTTTTTATATGTGCAGCGGTCTGCCGTCGGCGGCGAGAACGGATTCGTGCATCATTTCCGAAAGCGTGGGGTGCGGGAATACGCTCGCTTGCAAGTCCGCATCGGTGCCTTCGAGCGTGCGGGCGATCGTGTAACCCTGGATCAGCTCGGTCACCTCGGCGCCGATCATATGCGCGCCAAGAAGCTCGCCCGTGCCGGCATCGAACACCGTCTTGACGAAGCCCTCGACCTCGCCAAGAGCAATGGCCTTGCCGTTGCCGATGTAGGGAAATTTTCCGACCTTGATCTTGCGCCCGCCCTCTTTGGCTTTGGCTTCGGTCAAACCAATGCTGGCAATCTGCGGCCAACAATAGGTGCAGCCGGGAACCTTGGACGTATCGAGCGGATGCACGCCCTTCACGCCGGCAATGCGCTCGGCGACGATGACGCCTTCATGCATGGCCTTGTGCGCGAGCCAGGGCGGACCGACGAGGTCGCCGATCGCCCATAGACCGGGCACACCGCTTTCGCCCCATTGATTGACCGTGACGTGGCTCTTCTCGACTTTCACGCCGGACTCGGCGAGGCCGATATTCTCGACATTCCCGACGATACCGACGGCGAGGATGACGCGATCGACGGTGATGGTTTCCGTCTTGCCATCTTTGCTTTTGAGCATCGCAGTGACGTTATCGGCGCCCTTCTGCAAGCTCTCGACGGTGGTCGAGACTTTGATCGTCATGCCTTGCTTCGCGAACGCCTTGGCGGCGAACGCCGAGACTTCCTCGTCTTCGACAGGAAGCACGCGATCGAGCACTTCGACGACGGTGACCTCGGAGCCGAGCGTGCGATAGAAGCTCGCGAATTCGATGCCGATGGCGCCCGAGCCGACGACGAGAAGCGATTTCGGGAATTCCTTCGGCACCATGGCGTGACGGTAGGTCCAGACGAGCTTCCCGTCCGCCTCCAGTCCCGGAAACTCGCGGGCGCGGGCGCCGGTCGCAAGCACGATGTGTTTGGCAGAATAGTCCGTGGTCTGATTATTCTTGGCGACCGAAATGGTTCCCTTCCCCGTCAGCTTCGCCTCGCCGTCGATCACGGTCACCTTGTTTTTCTTCATCAGGTGCCAAATTTCGGACGAGCGCAGCAGCGCCTTGGTCGGAATGCAGCCCCAATTGAGACAAATGCCGCCTAGATTTTCGCGTTCGACGACCGCGGTCTTGAGGCCGAGCTGACCGCAACGGATGGCGCAGACATAACCGCCCGGCCCGCCTCCGATGACAATGACCTCGAATGCTTCAGCCATGAATGGACACCGCTACAGCAGCATCGAAGCCGGTTCTTCGACGAAGGTTTTGAACGTCTGCAGGAAACGCGCACCCGTTGCGCCGTCGATGACGCGGTGATCGCAAGACATCGTCACCGTCATGATCGTGGCGGCAATGATCTGGCCAGCTTTGGCCACGGCGCGCTCTTCGCCGGTACCGACGGCGAGAATGGCGCTCTGCGGCGGGTTGATGACCGCGGTGAAATTTCGGATCCCGAGCATGCCGAGATTGGAGATCGAGAAACTGCCGCCCTCGAATTCCTGCGGCTTCAGCTTCTTCGACTTCGCCCGTTCGGCCAGCGCCTTCACTTCGTTGGAGATCGCGATCAACCCCTTCTCATCCGCATGGAATACGATCGGCGTGATCAGCCCGGGGTTGAGGTCGACCGCGACACCGATGTCGGCGTGCTTATGGCGAAGGAGCGCAATATCCGTCCAGCTCGAATTGACTTCGGGATGTTTCATCAACGCTTCGGCCGCGGCTTTGAGGACAAAATCGTTCACCGAGAGCTTGTAGGCTCCTGGGCCTTCTTTCGTTGAGCGGGCGTTTAGACGAGCTCGTGTTTCCGTCAGCGCGCCGATATCGCAATCGATGGTGAGGTAATAATGCGGGATCAGCGCTTTCGCCGAGGTCAGGCGCTTGGCGATGGTCTTTCGCATGGAGTCATGGGGGACGATCTCGTAGTCGCCTTCCTTGTAGAACAGGCGCGCATCGGGAAGCGGCGCGATAGGAGAGGCGCTTGGCGGTAGTAGAGGTTCTCCCCCGATCCGCCCTTCGGGCACTTTCGCCTGCGCAGGGGCCGCAACTCCTTTTTGAGCGGCCGCTTCGACATCGGCTTTGACGATGCGTCCGCGCGGACCCGAGCCTTGAAGCGACGAAAGCGCGATGCCGGAATATTGCGCGATGCGCCGCGCCAGAGGAGAAGCGAAGATGCGGGCACCGTTGGGTTGCGCAGTGGGAGTCGATTCTGCGGGAGCCTGCCCCGTCGCGCCCCCTTTCAGGGGAGGAAATTGGGCAGGTGTCTCCTTTGCAGGCGCGGGCTTCGCGCTCGCGTCCGGCACCAGGGCCTCGCGGATCGCTTTCATCGCGGAGGGGATATCGCCGGATGGCGCGGCGTCCGCGCTTTCGCCTTCGCCGAGCAGCACGGCGATGGGCGTGTTCACCTTCACCGCTTCGGCGCCTTCTGGCACCAGCAATTTTCCGACGCGGCCCTCGTCGATGGCTTCGAATTCCATCGTCGCCTTGTCGGTCTCGATCTCGGCCAGAATATCGCCCGTCTTGACCGTGTCGCCTTCCTTGACGTGCCACTTCGCAAGCTTTCCCTCCTCCATGGTAGGCGAAAGCGCCGGCATGAGAATCTGGGTGGACACGTCAGACGCTCCCCGCCAGCATGCGCTCGGACATGTGGCGCTCCCAGTTCTGTCCGTCGAAGGGCTTCACGCGCATGGAGAGAACACTCGCCGGGTCGAGACAGCGCGCGTTCACGCTGTAGCCGTCGGGATGCGAGCGCGGCACATAGAAGGATTTGATGCCGCATACCGAACAGAACATGTGCTTCGCGGTCCGGGTGTTGAACTGATAAGGAGTGAGCGCCTCTTCGCCCTTAAGGAGCCGGAAGCGATCCTTCGGGACGATCAAATGCAAGCAGCCGCTCTTCGCGCAGATCGAGCAATTGCACTCAAGAACGTCCAAATCGTCCGGTGCGAGGACCTCAAAGGCAACGGCCCCGCAGTGGCAGCCGCCCTTTTTCCAATTCAATGCGTCGGAGTCCGGCATCGTTCTCACGCCCGGTAGAGCACGGACTTCGCCGCGGCGATGATGTCGTCGACGCTGGGAAGAGCGAGTTTTTCGAGATTTGCCGCGTATGGCATCGGCACATCTTTGCCGGTAATGCGCAGCGGCGGCGCGTCCAGCCAGTCGAAGGCTTGATCCGCGACTGCCGCGGCGATTTCGGAGCCGATGGAGCAGATCGGCCAGCCCTGTTCGACGGTAACGACGCGATTTGTTTTCTTCACCGATTGGATCACGGTTGCGGTGTCGAGCGGGCGCAGCGAACGCAAATCCACCAATTCGGCTTCGATCCCTTCCTTTGCCAACGCCTCGGCGGCGTCCATGATCAGGCCGACCGAGATCGAGTGCGCCACCAGCGTCACGTGAGCGCCTTCGCGAACGATGCGCGCTTTTCCGATCGGCAGCACGAAATCGTCGAGTTTCGGCACCGGAAAGGTGCGGCCGTAAACGATTTCGTTTTCAAGAAAGATCACCGGATTGGGATCGCGGATCGCGGCTTTCAAGAGGCCTTTGGCATCGGCCGCAAAATAAGGCGACACTACTTTGAGGCCGGGGATATGCGCAAACCAGGAGGAATAATCCTGGCTGTGTTGCGCGGCCACGCGGGCCGCGGCGCCGTTAGGGCCCCGGAACACGATCGGACAGCCCATCTGGCCGCCGGACATATAGAGCGTCTTCGCCGATGAATTGACGATCTGGTCGATCGCCTGCATGGCAAAATTGAAGGTCATGAACTCGACGATCGGCCTCAGTCCGCTGAACGCCGCGCCGACGCCCAAACCCGTGAAGCCCTGTTCGGTGATAGGCGTGTCGATGACGCGCCGGGCGCCGAATTCTTCCAGCAAGCCCTGACTGACCTTGTAAGCGCCCTGGTATTGGGCGACCTCCTCGCCCATGAGGAAGACGTTCTCGTCGCGGCGCATCTCTTCGGCCATCGCGTCGCGCAGCGCGTCGCGCACGGTGATGTTGACGAATTCCGTGCCGGCCGGGATGGCAGGATCGGAGGCGACATTTGCTGTCGCCGATCGTGCAGGGCTCGGGCTCGAGAGCTGCGCATCCTGCGGAGCTCTTTTCACGCTCATTGATTGGGGGCCGGCATCGGCCGCAATGGGAGGAGAAACCTGTTTCGGTTTTTCAGGTGGAGTTTTCGGCGGCGCCGATGCGGGTACCGCTTCTCCGTCTTGGGTAAGTTCGGCAATCGGAGCGTTGACCTTGACGCCTTCGGCGCCTTCCGGGACCAGCAATTTCGCGATGCGGCCTTCGTCGATGGATTCGAATTCCATCGTTGCCTTATCGGTTTCGATCTCGGCCAGGATATCGCCCGTCTTGACGGTGTCGCCTTCCTTGACGTGCCACTTGGCGAGCTTGCCTTCCTCCATGGTGGGCGAAAGCGCGGGCATCAGGATCTGAGTCATAGCCGAGAAACAGGCCTATTTGAGTATGTCTGTGTAGAGCTCTTCGGGGGGCGGCTCAGGTGAATCGATGGCAAATTCCGCGGCCCGGTTGATGCGCTCGCGGATTTCCTTGTCGATCGTTTTGAGTTCATCGGCTCGAAAGACTCCGCGTTGCACCAGCTTGGCGCCGAAGGTGTCGATCGGATCGTGCTTTTCCCGCACCTCCTGCACTTCCTCGCGGGTGCGGTATTTCGCCGGATCCGACATGGAATGGCCGCGATAGCGGTAAGTCTTCATTTCCAGAATGATCGGACCGTTGCCTTCGCGCGCCCACGCGACGGCTTTGACGCCGGCGGCATGCACGGCCTCGACGTCCATTCCGTCCACGGCCTCGCCCGAAATATTGTTCGACGCGCCGCGCTTATAAAGGTGAACTTCCGAGGTCGAACGCACGAGCGACGTGCCCATCGCATATTGGTTGTTCTCGATGACGTAAACGATGGGCAGCTTCCACAGCTCGGCCATATTGAAGGATTCGAAGACCTGGCCCTGATTGGCGGCGCCGTCGCCGAAATAGGTCAGGCAGACGGAGCCATTGTTGCGGTAGCGGTCGGCGAAAGCGAGCCCGGTGCCGATCGGCACGTTGGCGCCCACGATGCCGTGGCCGCCGAAAAAATTCTTCTCGCGGCTGAACATGTGCATCGAGCCGCCCTTGCCCTTGGAATAACCCGTTATCCGACCGGTCAGCTCGGCCATGACATGAGCGGGGTCCATGCCGCATGCGAGCATGTGGCCGTGGTCGCGGTAGGTGGTGATGAGCTGATCCGCCGGCTTTAGCGCCGCCTGCATGCCGACGACGACAGCTTCCTGGCCGATATATAGGTGGCAGAAGCCGCCGATCAGACCCATGCCGTACAATTGGCCGGCCTTCTCCTCGAAGCGGCGGATCAACAACATATCGCGATAGAATTTTTTCAGCCGCTCGACGCTCGTCGGGTCCGCCGGCTCATGGCTTTCGCCTTCGTTATTGGCGGCTGTCGCCGCTTCCGCGCGCGCCATGTCTCTCCCTGCCGCCCCCATCGTGGATGAAGCCCGTTAGGCGCCTTATGGCAAGGGCGCATCGCCCTTGGCAAGGCAGATAATTATGTCGCCAATCCGTAGCGAGGTTTCGAAACAAATGGAATGAGGATTAAGGATATTCGAGGCTTCTTGCGGCTATCCGGCCGGCAGATCCGCCGTTCAGCGTTTCTCCCTCGGCACAGCCACTTCGCCTGGGCGCGTCTCGAGAAGCACGTTGCGGGCGACCTCCTCTAAGAGATCGGAATCAAGTGCGCGATCATCCAAAAGGGAGATGCGGTGCTGAAGCGCCTCGCGTTTGGCGCGAATCGCGGCGAGCTCTTGTTTGGCCATGGCCAGCTCGGCCCGCGTGTCGTTCCATGCCTTGAGGCCGCGCTCGCCGAAAATTCCCGCATAGACGAAGTAGAAGCTCACCGCGCAGCAGATCGCGGGGATCACGATGAGGCTGAAGCTTCGGCTGGCGCGGCGACGCATTCGCATAAATGTCACCGAATCACATTCGGATTCCGCGGGTCAAGTGAAATCCTCGAGTCAAGAAGCGTTGCGACACTTTGGCCGCGGCCCCAGGCGCAAATTCAGTAGGGCCTGCCGTCCTTGTGGTGAAAGACACGGCTCTGACCGTCGGGGCTTTTCACCGCCTTGAGGTCGTCGTCGGGATAGTGGGCCGAGTCGCCCGGCGAGCGGTCGCCGATCTCAAGATAGACGACGTCGCTGCCGCTCCGATTGACCAAATGATGGCCGTTTTTAGTGCCGCACTTGAAGCCGGCGCACATACCGGGCGTGAGCGGCGTTTCGCCTTCGTCGGTCACAAGCACGGGCGACCCTTCCAAGATATAGACGAACTCGTCCTGCTTATCGTGGGCATGGCGCAGAGCCGAGATCGCGCCGGGTTTCAGCGTCGTCAGATTGACTCCGAAAATCGTCAAGCCGAATTGGTCCCCCAAGGACCGTTTGATGCGACCGCCGATGCGCGCCACAAACTGCTCGGGATAGATGCTTTTCCGCGTCCGCGGTGGAACCTCTTTGGCGACCATCGCCACGGGATATGCCGGCATGTTCAGCCCCCATCAAAAGTAACGCCCAGCCCGCAATGAGCGGGCCAGGCGCGTTTAAGTCGATGTCTGTTATCGTTGCGCTTGCTGGGCCGCCCGCTCGGGATGCAGCGTCAGCTTTTGCACCCGCCACGAGAGCAACTCTCCGACATAGAGCGTGTTTTCCGACGGACAGGCGATCTCATGAATCCAGGCGAACTTGCCCTGGGTCCGGCCGCCGCCGCCGATCATCCCCAAGAGCTTACCGTCGAGTGTCAATTTGTAGATGCGTCCCGGGAACGCGTCGGAACTGTAGAGGTACTGCGTCGCACCGGGCGAGATGCAGATTGCCCATGGCGCGCCCGGGGCCTGGGTCTGCACCCCGGAGGGGTTCGGCGTCGGCGTGTTGCCGATCAGCGACTGCGAGCCCGGAGGAGCGGTCACGTCGATCTTGATGACGCGCTGCAATTGGCCGGTGCCGCTGAAAACCTGAATGCGGCCATTGCCGCGGTCGCCGACATAGATATTGCCTTGAGCATCGGACGCGATCGTGTGCGGCGTATTCATTTTGCCGGGCTCGGTGCCGCGGTCGCCCCACTGCATCACCCAATTGCCGTCCTTATCGTATTTGGCGACGCGCGAGTTGATGTAGCCGTCGCTGATGTAGATGTTGCCCGCGGGATCCCAGGTCACGTCGGTGACTTGGCGGAACAGTCCGTTCACGGCGGGCAGCGGCGGATTGGGATGTTCGAGAGGATGAGCGCCTTCGTCAGAAGCTTCGGGCTTGCGGCCAAGCATCATGACGGGACGGCCTTGCGGCATTTGGAACTTCACGACCATGTCGGAGCCCTTGTCGGCGATCCAGACATTGTCCTGCTTGTCGACGCGTACGGTGTGGGCGTAGGACCAAGCGTAGAGATTCTTGCCGATCTCGCGGACGTAAGTGCCGTTCTGGTCGAATTCCAGCAATTGGGCGGCGCGCGCTCCGTAAGCGGGGCCATCCGTGCTGCCGCGGTGAAACACGAAGATGTGACCCTGCGAGTTGACCGCCACGCCGGAAACTTCACCGAGAAACATGTCGTTCGGCAGCTTCAGGAAATTGACGTCCGCATCGGCGGGGATCACGGGTGGATTTTCCGCCGCCAAGACGGGCGCCGCGGAAAGCATGAGCAATGCGACGAGACTGAGTTTTTTCATAAGACCCTCCCTGAAGGTTTTCGCGCGTCGGGACCGTGACCCGCAATTGAGGTCGAGCATAAAGATCGGGGCCGAAATTGACAATCAGGACGACGGGGATTGCGTCCGCAAGACGGTTCGTCCGGCGTAAACCGCTTGATCGCCCAGCTCCTCCTCGATGCGGAGGAGCTGGTTGTATTTCGCGAGGCGATCGGAGCGGGAGAGCGATCCGGTCTTGATCTGTCCGCAATTGGTCGCGACCGCGAGATCGGCGATGGTTGCATCCTCGGTCTCGCCGGAGCGGTGAGACATCACGGCGCGATAGGATGCACGATGGGCGGTCTCCACCGCGTCGAGGGTTTCGCTGAGCGTGCCGATCTGGTTCACCTTGATGAGGATCGCGTTGGCGACGCCCTTTTTTATTCCCTCTTTCAGCCGCGCCGTGTTGGTGACGAAGACGTCGTCGCCGACGAGCTGCACGCGCGCTCCCAGCGCCTTGGTCAACGCGCCCCAACCCGTCCAATCGTCCTCGGCCATGCCGTCTTCGATGGAAACGATCGGATAGCGCGAGCAAAGCTCTTCGTACAGCTTCACCATGCCCCCGGCATCGAGGGTCTTGGCTTCGCCGTCGAGAACATATTTGCCGCTCTTGAAAAATTCCGATGAGGCGGTGTCGAGCGCGAGCGCAACTTGCTCGCCAGGCCGGTAACCGGCGCTCGTTATGGCGCGCATGATGAAGGACAGCGCCTCGTCGGCGGATTTCAGGTTCGGGGCAAAACCGCCTTCATCGCCGACGTTGGTATTGTGGCCCGCATCTTTCAGCGCTTTTTTCAAGCTGTGAAAG
>WNFT01001081.1_pt1 | contig 23043 bp, 30 predicted proteins | sample 5400191 | NCBI WGS metagenome assembly WNFT01 (sample SAMN13153359, study PRJNA577476) | soil metagenome | isolation source: 80 cm saprolite under Madrone tree | place: USA:California | collected 2016-06-14 | reverse complement strand
CGCGGAGATACCGGCGGTGGAAGAAGTTGCCGGAGACCGGGATCCATCCGCGCTCGCCCGCCGTGCGCGCGCTCGCCGAGTTGGGCGTGAGCAGCGAGATCGCGATGGGCGGGTGCGGCTGCTGGAACGGCCTCGGCACATAGCCGACCTTGAAGTCGGGGTAGATGTTCTTCTCGACGTTGATCTTCCAGAAGCGCCCGTCGATGCGATAGGGCGGATCCTGGGCCCACAGCTTCAGCACGGTGTCGAGACACTCCAGCATCATGGGCGGGCGCAGCTCGGCGTCGCCGACGTTGAACAGCTCGAAGTCGCTCACGAGGCCGCCGGGCCCGATGCCGAAGATGAAGCGGCCGCGGCAGAGCTGATCGAACATCGCGACGTGGGCGGCGACGGTGGCCGGATGCATCTGGGGCATGTTGATGACGCCCGTGCCGAACGTGATGCGCTCCGTCCGGTTGATGAGCGTGGCCAGGAAGATCAGCGGCGACGTGATGCGCTCGCTCCACGAGCTGAAGTGCTCGCCGACGAAGACTTCGGTGAAGCCGAGGCGATCGGCCAGGAGGATGGCTTCCTGGTCTTCGTCGAGGATCGTCGTATAGTCCCGGGCAGGGTGGTGGAACGGCATCGTGAACATGCCAAGGTGGATCATGGTCCCTACAATAACCCGACACCGAACCCGAGGAGAGCGCTGATGGCCGAGACCGAGACCTACCGCAAGGGACGCGAGCTACGCCGGCAGCTACTGGGCGACGCGTTCGTGGAGCGCGCCAACAAGGCGGCGTACGCCGATCCGATCATGAAGAAGTTCATCGACGTCGCGACCGAGACGGTGTTCGGCTCGCTGTGGACGCGTCCGGGACTCGACCTCAAGACCCGCACGTTGATCTGCGTCGTCTCCGACGCGGCCACCGCCCGCACGCCCGAGCTCGGCATTCACCTCCGGATGGCGCGCCGGCAGGGCTGGACCGAGGACGAGCTGGTGGAGGTGCTCCTCCACCTGAGCGGGTACGTCGGCGTGCCGCTCATCCGGGAAGCGCTCCTCACGGCGAAGGAGGTCTTCGCCGAGATGCGCGCGGAGCACTGATCAGGCGGCGAAGCGGCGCAGCAGGCGCCCGGGACGGCCGCACTCGGCGATGACGCCGCGCTCGTCGACCGTCCGCACGCCATTCACCCACACCCCGTGGACACCGACGGCGGGTGTGTCGAGTCGGGAGGCTCCGGTCGGGAGATCGTGAACGCGGCGCTTGGGGCCGCGGCCGACGGTCTTCGGATCGAAGAGCAGCAGATCGGCCCACGCGCCGGGCACGAGCCGCCCGCGGTCCTCGATGCGATAGGCCCGCGCGACGTCGTCCGTCACGCGCTTGACCGCCTCGGGCAGGGTGAGGTCGCCGCGCTCGCGGACCCAGTGACCGAAGAGATGCAGGCCGAAGGCGGCGTCGCAGAGGAAGGACAGGTGGGCGCCGGCGTCGGAGAGCGCCACCGCCGCGTGCGGATGACGGAGGAGCTTCTTGACCTCGCCCTCGTCGGTGTTGAAGAGCTGGCAGTCGAACATCGCGTCGAGCTCGCCGTCGAGGCCGAAGTCGAGGAAGACGTCCAGAGGATCGCGCCCGGCCTCGCGGGCGAGGTCGGTCACGCTGCGACCGACGAGGCCCGCGTGCTCTGGGCGGGTGACCTCCAGGATCCGCAGGTGCGGCCACGTCTGGTTGCTGAAGCGGTTCGGCACGCCCGGCATCGCCGCTTCGTCCTTGATCCGCTTGCGAAATGAAGGATCGGCCAGCACCCGCTCATAGGCAGCCCCGTCCGTCGCTTCGATGGCCGGTCGCCAGGCGAGGAAGGCCTCCAGCGGGTAGGGGTGACGCAGGGTGAACTCCATCCCGAGAGGGAAACAGCCGACCTGGGCCCACAGCTCGCACCCGCGGCCGCGAGCCGCTCCGATCTCGTCCAGCTCGCGGAACACGCGCGTCGGATCTCCGGGGTCGACGAACATGGCGGCGATCATCACGGGCCGTCCGCTGCCGGCGGCGATGCTCTCGAGCCACGGGATCGTCGAGGTCATGCCCTTGGTCAGCATGAAGACGCCACGCCCCGCCTCGCCGAGCGCACCGGTCAGGGCGCGCATCTCGCGGTCGTCGGCGAGCCGCGACGGCATCGGAATACCGTTCTCGCCGTTGTGCTGCTCCAGCGTGGACGTCGCGAAGCCGACGGCGCCCGCGCGCACCGCCTCGACGACGATGCGGCGCATCTCGGCGATCTCGGCGTCGGTGGCCGCGCGCCTGGTCGCGTCCTTGCCCAGGACGTAGGTCCGGACCGACGAGTGGCCGACGAACGACGCGACGTTGGGCACGAGGCCGCGACGCTCGAGGGCGTCGAGGAACTCCGGATAGCTCTCGAACTCCCAGCGCACGCCGGCGCGCAGCGCCTCCAGCGACATGCCTTCGACGTGGGTGAGGTTGCGGAGCGTCAGGTCGCGGTCGTCCGGACGGCAGGGCGCGATCGTGAAGCCGCAGTTCCCGATCACCACGGTGGTGACGCCGAGGGCCGTCGACGGCGTGGCGAACGAGTCCCAGGTCAGCTGAGCGTCGTAGTGAGTGTGGATGTCGACGATGCCAGGAGCCAGCACGAGCCCGCCCGCGTCGACGCGCTGGCGCGCCGGCCCGAGATCGGTGCCGACCGCGGTGATGCGGCCGCCATCGATGGCAGTCCCGCCCGAGCGGGCGGGACCACCAAGGCCGTCGATGACGACGGCGTTGTCGATGACGAGGTCGTGCACCTCGGACGCGATTACTTCTTGAGCCCGAGCCGCTGCTCGAGCAGGCTCTTGATCTCCTGAGCGGCTGCTCGCCAGAGCCCGCCGCCCGGCTGGTCGTATTCGTTCTGGACGGCCTTGCGGAACTCGGCCATGGCGGCGTCCTGCTTCTCCTTCTCGGGCGGTGCGGCGTCGACCGTGCGGGCCCGGATGCCGACCGTCTTGGCGGTGGCGGCATGGGCGCGCTCGAGCCAACGGCCGATCTCGTTCCAGTCCTTGTCGAAGAAGACGACGACCGGAATGGACTGATAGCCGTTGTTCAGGAAGGTGTCGCGCAGGTCGACGTTCTGGTCGCGCAGGAACACGCGCAGGTCGGCACCGGGCATGGCCTCGCAGATGTGGGCAACGAGCGGCGAGTTACGATGGACGTCGCCGCACCAGTTCTCGGCCAGCATCAGGACGAAGCGCACCTGATTGATGCCGGAGAAGAACTTGCGCTCGTCATCGGTCAGCTTCGACTTGGCATAGTTCTCCTCGGTGCGGGCCCGCGTGTCGCCCATCTGGGCCATGTAATCCTTCCACCGCATGCCCTTTTCGAACCGCTGCGCGTCCAGGGGGATCTTCAACTGAGCCATGTTGTCTCCTCTCGTGAGTGGGTTGCTGCCAGGCGGCCGTGGAGGCGAAGCATACCGCGTTCCGGGCGAGAGTGCGACGTGGCGCCCCGGCCGGCGTGGGGGCGCGGGTTGACATCATCGGGCGCCGGCGGTACTCGGGGAGGCGCGCGCACCGCGCCCGATGGAGGAGGCTCCCATGAAGATCGGTGTCCACAAGGTCGCGATGGCGGCCCCCAACGACGTGTCCGGCCTCGCCGCCCTCATCGACTCGGGTGAGGTCGATCCGGGTGAGGTCGTCGCCCTGATCGGCAAGACCGAGGGCAATGGTGGGGCGAACGACTTCACCCGCGGGTACGCGACGCTCTCGTATCAACTGCTGCTCGGCAAGCACCTCGGCATGAGCCCGGAGAAAGTCGGGGCGCGCGTCGCGTTCGTGTGGTCCGGCGGGACCGAGGGCGTGCTGTCACCCCACGCGACCGTCTTCACCCGCTCGGCGATGACGGAGCGGAGTGGAGGATCCGCCGGACCGCGCCTGGCCCTCGCCGTCGAGGCCACGCGCGACATCGCGGCGGAAGAGGTCGGCACGATGGCCCAGGTGCGCGAGGTGGCCGCCGCCGTCCGCCGGTGCCTGCAGGCCGCGGAGATCCGCGATCCCGCCGACGTCCACTACGTCCAGGTCAAGGGGCCGTTGCTGACTCCGGCCTCGATCGCGGATGCCGACCGGCGCGGCGCCAAGCTCGTCACCCACGATCCGAACGGATCGAAGGTGTACGCGCGGGGCGCGACGGCCCTCGGCGTCGCGCTCGGGCTCGGCGAGGTGAAGGAGAGCAGCCTCACGGAGGAGGTCATCGGCCGCCGCTTCGATCTGTTCTCGTCGGTCGCCTCGACGTCGGCGGGCGGCGAGCTCCGCAACTGCGAGGTGCTGCTGTTCGGGAACTCGCTGGCTGCGGCCAGCGACTATCGCATCGGCCACGCCGTGCTGAAGGACGCGATCGACGCCGCCGGTGTGCGGGCGGCGATCCGCAACGCGGGCCTCGCGTTCGAGGGGGCGCTCGGCGACGAGGACGCTCGCCGAGTGGTGAGCATCTTCGCGAAGGCCGAGGCGACGCCCAGCATCCGCGGCCGCCGCAACACGATGCTGTCGGACGCGGACATCAACTACGAGCGCCACGCGCGGGCCGCGGTGGGAGCCGTGATCGCGTCGATCACGGGCGATCCGGCTATCTTCGTGTCCGGCGGCACCGAGCACCAGTGCGCGCCGGGGGCCGCGCCGATCGCCGCCATCGTCCGCGTGTGAGCGCAAGGGTCGGCGTGGAGGGCGGAATCGCGCGCGTGTAGAGCTCGCGTGGAGAACCCGCGGTCAGCCGCGGGGGATTCGCGTCAGTCCGGGCAATCGCCCGAGGAAGTTGCCGGCGACGCCGCCGTCGACCACGAGGTCGTGGCCATTGACGTACCGCGCGTCGGGGCCCAGAAGAAACGCGATCACGTCGGCGATGTCTTCGGGCGCCGCCACACGACCGATGGGGACGAGCCCGGCGCGCTCGGCGGCCAGGCCAGCGTCCTCGTACACCTTCGCGGTCATGCCGGTGTGCACCATGCCCGGCGACACCGAGTTGACGCGAATCCCATCGCGGCCGAATTCCTGGGCGAGGACCTTCACCAGCATGATGACGGCCGCCTTGCTCGGGCCATAGGCGCCGAGGTTCGCGTGGGCGTTGCTGCCGGACATGGAGCCGACGGCGACGATGGCCCCGTGCGAGGTCGTGAGGGCCGTATGCGCCGCTTTGGCCAGCAGCCAGGTCGCCCGCGTGTTGACCGCGAAGAGCTGATCCCAGTCTTCCACCGAATAGCTGACGAGGGCCCCGGGCCGGTTGACGCCCGCGTTGCTGACGACCCCGTCGAGGCCGCCGAAGCGGGCGATCGCGTCGCCGACCACGCGGGCCGGGCCGTCGACGGTCGCCATGTCGCCGTGCAGCCCAATCGCATCGGCGTCGAGCTTGCGAAGCTCGTCCACGACGACGTCGAGCTTGGCGGGCGCCACGACGTCGACAGCGGCGATGCTGACCGGCTGCCGCGCGGCCTGAGCGTCGCGCGCCAATCTCAGACAGGTGGCCCGGCCGATTCCGCTCGCGGCTCCGGTCACGACGACGCGCATGTCGGGAGTATACGCGTTACGCCGTCGTCAGGACGGCAGTCAGCTCGCGGACGTCCTTGACCGTATCCGTCGCGCGCACGGCCACCACCGCCTCGCGCGCTCGACGGTCGCCGAGCACGGGCGACGTGAGGGCCAGGAACTTGTCGACGATTTCGTCGTCGCCCACGGGGGCGGCGGCGTCACCGCGCGCGACGGTCGTCCCCGCCTCGAGCATCCGGCCGTCACGCAGCGCGATGCGCACGCGCGCCGTCGGCTGATCGAGGCTGCGCGGCGACATCGAGGCGTCGGTGCGCACGGTGACGCGACGGGCGAGATCGCGAATGCGCGGGTCGGCGAGCGCGGTGGGCTCGAACGCCGCGGTGTCGCTGCGCCCGAGCACGAGCGACGCGGCGACGGCGTAGGGAATCGAGAACTTCGCCGCCAGCATGGTGGCGGGCACCGGATCGGCCATGCGTGCGCCGAACGGGATCGTGGTGACATCGACGCTGGCCACGTCGGTGGCGGCCAGGTGGTGACCGCGCCGGAGCGTCGCGACCGCGTCGAGGGCGAAGTGGTTGTACCGGCAACAGGCGTGCAGCTTGAAGTAGTTCTGCTCGATGCGGAAACGCTCGCCGTGGCCGACCGTGTCGAGACCGGCGATGGCGAGCTCGGGATCGTACGTGTCGGCGAGGATGGTGCCGTACACGTCCGACGGCGCGTCGGGCAGGCTCGTGAAGCCACAGCCGTGGAGCTCGGCGGCGAGCAGGCCGTTCCAGGCCGAGCGGCCGGGATAGAGGTTGCGGATCGTCGCGCCCTCGAGGGCCGGCGTCCACGTGTTCGCCGGGCTCATCGAGGCCGCGAGGTTGATCGCCTCGCGAATGGTGGTCGCGGTGGCATCCCCCAGTCGCGCGACGGCGACGGCGGTCCCGATGGCGCCCCACGTGCCGTGGGAGTGCACGTTGGGCCGCACGGTCGTCGCGCCTCCGATGCGCGAGCAGACCTCATAGCCGGCGACGATGCTCTCCAGCAAGCGACGCCCGTCGAGGCCGCGCTCTTCCGCGACGGCCAGCGCGCCCGGCACGACGTGGATGGCGGGATGACCGCCGCCCAGGCGATTGCCCTCGTCGACCTCGAGCGCGACACCGGCTGTCGCATTGGTCAGCGCGGCCCAGAAGGCATCCGACCGCGAGCCATGCCCGAGCAACGTCGCCGCGCCGTGCCGAGCACGAGCACTGGCCAGGCGGGCCAGACGAACGTTCTCGTCGAGCCGGCTGCCGGCGACGATGGCGCCGAGCGTGTCGAGGAGGACGAGCCTGGCCGCCGTGATCGCGCTCGCCGGTAGCGCGTCGAGCCGGATCGCGGCAGCGTGGGCGGCGAGCTGACCGAGATAATCGCTCAACGGACACTCCCGCCGAGCGGCGGCTGCGGGCCGCCGCGCGCAAGGAAGCGGCCGAAGCCTGGCTTCTGCTCGAGCTCGCCCGATGAGCTCAGCATCACCTGACCGCGGACCAGCGTCGTCCACGGCCGGCCGCGGACCTTCCAGCCCTCGTACGGCGTGAAGCCCGCGATGCCGAGGTGCTGCGACTTGTCGATGGTCCACTCCGGCTCCGGGTCCCAGATCGTGAGGTCCGCGTCGCTGCCCACGCGGATCGCGCCCTTGCGCGGGTACAGTCCGAAGATCCGCGCGGGGTTTTCGGCCATGACGCGGGCGATCCACGTGGGCGGCAGTCCACGGCTGGCGACACCTTCGCTCCACATCAATGGCACGAGCGTCTCGAGCGATGGCGCGCCGAACGGGATCGGTCGGCCCTGCGGATCCACGAAGATGTTCTTGCGTCCGGGCTCCTTGGCCGCCGGCACGCGCGGCGAGTGGTCGCTCGCGACCGTGGCAATGTGGCCGTGCTCGACGCCGCCCCAGAGCGCGTTGCCGTCAGGGCCACCGGCGGGACGCAGCGGCGGGCCGATCTTGGCGAACGGTCCCCAGCGCTCCATCTCCTTGTCGGTCAGCAGGAGGTACTGCGGGCACGTCTCGGTCCACACCCGCTGGCCCTCGGCGTGAGCGCGCTTGATGCGCTCGAGGCCGAGCTTGGTGGAGAGATGGACGACGTACACGGGGCAGCCGGTGAGACGGCCGATGAGGATCGCGCGGTTGATCGCTTCCTCCTCGGTCCAGTCGGGGCACGTCGCCGGGAAGTCGGTCGGCGCCGTGCGGCCCGCGGCGATCGCCTTGTCCTCGAGGTAGCAGAGCACGTCGCCGTTCTCGCAGTGGAGCTGGCAGAGCCCGCCGAGCGCGGCCAGGCGTTCCATCGTCTTGGCGATGAACTCGTCGGAGACCATGCGCTTGGGCCGCTTCTTGTACGTCATGAAGAGCTTGAACGAGCTCACGCCCAGCGTGACCGCCTCGGCGAGGCCGTCGAGGACGTGGGGCTCGTGATTGAGGATCATGTGCATGCCGAAGTCGAGGACTGACAGCGCCTCGGCCTCCTCGCGCAGCCGTTTCACGGCCGCCGGGACGCTTTCGCCGTCGTCGTACACGACGAAGGGCAGGAGCGTGGTGAGCCCGGTGCGGGCGGCGGCGAGCGGCGCCGTCCGCCAGTCGTCGTACTCGGGGCCGACGTGCAGGTGGCAGTCGATCAATCCGGGCAGGACGTACTTGCCGGTCGCGTCGATGACGCGGTCGGCGCGCGGCAGCGCGGCCGACTCGCCGAGGGCCACGATCCGACCACCCTTGATCGCGACGGACGTGTCGATGACTTCGGTCGAGGTGACGACACGCCCACCGCTGACGACGACGTCGACGCCCGCCGCGCTCACCGATGGGTCTCCTTCTCGGTGACAGGCATCAGCAACCGGCCGTAGTGCTGAGGCTGACGGCGTCCGAGGAAGTTCCAGCGTTTCCTGACGGGGGCGATCTGGTCGAGGTCGATGCGGGCGACGATCAGCTCATCGCCCGTCGTCGCCGCCTTCGCGAGCACCTGGCCGAGCGGATTGATGATGCAGGAGCCGCCGATCAGCTCGACCCCGTCCTCGATACCGGCCTTGGCCACGCCAACGACGAAGCAGAGGTTGGCGTAGGCGCCCGAGCGCATGCACAGCTCGTTGAGGTCGAGAGCGAGCGCGGAGATCGGCGTGTTGTAGCCGATCAGGATGATCTCGGCGCCCTGGAGCGCGAGGCAGCGATAGCTCTCCGGGTAGCGGCGGTCCTGGCAGATGGCGATGCCGACCTTCGCGCCGGCGCAGTCGAAGACCTCGTAGCCGGTGTCGCCGTGGGCGAAGTAATAGGGCTCGTAGACCTGGGCGAATCCGTCGACGGCCTTCGTTCCCGGCAGGTGGATCTTCCGGAACACGCCGGCCAGCCGGCCGTCGCGATCGGTGAGGAGCGCCGTGTTGAAGTACTTGCCGTCGGCCTTCTCGCAGAACCCGACGTGGACCGCGACGCGCTTTTCGGCGGCCCGGCGCAGCAGCGGCTCGAGCGCCTTGGGTGGCACCTCGGTCTCGAAGAACTGATCGAAGTCGGTGCGGATTCGCTTGGGGAAGTAGGTCGTCAGCGCCATCTCGGGATACGCGATGACCTCGACGTCGTCGCGGATCGCCTGGTCGAGGAGGCCGAGCATCCGCTCGACGATCGCCTCCCGCGGCGTTCCGTCCTGGTTGGGGCCCATCTGGGCGGCGGCGACCTTTATAGAGCGCGGCATGGGAGATTCCTCCGTGTCTCTCGCTGATACCGCATTCATCCCGTCGGGGCAAGCGCGCGGATCGTGTCCAGCACGCTGGCGCGAGGGTCGGGGCCGGCCGGACGTGGGCTGATGATCGGCAGATCGAGGCCGGCGGCGCGGTAGCGCGCGAGACGATCCCGGCACTCGGCCGGCGTGCCGGCGATCGTGACGGCGTCCACCATCGCGTCGGGGACCAGCCGGCCTATCGCGTCTCGGTCGCCACGATCCCACGCCTGCTTGATCGCGCGCGCCTCGTCGGCAAAGCCGCCGTCGGCGAGCAGGCGATTGTAGCGCGGGAAGAATCCCGCGTAGAGCGCCACCGCGGGCCTGAGGGCGTCGAGCGCCTCGCGGCGGCTCGGCGCGACCGCGCAGGGGATGAGCGAGGCGATCTCGCCCGGCCGCCGCCTGGCCTGCGCGGCGCCGCGCGCGACGTGCTCGGCGGCGCGCCGCGGCGCATCGAGCGTCGGCCACGTCAACAGCGCGCCGTCGGCGATCTCGCCGGCGATCTCCAGCATCTTCGGGAAGAGCGCGGCGACATAGATGGACAGCTCGCGCCGGCGGGGTGTGAACCAGAGATCGAAGCGCTCGATCGTCACCACGCGGCCACGGTGCGTGACCGATCCGTCGCGCACGAGCGCGCGCACGATGGCGATCGTGTCGCGCAGTCGAGCGGTCGGCTCGGCGAACGGCACGCCGTGCTCGGGCTCGACCTGCTCGCGGTGGCTCGTGCCCAGTCCGAGGACGAAGCGCCCGGCCGAGAGGTGGTCGAGCGTCGCTGCCGCCATGGCGATGGTGGGCGCGGTCCTGACGAACACGCTGCTGATGCTCGTCCCGAGACGGATGCGGGTCGTCACTGCCGCCGCGGCGCCCAGCACCGCGAATTGATCACCCGCGTGGCCCTCGGCCATCCAGGCCGATTCGTAGCCGAGCGACTCGGCGAGCTTCACGGCCTCCACGATCTCCGCGGGCCCGACGCCGCGACTGAACCCCACGCCGAGCCGCGGCGTGCTCATCGACGCGAGACCAGTATGTGGTGCGCTGACGTCGGCTCGGCGAAGAGCATGATCGTGGGCTCGGGTGGCGGGCACTATACAGCGCGCGCCCGCCGCGTGGAAGGGCGTGACTAGCGAAAGACGGTGTGCAACACCAGGAGGAGCGCGACCGCCATCGCGCCCACCAGCAAACGCCAGATGGCGGTGCCGGAGAGGAGTTCCTTCACGGCGCCGACACCGCGACGAAGAACGCTCCGTACTCGAGCGGCGCGATCGTGGCCGGGTACCTCCCGGGCCGCCAGCGTCCGGGGAGCTTCGTGAGCGAGAACCCCGGGAGGCGCCCAAACCGCTCGCGCAGGCCAACCTCGGTGAAGACGCGGACGTGGCCGGCCACGCCGGCCAGTGGCTGGAACGCCGGGACCGGGCCGGTGGCCATCAGCTCGTTCATCGGGACGGCGAAACAGAACCGGCCGCCCGGTCGCAGCGTACGCAGGAGCGCGCCCACCGTCGTCTCGACGTCGGGCACGTGCTCGAGCACCGCGAAGGAGTAGGCGAGGTCGAAGGACCCTGGCGCCATGGCACCGACTACGTCCTCGACGAGGCCGTGCTGAAACGCCACGTTGCGGAAGCGATTGAGCCGCCGCGCGATGCCGACGTTGGTCGCCGAGACCTCGACGGCCGTCACCCGGATGGACGGAAACCTGTGGCCGAGACACAAGGCGATCCGGCCTTCGCCGCATCCGGCATCGAGCACGCGCGCGGGTCGCCGCTCGATGATCTCGCGCTCGAGCAACTGGTATTCCGGATACTCGACGACGCGCCGCACGGTCTTCCGCGTCTTGCGACCGAGCAGGATTCGCACGTCACGCTCGAGCCGTTTGAGGTCGAGGCGACCCTTGCTCCGTCGATAATATTCCTCGTAGGCGGCCGCGTACGCCCCGCGGCTTTCGAGGTGGCGGAGCCACGACCGAATCTCCTCGGCGCGGGCGGTATATCGGTGATCGGGCGCGAGCGTGTGGGCGCGCGCCAGCAGGTCGAGCGCGCCGTCGATGTTGTCACGCCAGAGCTCGAGCTCCGCCCGCTGCAGGACAGACTCCACGCGAGTCGTCGGAGCTGCCGCAGTCGACATCGTCAGCTATGGAGTCGGGCTCGGTGGCGGTGTGGCCGGCGGCAGGCTTGCCAGCGACGGAGCGACTGACGATTCCGTCACCACCCAGACCCACAGGTACGCCGTCCTCACGCCGTCGCCGCGCAGCTCGTAGCGGCCGTGCGGATAATGCACGACGCGCATCTCCGCAGGTGGTGCAGGCGGCGCGACGGATTGCCGCGAGACGACCGGGCGTGTGGTGTATACCACCGAGGGCTCGTAGGCCACCGGCGCCGCGTACGTGTACGCCGGATATCCGGTGTACGCAGGGTATCCCGTGTACGCGGGATATCCATAGTACGGGTAGGGATACCCGTACGGGTACGTGAACGGCGCGAGCAGCGCGCTGAGGAAGAAGAAGGACGCGAGGCCGATGGCGACCCCGCACGGCGATCCGCAGGCATCCGCGGGCGCAGCGATCCCGATGAGGAGAACGACGATCAGCGCGAGCGCGGCGAGACTGCGCATGTCAGTTTCCCTCCTGCCAGAGCTGGCGCATCTCGCGTTGCAGCTGGCGAATCCTGGCGTTGGTCTGGGCGGCGCGGCCGAGCTGATCCGGCGTGAGCAGCGCACGAATCTCGAGCGCCGTCTGCGCGCTGTCGCGCAAGACCTGCTCGCGGAGGTGGCCGATCTGCTGGAGCTGAGGCTGCAGGTCGGCGAACTGCACGTTGCCGGGCGCGAGCAGCTTGGCGGCCAGATCGTCCTCCACCTGCCGAAGCTGCTGCATCAGCGATCGCGCCGCCGCTCGGCGAGCGGTGACCACGTCCTTCACCTTCGCATCCTGCTCGGGCGTGAGGTTGGCCGAGCGGAGCATCAACGGCAGCAGCCCCGCCCCGCCCCCCCTCGGACCAGCGCCGCCGTCCATGCGGCCGGCCGGCTGGGCGACGGCGCTCCCACTCGTGAGCAGCGCGGCGGCCGCGAGCATGAGGGCCAGCGGGATCGAGGCGAGCTTCGTCGTCATCGTGATCTCTCCGGGTACGTGTCAGTGGGCGCGTCGCTCGAAGTGTCGCTCTCGCATCCGAGAATCGCCAGAGGATCCGACGGGCAGCCACTGGCGAGGCCGTCCGCGGAGAACGGCCCGGACGCGCCGTCGTCGCCTGCCGCCAGCGCGTCGCGCGCCGAGAACATCGTCGCCGACAGATCGGTCAGAAACGCGGTGACTTCTTCCGGCTGGGCGGGCGTGATCGCGCGCCACACGGTGATCTCGACCCAGACGAGCAGGGCGAGACCGGCCACGGCCGCGGCGGTGGCCGGCATCCAGTAGCGGGCGAGCAGGGACGGCGACCGGAGCGGAGACTCGGTGTGGAGCAGCACCTCCCTCACGCGGTCGAGGGCGTCGCCGATGGCTCGATGGCGCGCCTCACACCGATCACACGCGGCGAGGTGAGCCCGCTGGGATTCGCGGCCTCCTCCCGCGATGAGACGCATGAGCGTCCGCTCGGAGAGGCACCGGCTCATCGGTAGCTTCCGGCGGCCGCCCGGAGCTCGCGTACGGCGCGGAAGAGGTGACTCTTCACGCTCCCCGCGCGGAGGCCGAGCGCCGTCGCCACTTCCTCGGTCGTCCAGCCTTCGAGGTGACGGAGGACGAAGACCTGGCGCTGGCGGTCGGAGAGCCGACGGAAGGCCGTCCAGATGCGCCGCAGCGTCTCCTCGCCGATCGCGGCTTCCTCGGGATTGGGCTCGCGCGCCATCAGGCCCACGTCCTCGATGCGATCGGTCCGATACCGCCAGCGCGGCCACCACCCGGCGCGCCGGCGATCGTGACAGAGGTTCACGGCCACACGGGTGAGCCAGGCTGCCCACGACATGGCCGCCGTGCCTTCGCCCTGGGCCTTGTGGAGCTTCAAGAACACTTCCTGAACCACTTCCTCGGCCTCCTGGGGGTCGGAGAGCAGCAGCCGACACAGACGGTGGAGACGCCGGGCATGCGCGTCGAACAGGTCGTCATAGCTCGGACCCCCCTCCACGCTCTCCTCGCGGGCCTCGTCCAGCCCTACCGGTGATGACGAATGAGCACGGGCGCCGGTTGACCCGGCGATTGCCTTATTATTGACCGACTTGTTGTATGCTTGCCGCGGGCTTATGAAGGCACCGAGGCGATCGAAGCAGGCCGAGCCGATCGAGCGGCGCGCCGGCGCCACCATCGTGAGGTTCGTGCCCGCGGGAGCGGCACGGGCGGGCCGTAACGGGCGCGTCCACGATCCCAGCCGCTGCCACAAATGTGACAGCACCTATATCGTCCGCGAGCCTGCCTTCGTACACTGCCGCTACTGCGGCGCCATGAATCGCATCCAGAGTGGCTCGCTCCTGGACCAGGAAGAGTTCGAGATGCGCTCCGGCCTCCGACTCGCGTCCTGACGCCCGCCCCGTCTCGCTGACTGTCTGCATTCTGTCGACCGGTATGCGACGGTCTGCACAGTCGGGCCTTTTCACGTAGGCCCTCGCGGCCCTGTGGCGGCGGTGTGTTACTTGCACTGCCACGGGGCGATGCCGCCTCTGACCACCGGGCAGATTCAAACCTTCTGGACGACCGGCTTCCTCGTCGTCGAGCGCCTGACGTGCCGGGACGATCTCGGCCACATCCGCCGACGGCTCAACACGCTGTTCGCTCGCTTTCACGAGTTGCCCGGTCGCCATGCGTTCGACCTGGGAGACGAGGGCCGCCATGCCGGCATTCAGCAGATCCCCGAGATCAACTGGACGACCCGTCTCATCCCGGCGCTCAAGCGGACGCCCACGTTCAGAGCAGCGCGTGAGCTGGCCGCCGAGCTCCTCGGCGGGCCCGCGGCGCACACGGGCTTCGACCACGCCATCCTCAAGCCTCCGCACAACGGCCGGGCCACGCCGTGGCATCAGGACGGCGCGTACGCCGGTCCCGAAAGCGTGGCCACGACGGTGCACTTCTGGATCCCGCTGCACGACGTGTCCCTCGAGATGGGGTGCATGCAGTTCATCCCCGGGAGTCACCTGGGGCCGATTCTCCCGCATCACCCGCGCGCCCACCGCCAGAGCGCTCACGTCATGGAGGTCGATGGCGTGGACCCCGCACGTGCCGTGGCGTGTCCGCTCCGTGCCGGTGACGCGACCGTGCATCTGCCGCACACGCTCCATCAGACGGGACCGAACATGACCGACGACGCCCGGGTCGCGTGGATTCTCGAGTTCGGCCTGGCCCGGCCGTGCGTGCGGTGGCAAGCCTGGCTCGGGCCGCGCTCCTGAATGAGAGCGCGGGCCCGACGCCCTCGAGCCACGATTCCAGTGAGCTCGGCAAATCCGATGCTGGTGGCCGTGGCCTGATCTAGACTCTCCCGATGGCCCTGCCGCTCACGGGGTACCGGGTCCTCGAGATGGCCCATCTCATCGCCGGGCCCGCGTGCGGGATGTACCTCGCCGACATGGGTGCCGACGTCATCAAGGTGGAGAATCCCGGCAGCGGCGATGCGTCGCGCACCGCGTACGCGCGCCATCTGAACGGCGAGAGCGCCGTGTTCGTGACGGTGAACCGCAACAAGCGGAGCGTCGCCCTCGATCTCGCGCAGCCCGAGGGCCGCCGCGTCTTCCACCGCCTGGTCGAAGGCGCCGACGTGGTCATCGAGGCGTATCGCGGTGGTGTGGCCGAGCGCCTCGGGATCGACTACGACTCACTCGCCGCGCAGAATCCGCGGCTCGTGTACTGCTCGCTGAGCGCCTTCGGGCCGAGCGGGCCGTGGCGCGAGAAGCCCGGCCTCGACATGCTCGTGCAAGCGATGGGTGGGCTCATGGCGGTGACCGGCGAGCCCGACGGCACGCCGATCCTCACCGGGGCGCCCGTCGTCGATACCATCGGGGCGCTGCTGGCCGGGCAGGGAATCGTCACGGCGCTCCTGCACCGCGAGCGCACGGGCCAGGGCCAGCGCGTCGACGTGTGCCTGCTCGACGGGTTGATGCTCGCTCACGCCGCGCGACTGAGCATCTTCCTGGCGACGGGCGAGGAGCCCGGCCGTCACGGCAGCGCCCATCCGTATCTTTCCCCGTTCCAGGCCTTTGCCACGCGCGACGGCTGGATCTACGTGGCAGCGTGGCTCGATCGCCTGTGGGCGCCGTTCTGCGCGGCGATCGAGCGTCCCGATCTCGCCAGGGACGAACGCTTCACCACCAACGAGTCGCGCGTCCGCCACCGCGCCGCGCTCAACGCGATCCTCACGCCGATCTTCACCCACGCCACCGTGAAGGAATGGATGGCGCGTCTGGAGGCTCGCGAAGTCCTGTGCGCGCCCGTGAACCGTTACGCCGACCTCACGAGCGATCCCCAGGTGGCGGCGACGGGCATGCTCGTCCCCGATACGCATCCGCGGGCCGGAAGATTCACGAATCTCGGCACGCCCGTGCGGTTCGGGCGCACGCCCGGCACGATCCGAACACCGGCGCCGCAGCTCGGCGAGCACACCGACGCCGTCCTGAGCGAAGCCGGCCTCGCCGACGAGATCGCGCGGCTTCGGGCCGCCCGGGTGGTGGCGTGACGAAGGCGATCGAGTTTCCTCCAGGCGCCTTCCGCCGGATGAACGAGGAGGACGATCTTCTCTTCTATGCGCTGCCCCGGCGCGTCGTCCACATCGATGACGGGGCGATCGCCGCGCTGAGGGGCCTCTACGCCGCGCTCGTCCCGGCGTCGGCCACCGTGCTCGATCTCATGTCCTCCTGGCGCAGCCATCTGCCGCCAACCTTCACCGGCACCGTGATCGGGCTCGGGATGAATCGCGACGAGATGCGCGACAACCCTCAGCTCGGTCAGGGCATCGTCCACGACCTCAATCGCGAGCCGTCGTTGCCGTTCAACGACGGAGCGTTCGACGCCGCGCTGTGCGCGGTGTCCGTCCAGTACCTCACGCGCCCGGTGGAAGTCTTCCGCGAAGTCGCGCGCTGCCTGAGGCCGCGCGCGCCCTTCATCATCTCGTTCAGCAACCGCTGCTTCCCCGAGAAGGCGGTTGCGCTCTGGCACGCGGCCGACGACGACCAGCATGGCGCCATCGTCACCGCGTACTTCGCGGCCTCGGCCGCCTTCACCGACATCCAGCAGTGGGCGCATCCGTCGCCAGCCGGGGATCCGCTGTACGCCGTGTGGGCGTCGCGCGCCGAGGAGCGCCGATGACCACGCCGCTGAATCGCCAGATCGTGCTGGCCCGTCGCCCGACCGGAGCGCCGCGTCCTGACGACTTCATGCTGATCGAGTCGCCGGTGCCGCGGCCCGGCGACGGCCAGATGCTCTGTCGGACGATCTACCTCTCGCTCGATCCGTACATGCGCGGCCGCATGAGCGAGGGACGCTCGTACGCGAAGGCGGTCGACCTCGGCCAGGTGATGGTGGGCGGCACCGTCAGCGAGGTGATCGAGTCGCGCCACCCGTCCTTCAAGGCCGGCGACCTCGTCGTCGGCCACGATGGCTGGCAGGGCTACGCGGTGTCCACCGGCGCCGGGGTGCGGACGCTCGATCCCACGCAAGCGCCGATCGGGACGGCGCTCGGCGTTCTCGGCATGCCCGGGCTCACCGCGTACGTCGGCTTGCTCGACTTCGGCCGCCCGCGGTCCGGCGAGACCGTCGTCGTGTCGGCGGCGTCGGGCGCCGTGGGCAGCGTGGTCGGGCAGATCGCGAAGCTCAAGGGATGCCGGGATGTCGGCATCGCGGGCTCCGAGGACAAGTGCCGCTTCGTCGTCGACACGCTCGGCTTCGACGCGTGCGTGAGTCATCGGACGAGCGATCTCGTAGGCGCGCTCCGCCTGGCCTGTCCCTCCGGCATCGACGTCTACTTCGAGAACGTCGGCGGGTCCGTCCTGGACGCCGTGCTCCGCCTGGTCAACCCCGGCGCGCGCATCCCGCTCTGTGGCCTCATCAGCCAGTACAATGCGACCGAGCCGGTGCGCGGGCCCGACCTGCGGCCAGTCCTCGTCAACCGCGTCAGCATGCGCGGCTTCATCGTCTCCGATCACACCGACCGTCAGGCCGACTTCGTGACGGAGATGACGCGCTGGGTGCGGGAGGGCCGCGTCCGCTATCGTGAGGACGTCGTCGATGGGCTCGAGCAGGCGCCGCGCGCGCTCATCGGCCTGCTCGAGGGCCGGAACTTCGGCAAGGTGATCGTTCGCGTCGGGCCCGAGCCGACCCGGCGCTGATCGAACATTGTGCGTTGAGCTGGCATCGTGGGATGGTCAGACGCCGTAAGGGGCGTCGAGGAGGATGCATGCGCGCTCGTACGACCGCGTTCGTCGTGGCCACGCTCGTCGGCGCAGTGCTCGGATACGCCTGGAACTGGCCGGGCTTCAAGGCGGCCTACGAAGGGTTCATCCGGTTGTTCGTCGATCCGCGCGTCCCGGTGGTGACGGCCTCCGTCGCCGTCCTGCTCGCCTTCACGTCGGGGGTCAGTCGTATCTGCGTCCCCTGATGGACGCCGATGATCTTCACGATCACGCCCCTGGTTCAGGAGGCGAAAACGAAACGGCAGTGGCTGAGGACGTTCGGCATCTTCACGGCCGCGCTCGTCGTGGTGCTCGGCGCCTTCGGCGCGGCCATGGCGTGGGCCGGCGCCGCGGTGGCGGCGAAGGTGACGACGCCGTGGGCGCGCGAGGCCATTGCGTCGATCGCGTTGACGGTCGTCGGGGTGCTCGCGCTCGTGGTCGCGCTCGGTGAGCTGGGCGTGATCCGACCGCTGCTGCCCCAGGTCCGCACCATGCCGACGGGACCGGGGACGAGCAGCCTGTCGCGCCGCGCGCTGATCATCGCGCTCGCCTTCGGGGCGACGATGGCCATCTTCAGCCCACTGTCCGCGTACGCGTTGATCATCGGCTGGGTCGCGGCGAGCCAGAGCCCGTGGCTGGGCGCGGTCACCCTGATGGCGTACGGCCTGGGCCTCGTGGTTCCACTCGCCGTCGCCGGCACGCTGATGGCGCGCGGCGACCACCGGACCCAGGTCTTGCAGGAACGTGTGAGGCTGGTGGGCGGTGTCGCTCTCGCCGTCGCTGGCGGCTTCATGCTCTCGATGTGGACGCTGCGCGCGACCTGGGCCCTCTTCTTCACGCGCGCCTAGCCCAGCGTGCGACGCACCTTCGTGCTCCGCCTCGCCTACGTCCTGGCGCTCGCCGCCTGCGTGCGCCTCGAGCCCGGGACGCCCGACGTTGCGCGAATCACGATCGTCGACATCAGCGACTGGCACGGCCAGATCGAGCCGGTCAGCGTCGTCGAGGGCGGTCAGACGCGCCAGGTTGGTGGCGCCGCCGCGCTCAAGGCCTACTTCGACGCCGAGCGCGCGACGAATCCCGGCGGCACGCTGGTGGTCACGGCCGGCGACGCGTTCGGCGCCACGCCGCCGCTGTCGGCGTTCTTCGACGACGTCCCCGCCGTGCTGGCCGCGAACCTCATGGGCATCGACGTCGATACGCTGGGCAATCACAACTTCGACCGGGGCGTCGGCCACCTGCGCGCGCTGATGGCGCACGCCCGCTTCCCGTACGTCGCCGCCAACATCGTCGCGGCGGACGGCACCCGGCTCGTGCCGCCGTCGTGGCTCACCACGCTCCATGGGATCAAGGTCGGTGTCGTCGGCATCGGCAACCCGGAAACGCCCGCCGTCGTCGCCGTCGGCCGCAGCGGTGAGTTCCAGTTCTTCCCGCCGGTGCCCGCGATGAACGCCGAGGCCCGCGCGGTCCGTGCCCGTGGCGCCGAGGTCGTGATCGTCCTCGCCCACGTGGGCGCCATCGCCGTCGCCCCCGATGGCACGCCGCGCGGCGCGATCGTGGAGATGGCGCGCGGGGCACGCGGCGTGGACGTCCTCATCGGCGATCACACCGACATGACCGTCAACACGGTGATCAACGGCGTGCTCGTCGTGGAGAACCGCTCGAAAGGCGTGGAGTACGCGGTGGTCACCGTCGACTACGATCGCCGTGCCCGTGCCGTCGTGGGCAAGGCCGCCGTTCAGAAGCGGCCGTGGACCGACGCCGTGCGCCCCGATCCCACGGTGCAGGCGCTGATCGAGGAATATCACGCGCGGAGCCGGCCGCTCTTCGACGTCACGGTCGGCGCCGCGGCGGTGCGTCTCGACCGCTCACGCCAGGAGGAGTCGCGCCTGGGCAACCTCGAGACCGACGCCCTCCGCGCCACCTACGGAACGGACTTCGCGTTCGACGTGTCAGGCGCTCTGCGCGACGACGTGCCGTCCACGTACCAGCCGGCCGACCGTCGGCTGCGCCGTCCCGGTATCGGGTACGCGGCCGGGCCGCCGTGGGACGTGGTCGAGGGCGACTTCCACGCGGTCTTCCCATTCAACAACGTGGCGGTCACGTTTCGCGTCAGTGGGCGCACGTTGTGGGCGGCCCTCGAGAACGGCGTCAGTCAGGGAGCCTGGGTCGGCGGCCGATTCCAGAACGGGGTCGGACGGTTCTTGCAGGTCTCGGGCCTGCGCTACACGTTCGATCCGCGCCGGCCGCCCGGCCGCCGCGTCGTGGCCGTGACGCGAACGGGCGGCGCTTCCATCGCGCCGGACGACACCGTGTACACCGCGGCGACGAGCGACTTCGTCTACAGCGGGGGCGATGGCTACGGGATGCTGGCGAACGGGACGGGCGTGACGCGCGAGTTGATCGCCGAGACGATCAGCCGCGCGGTCCGCGCCCGCGGACTCGTGACCGCCACCGTCGAAGGCCGCATCACGGTCGCGCCGTGATGTGGCGCGTCGCTCAGCTACCGTTCAGCAGGCGTTCGATGAGCGCGCGCGTGGCCGGCGACGCCCAGTCGTGGGGGCCGACGCCGCGAGCCAGCAGTCGCCCCTGGCGATCGACGAAATACACGGTGGGCGGGCCGAACACGCCGTAGAGGCGGCCGGTGACGTCACCGCTGGCGTCGAGCAGCGACGGAACGACGTAGCCGCGCTCCTTCACCGTGCGGCGAACGAGGTCGGCGCTCTCGCGAAACGCGATCAGCCGAGCTTCGAGGCCCTTGGCCTTGAGCTCGCTGTACATCCGGTTGACGGAAGGTAACTCCTCCCGGCAGGTCGGTCACCACGTCGCCCAGTAGAACAGCAGGAGCACCTTGCCCCGGAAGTCCTCCAGCTTCGTGGTCTTGCCGTCGAGATCGGGAAGCGCGAAGGCCGGTGCCGGCTTCGGCGGGTCGTAGGGCTGGAACCCGACCGCGGCGAAGTCGTGACCGGCGGCGCCGGCGGCAGTCGCGAATGCGAGCACCGCCGCCAGCGCCAGGCCGATCACCGTGTTCATGAGGCCGCGCCAGACTCTCTGATCTGCCGGAGCACCTCGTTGGCGTCGAGCAGGTCGAGGGGGTTGTCCATCACCTTGGTGAACTTCACGGTGCCGTTCTTGTCGAGGATGAAGTACGCGCGCTTGGCGTAGCGGTAGATCGGGCTCTTCTCGTCGGTGACGATCGCGTCGTACTGCGGGAGCATCTGACGGCGAAAGTCGGAGAGGAGCAGGTGCTGCGTGTGGTTTTCCTTGACGAACGCGTTGAGGGTTGCGACGTGATCCGCGCTGACGCCCACCACCTGGGCGTTGAGGGCCTTGAACTGCGGCAGCGCCGCTTCAAAGCCCGCGATCTCCTTGGTTCACGTCGGTGTGAAGACCTGGATGGCCGTGTAGATGACGACCGGCCCCTTGCCGAGCAGATCGCTCAGCTTCACCGGCTGCTGCTGGCCCGCGGCCGGCAGCGCGAACTCGGGCGCCTTGTCTCCGACGCCGAGCGCCCCGGCCGTCCCGGTGAGCATGACACCGGCGAGCAGCGCGAGGACGAACCCCCGGACGAGTGTGGTGCGCATGACGTGACCCCCTCTGGCGTGGCTTTAACGCCACGCCAGTGTACTAACGATCCGGGGAGTCGGCGCGTTCCACCGTCCGGAGCCGGACTTTGCCCTCGGCGGCGAGCAGCGCGAGCAGCGAGCTGGTCGCGGGCTCGCTCATGCCCAGCTTGTGGCCGAGCTCGGCTGGTGTGAGGTAGGGATTCACCGCGAGACAGGCGAGGATTTCGTCGTCCACCGACCACCAGTCATCCATGCCTGATCTCCGCGCGGTCATCCCGTGATGGCGGTCCCGTCGATGTCGATGAACATCAGCGGTCGTTCTGACTGCGCCCGAGCAACCCAGATCGCCGAAGCCACCGCGCCGGTGCGCGGATTCAGCCCCTGCCACACGCCGCCCGCCGGCGGCCGCCGCGCGAGGCGCGCCGTCTCGTACTTTACCTCTTGAAAGCCATCGTGCGATAGGGCTCCCATCACTTCTTCGGGTTCGGCCACCCAGCCACGGGCGGGGCCGAGCCAGACCATCCGACCGAGTGCGCGCAACTGATCGAGAGATTCTGGCGCTCGCATCGATCGCCCCTCCAGACTCCCAGCGTTGACGTTGGCGGCCAGGAGTGGGGGAAACGCGTGCAAGACGACCGCCACGCTGCAACCCGGCGTCCGATCGTGCTTCGCTGACGAGCCACGCACGCTGTGTGTGAAGAAGTTTTCCCAGAGTGGTGCGGGTCACGCTTCCGCGGTGCGTTAAGTCAGACGCCCAAGCGGACCGAGATCGAGGTTGAGGTCCTCGGGAGCGAGATCGAAGCGCTTGGCCATGTCCTGGATGGTCTCCTCCAGACGCATCAGCGCGAGACCGATCGCTTCCGTCTGGTCGGGCGTCAACGTCTTTGCCTCCATGCGTCTCAGCGCCTGCCGCTCGAACAGCTTGCGCAGGAACTCGACGAGCGTCAGCACCAGCTTGGCGACGGACCGCTGCACGTCCTCGGGATTGGCATTCCAGCGCGAGGTCACGCCGTCGACGCGCCGCTCGAGCTCTTCGCGCAGCGCTTCGATGTCACGCACCTCACGGGCGATGAGGGGCGGCCGGCTGGCCGGGCGGCGGCGCGGTGTCGTGCGGCGCTTCTTCACGCCACGGCGTCCGGCGCGAACGCGTAGGCCGGCCACGGACCACTCGGGCTCACACGCACGCCGGCCAGCCCAGCGCTGGCCGCGGCGACCGCGGCCAGATAGCGCTTGCTGTCGCCGCGCCGGACGAGGTGGTAGACGCTGGCCAGCAACGGCGGTCGCTCGTGGCGCTCGATCCGCTCGGCGCTGACGAGTCCGCGGAGCGCGCGACGGACCGGATCGACCTCGGGCGCGCGCCGCGCGCGAAGGCGCCGCGCGAGATAGCGCTGGCCGGCGCCCGCCGGTTCGGCGGCGCTCTCGTCCGACGTCGTCACGGCCTCGCCGTACACACGCAGCGTCATCTGCTCGTGGCCGGCGACGAGCGCCAGCGCTTCGCGTAGCCCGGCGGCCCGCGGCGCCAGCGCGCGCGCCAGCGCGAGCCGGTCACCGACCACGGTGCCGAACCGGATCGGCAGCACGGCGTCGGTGCGGCCGGCGAGGCGCCGCACCGTGGCGTCGTGACGACGAAGCGCGGTCGGCGTCACTCGCGGCGCGTCGCCGATGCGGCCGGCGACGACGAGCAGGCGGGCGACCTCGATCAGCCTCAGCGCCTCACCGCCGAGACCGCGACCGAGTGGCCGGCGAACAGGCCGGCCGACGAGCGCATAGAGATAGAGGCTCATGGCCTGGCGAGGCGATCGGCCGCGCACAACAGCGCCGAGAGCCGAAGATAGACGAGGTCGACGTCGGCCAGCCCCAGGATCACTTCGCCTTCGATGAAGACGCCCTTGTTGAGGACGTGATCGACGAGATCCAGCAG
>WNFT01004294.1_pt1 | contig 23076 bp, 23 predicted proteins | sample 5400191 | NCBI WGS metagenome assembly WNFT01 (sample SAMN13153359, study PRJNA577476) | soil metagenome | isolation source: 80 cm saprolite under Madrone tree | place: USA:California | collected 2016-06-14 | reverse complement strand
CGCAATCGAACACGTAAAGGCGTACGGACTTCGGGGGCTGCGCTTTACGTTGTTGCGGGATTGCGGACTCCGCGCTAGCCAGAATCGCAAGCGCGATCAAGGGAAGAACTCGGCACCACCGGGAATTCATCATCGTTGCCTCCTGGGCCTTAAGCCAGGATTAATATACTGCCTGCACGTGGGCTAAAACACAAAGACACAAAGGGCACAAAGACACAAAGAAGGCCGCCTTAAATAATCTAGATGGCGGCCTTCTTTGTGTCTTTGTGCCCTTTGTGTCTTTGTGTTTTAGCCCAATCTCAGAATCCGGGTTGCGTAATAGGCTTCTTGCCGATCAGGACGAAGACGAGATTGTCCTTCGGGAAATACTGTTGGATGATTCTGCGCGCATCGGCCATTGTCATGGCATCGATCTTCGAATAGTAAGAGTTGATGTCGTTTTCATCCAGGCCATAGAACTCGAGCCGTGCGATGGTGGAAGCCAGTTGGCTCGAAGTCTCGATGCTGGTAGGGAACTGACCTTTCAGGTACGCCTTGGCCGATGCCAGCTCTTCAGCGGTAATGCCTTTCTCGTGGAGGTTCGCCAGGACCTCGAGCGCCATATCCATGGCCTTTTCCGTGGTGGCATTTCGAGTGTATGTCGCGATGGTAAACGGGCCGGCCAGCCTGCGCTGATCGAAGGAGGATCGGGCGCCGTACGTAAGGCCGGAATCGACGCGCAGCGCGGTGTTCAGCTTCGAGGTAAAGCGGCCTCCGAAGAGCGTGTTGACGACGCCGATCGCCACACGGTCCGGGTTCATTCGAGTGATACCCAGGTTCCCAATGTAGAAGTACGTTTGCGTGGAATCCGGCTTGTCGATCAGCAGTAGACGCTTGCCCTGTGCGGGCCGCGGCTCTTCGATCCTCACTGGCGAAGGATTCTTTGCAGGCCAGGGATTGAATCGCTGTTCGAAAAGCCCGCGCATTTCACTGGTACTGAAGTCACCGGCCGCGGCAAGGATCATGTTTGCCGGCACGTAATTCGTTTCATAAAACCTCTCGACGTCCTGGCGTGTGATAGCCGCCAGTGATACTTCATCGCCATCGACAGGCCGGCCGTATGGATGCTTTCCGTAGAGGTAGGCGAGGAAGTATCGTCCGATCACACTGTCGGCTCGATCCTTCGCCGACTTGATTTCATCGATACGCTGCCGGATCCGCTTGGTGACCTCTTCCTGCGGGAACACGGGATTCAGGATGATGTCGGCCGTCAGGTCGAGTCCCTGCCGGATGTCCTTCTTCAGGAATTCCGCGCTGCCGGTGGTGAAGTCGGTCGAAACGCCCATGTCGAACTCGCCGCCGATGAAATCGAGATCGCTCGAAATCTGATCCGAGGTGCGGGTGCGAGTGCCCTTTCGCAGGAGGTCGGCAGTGAGAGAGGCCACGCCTTCCTTGCTCTGGGGATCTGATGTGGAGCCTGCCTTGAGGACCACGCTGAAGCTGATGATGGGAACTTCGTGTTGTTCGAGCAACAGCACGGTCATGCCGTTTCGGAGTTGGAACCTGGAGAAAGCAGGGAGGCGGAGGGAGGAGTCCTGTGCTGCGAGCGTATGGGAAAACACAAGGACACAAAGGCACAAAGACACGAAGATGCGGTTCACTGCCTGGTCTCCCCCTTCTCCGGAATCAGTGTCGCCACGGTTCGATTTTTGTCGGTGAAATATTTCTTCGCAATACGCTGCAGATCCTCTTTGGTCACTCTGCTGTAATCGTCGGCGGCGGTGAACATCTTCCGATAGTCGCCGAAAAAAACCTCGTAACGGCCCAGCGCATTCGCTTTGCCGTTAATCGTCTTCATGCGCCGGTAGAAATCGGCGAGCAGAATATTTTTGGCTTTTTCCAGCTCCCTGTCCGAAACCTGGCCGGTCTTCAATCGCTCCACCTCTTCGTAGATTGCCTTCTCGACGGCATCTGGCTGGACTCCTTCTTTGGGCCGGGCGGTGATTTCAAAGAGTGTCGGATCGAAGGCAGGCGTGTAGTCGCCGTTGATGGAAATCGCAAGCTGATCCTTGTCCACCAGGCGCTGGTACATCCGTGAGCTCTCGCCTTCGAAAAGGATGGTCCTGAGCACCTGAAGCGGGTAATAGTCGGAATTTGCCGCCTCCGGCACGTGATATCCCATCATCACGATCGGCAGTTGCGCGAACTTGCGCACGACGACGCGCCGTTCTCCCAATTGCTCAGGTTCGCGAGTCGTCACCTTCGGAGGCAGGCCGCGCGGCGGAATCGGCTCGATGTATTTTTGCGCGAGCTTCACGATTTCATCCAGCGTGATGTCTCCCGTGACGACCATCGTGGCGTTAGCCGGCGAGTAACCGATGTCGAAGTGATGCTTGAGATCCTCCATTGTCCAGTTTTCTATATCGACCATCCATCCGACCACCGGCCACTGGTAAGGATGGGCAGTGTAGGCAGTCGCGGCGAGCTGTTCGTAGAGGAGTCCCATATTGCTTGCGTCAACGGAGGTTCGCCGCTCGGAGGCTACGACACCGCGCTCGGATTCGATCATTTTTTCATCGAAGTTGAGATTCTGAATCCGGTCGGCCTCGAGGTCGAATATCGTTTCCAGGGCGGATCGCGGAAACCAGTCCTGGTAAACCGTCACGTCATTGCTCGTGTAGGCGTTGTTCGATCCGCCGGCAGCCTCCATCGTCTCGTCGAACTTCTTCGGCCCGTACTTCTTCGCGCCATTAAACATCATGTGCTCGAAGAAGTGCGAGAGACCGGTCGTCCCGGGACGCTCATTGCGCGATCCGATCCTGTAGAAGATATAGAGAGCAACATTGGGAATGGAATGATCTTCCTGGACCAGGATCTTCATCCCATTCTTGAGCTGGTGCGTTTTGATGCCGTAATCCTGAGCGGTAGCTGTCGCGGCGGCGATCGCCATGCCGGCGAGCAGGAGCGTCAGTCTTTTCATAAAGTTTCCTTTAAGTTATTGTCCATTTCAGCCCTCGGACTGCGCACGAGTCCGACACTAACAAAAAGGGAGGATTTTATGCAACGACGACGAATGCTCTCCTTATGCATCTTCCTGATATGTTCTGCAACCGCCGCCTGGTCCGCGGATGTCTCGATTCTGCGTGCCGAGATCGCAAAGTTGCTTCCGCGCGCCAGGGGCGGCGTGGGGGTGGCCATCAAGCACTTTGAATCGGGAACGGAGATTGTCGTCAATGGCGACCAAGAGTATCCGATGGCGAGCGCCTACAAGCTTCCGATCCTCGTCGAACTGTTTTATCAGCGTGCCGCAGGCAAGCTGAATCTCGATGACAGGATAGAGGTCGCACCAGCCGATCTGCACGTGGGAAGCGGATCCATGTCGCAGTTGTTCGATGCGCCCGGGGTTCAGCTCAGCATCCGTAACCTGATCAACCTGACGATGAGGATTTCCGACAACTCGGCCGCCGACATTCTGTTGAACAAAGTGGGTGCGGACAATGTTACGGCGCGCATGAAGTCGCTGGGTTTGACCACTATTCGCGTGGACCGCACGACCCAGGAGATGATCTTCGATCAATCCGGAATCGATTATTCCAACTTCGGCAAGCTTCTGCTCCCGGAGTTGAGGGACAAGTTCAGAAGGAGAACAATGCCTAGACAAAACGTGGCCACAGGAACCAAATGGGAGCCGATCGTCGGGTATTCACGAGCGGTGCGAATGGGAAATGTCATTCACGTGTCCGGAACCACCGCGACAAACGAAAAGGGTGAGATCGTCGGGCCCGGCGATGCGTACGCCCAGACCGTTCAGACGATTCGAAACATCGAGACCGCGTTGAAACGTGCCGGCGGTTCCCTGAAGGATGTCGTGCGGACACGAATGTTCGTGGTCAATATCGATGAGTGGGCGGACGTTGGACGCGCCCATGGCGAGTTCTTTGGGGAGATTCGTCCGGCGACCTCCATGGTCGAGGTCAGTCGTTTGATATCGCCTGACATGCTGGTCGAAATCGAAGCCGAAGCGATGGTGGAATAAGGCGCGCCATGCTCTTTACGCTCGCGTCATTTCTGATGCCGCCGCTGCTCGTGTTCGGCGTTTATCACCTGATGACGTGGTTCAACGTGTTCAAGATCAATGAGCGCGTCTATTGGCGGCGGGTGGCCCTTGCATCAGCGGTTTCTCACCTGCTGCTGGTGACAGGCTATATTGGTTTTTCTTACTTCGATTTTCAGGCCTATCGCCGGCTGAATCCCGCAGAAACCGCCTTCGGGCCCTACCTGTTCAACCAGTCCGAGTTTGTGCGGCTGATGAAGATCTTCGATACTCTGCCCGGTCTCGTGATCCAGATAGTCTTTTCGATCCTGAACCGGGCGGGGATAAATCCCCCCGGCCTGGTCATCGTCACCTTTGTGATCACTTACCTCTTCGGAACGCTGCAGTGGTTCTGGATCGGCGGTGGTATCGGCGCGCTTCTCGAAAAATTCTGGGCAGGGCTCAAGACGGGTGATGAGGAAGATGAGGAGTGGTTTTGAGGCGGGAATTTTTGGCCGCAGATTACGCGAATTACGCAGAGGGGCGCATTAAAGATTCTTAAGCGCCCCTCTGCGTAATTCGCGTAATCTGCGGCTAAAAATTCCCGCCTCGACTATTTACGAATTCGCTGAACGAAGTACCGGAAGCTTCACATCATCCTTGAGGACGAAGTTCACTCGCGTCTCCGGCTCGAGCTTCAATTGCTGGCCCTTCGTAACCAGGACAGCCGTGGTTCCGCTGCCGCCTCCAATGATGGCGCCAAGCGCAGCGCCCTTCTTACCGCCGGCGACTGCTCCGATGACTGCGCCAACGCCCGCGCCTCCGGCGATGATCCCGGCATCGCGGCCTTTGTTACTGCCAGCGACGGCAATGAACGGTTCCGTCGAAACCTTGTAGCTCTGATTGCCGACCGTAATCTCGTCAAGGACCAATTCCAACCTCGCGCGACCTTTGACGCGGCCGGGCTCTTCGACGGTCTTGACGGTGCCGTTGACCTTATCTCCCTTTTCGGCCACTACCTTTCCATTTACGATGATCGGCTCGGCGAGTGTTGCCTTGAACTTATCGCCTTCCTTGCTGGCATCCGTGCTGACAGTATCCAGCAGTGTCACGGTTAGCGCGTTGCTTGCGGGCACCGTTTCCATGGCCCTGGCTCGCGGCGGCGCTGGTTTGGGCTCGGCTACAGCCGTTCTATTGTCCACGCGGTCCTTCGGTGTCGTCCGCTCGGTCACTCTCGCTGCGGGCTCTCTTTTTCCCGACTTGGTCGGCTGTTCCGTGCGTTCGTTCCTTGCTCGTTCTGTGTTTGCACTGACCGACTCGTCCGGTGACGTGCTCTTGTTGCACCCCAACGGGCCAAAGGCCAGCACTCCGGCTAGTAATACATGTATGCCAAATTTCATGCGTGCCCTCCCTAGAAAGTATTTAGACGTAGGTGGGGCGATAAGATTACAATCCCGTAGTAAATAGCGTTGCAAATGCTTGAGATTAAACGGAGTAAGTAGAATGCTGAGACACTCGACTATTGCGGGGCTGGTGCTGGCTGCAGGTCTCGCCACGGCCCAATCGGAATTGCCCCGCGTAATGGTTATTGCGACCGGCGGCACCATTGCGGGAGAGCAAGGTGAGCCAGGAACTCTCGGTGGCTACGACATCAAGAAAAGCGTCAATGAAGTGGTGGCATTGGTGCCCGAGGTCAAGAAATATGCGCAGATCGAGACCGAGCAGTTTTCCAATGTGTCGAGTCCCAACATCACTCCTGACCATTGGCTTCAGCTGTCGCGGCGGATCAATGCTGTGCTCGAGAAGCGAGCCGACCTGGCCGGCATCGTTATTACTCATGGAACCGACCGGCTTGAAGAGACAGCGTTCTTCCTGCATCTGACTGTCAGATCCGAGAAGCCCATTGTTGTGGTGGGTGCGCAGCGGCCGCCGACCGGTATCAGTCCGGATGGACCGATCAATCTGCTGTCGGCCATCCGTGTGGCCGTGTCTGAGGAAGCCAGAGGCAAAGGCGCCATGGTCGTTATGGATCAGCGCATAATCTCCGCACGCGACGTCCAGAAGCTGTATGCACGCAGTGGCGGGTTTTCCGCCGCCGAAATGGGAATGATCGGAGTGGTCGCCAATCACGGCCCCGAGTTCTTCTACACGCCGACGCGAAAACACACGTACATGTCGGAATTCGATATCCGGAACGTTACAGTGTTGCCTCGCGTGGACGTGCACTATTCATACGCCGGCTCTGATGGAGGGGGCAAAACAGATGCAAAAGCCGTGATCGTGGCCACCACGGGGTTTAATCCGGCGGAACGCATTTACTATGAGGGTCTGCAGAAACGCGGTGTGATCATAGCCACGACTTTTCCTTCCGGCGACAATGTCGCCTCGCCGGGCCAGACACGCGAGACCTTTCCCCTGATCGCGATTCAGCGTATGCTGCCCACCCATGCGAGAATTCTCATGATGCTGGCTCTGACAAAAACGCAGGACGCCCGCGAGATTCAACGCATCTTTGACCAGTACTAGAGAGGCATGCGACGGCCGTAACTTCACAAGGAGATAACAATGAATCCCGAAGAAGGCAAACTTTTGTGCAAAATGTATCTCGACACCATCCAACAGGAAGCGGAAACGACGAAAAAGGTCATTCGCGCAATTCCGGATGACCAGATGAGCTATAAACCGGATCCCAAGTCGAAAAACGCGCACGAGCTGGCATGGCATATCGCCAGCTCGGAGGTCTGGTTCCTGGACAGTATCATTGCGGGCAGTTTCTCGATGGGGGAGCCGCCGGCACCACCACCACCAACCATCAGCGGCATAATCGAGTGGTACGACAGCAACCAGAAGGACCGCGTGAACAAGCTTAAGAATCTGCCTGGGGACAAGCTCGCGAGCCCAGTTTCCTTATTTGGCGTCATGGAGCTTCCGGCCGTGGCGTATTTGAATATGTGTACTCTGCACGGAGCGCATCATCGCGGCCAGTTGTCGACGTATCTCCGGCCGATGGGCTCGAAAGTCCCGGCCATCTATGGTGGAAGCGCGGACGAGCCGATGAACATGTAAGCTGCGAAAGTCCGGGGTCGTAGCCGCGAATTACGCGAATTACGCAGATGGGCGCATCAAAGGTTCTTAATGCGCCCATTTGCGTAATTCGCGTAATTCGCGGCTACGACCCCATCTTCTCCCCGTCCCCTCAAAGTTCCATCCATCCTAACGACTCCGAACGTAGTCGCTGTTGTGTGTTTGATCTATTCATCGAGGAGGAGAAAAAAGAAATGAAAACGAAACGTATAGCAGCGGCCGGCCTGGCAGCGATGCTTGCCCTGTTCCTTACCAAGTCGGTCCCTGCATCCAGCCACCGCGAGGCCCTTGCCATCCTGAACGAGCCCTGCGCGGACAACACCGACACGTTTGCATGGGTGTCCAACACGGCGCACGACAAGCTCTATCTGATCATGGACTTCAACCCGCTCCACGAGCCGGGTCAGGGTAATCAGGGTCTGCGTGCATGCAACGGCTACCGCTACGAATTCCATATTGGAACGGGAACGAGTCTCGAAGACAAGGTTGTGTATCGCATCGAGTTCACGAACAAGCTCACGCCGGAAGGAGCTCCCAGTGCCACGGACCCTCTGGGCGGTGGCAACGAGCTGCTATGGCAGCTCACCGGCGGCACCGAGACCATGAAGGTCACGCGCGTCACGAGTCAGGCGTCACTCCAGACGCCTTTTGGAAGGACCCAGCCACCTAACCAGGAAGTCATCCTTGGCGAGAATCTTCCGGTTCTCCCGAACAACCACGGCCCTCAGACGGATCGGCTTGTCTACGGTCTCGGTCCCTTCAAGGGTTATGACTCCGGTGATCCCACGAGCCGTACAGTCGGTCTTTACGATCAGGCGTTCGCCGACAAGTTCATCCACTCTTTGCCGAATGGCGGGCGCATCATCGCCGGGCAATTCGACGACCCCTATCAACTCGACGAGAAGGGAATCTTCGACCTCGTCAACTTGAACGCCAGCGACCTGGGCGGAATCCCCGGCGCACGCGGCTCCGAGGCGCCGGCCAAAGACGTGTTCACGGGCTTTAACGTCTTCTCGATTGCCCTCGAAGTTCCGATCACTGACATCTTTCCGGGCGGCATTCCCCACAACGGCGTGCTCAGGGCCGACTCGACCGACAGTCTGCTCCGCGTGTGGGCGAGCATCAACCGGCAGCAAATACAGATGGTGGATCCCAGCAATATCATCACCGGCCTCAAGGCTTCCGGCGATTGGGTGCAGGTCGGTCGCAATGCCTTGCCGCTCTTTAACGCAGGCCTTGTGGGAACCCAGCGTCAGACGCTCTACCTTCACACCGCTCCGCTTCAAGATGTGACCAACTTCGGCGCCGACGTCTTGTTTCCCGTGCTGGTCCGCGACATCGAGGCGCTGGGCATCTACAAGGCCCTGGGCCTTCCGGACAGTACTGTCGCCAAGCTCAAGGGCCCCCGTCTGGACATCATCAACGCGATTAACCTGAACCGGCCGATCCCTGTCGCCGACGGCTCCACCGGTGACGTCATAACGCTCGATGCGGCGATCGATTCAAGCTTCCCCAACGGCCGGCGCCTTGGCGGTGGGACTGCGCCGAACCGCAATCAGGTCAATGTGAACAGTGTCCTGATCAGCCTGATCGCCGCGGGTGACCCTGCCGCCGGTCTCGCTAAAGGGGTGGAAGTGAATGATAAGGATTATCTCGACAGGTTCCCATTCCTGGCTCTCGCTCACCAGGGCCTGCTGCAAGGACACGGCGGGCTCAACGTACCAACCGTCCGGGACCCAGCCAGACCTTAAGTTATCGGAAAATATCGCGCAAAGCGCATCCGAATTACAGCCGCGGAGCGGCGTGAGAGTGTGGCCCCGGGCGCAAGCCCGGGGTTGTATCTGGTTAAACGAGTCAGCACCTGAGGTGCGAAAGATTTCAAAGACTCTTTCGCCCCTGCGGGGCTTGAAATCCAAAACGACACCTACCCCGGGCTTGCGCCCGGGGCTACACTCTGGCGCCGCTCCGCGGCTCAATAAGGAGGGGAATACACTCGGCGAATTCATTCACAGCTTCAAGGAGCAGACTATGACAATTCTTCGTTCGCTTTCATCCGTTCCAAGGCGCTGGGGCTGGTTGGTTGCCGCCGCGCTCGCCCTGAGCACCGCACCGTTGGCCGCTCACGACATGTGGATTGAGCCCACTTCGTTTATTCCGGATGCCGGGAAGATCATCGGAGTGCGCTTGCGGGTGGGTCAAGACTTTCTCGGAGATCCATTCCCTCGGGATCCGGCGCTCATCGAGCAATTTATCAGCGTCGATTCGACCGGCCGTAAACCGGTGTACGGTCGTGACGGTGCCGATCCGGCCGGCCTCCTGCGCGTGGCCGAGCCCGGCCTGCTCATTCTCGGCTACCAGAGTCACCCGAAGCCGATTGTGCTGCCGGCCACTACGTTCAATCAGTACCTCAAGGAAGAGGGGCTCGATGCCATTACTGAGTTGAGAGCGCGCCGCAATCAGACCAGCAGCGACGCACGAGAGATCTTTTCGCGCTGCGCCAAGAGTCTGGTGTACCAGGGAATGCCAACCAACGCCCAGGCCGATCGAGCGCTGGGCTTTACACTCGAGCTCGTCGCCGAGAGAAACCCATATACGCTGCATGCCGGCCAGGATTTTCCGGTCAGCTTGACGTATGCAGGGCGTCCGCTTCCCGGTGCGCTGGTAGTAGCAATGAACCGCGCGAATCCGGCAGCTAAGATAATGGGTCGCACCGACCAGAAGGGACGCGTGACGTTTCGGCTGCCACAAGACGGGATGTGGCTGGTCAAAGCGGTGCACATGATTCCGGCTCCCGACGGCAGCAACGCGGAGTGGGCCAGCTTCTGGGCGTCGCTCACCTTCGAGCTGAAAAGCTCCGGGACGGGAGTTGCCGGCAAATGAAATTTGCGGCGCTATTTCGTCCGGCCGGCAGGAAGGCTCGTCTCATGATGTGGTGCGCAGCCGCAAGTATATTTCTTGGCAGCGCGGCCATCCACGCACACGAGATAGGCACGACGCAGGTGTCGGTTGTTTTTCAGCAGAGTACGGCGTATGAAATTGAGATCGTCACCGACGCCGTGTCCCTCGTCGAAAAGCTCGAGGCTTTGAGCGGCCAAACACCTCCGTCTGACCCAACGCTCACAAAGTCGCGCACTGCTGCTGCGCTCGAGGTCCAGTTGCAGACCTACGATGAGGTATTTCGCCGGCGCATGGTCGTCGCGTTCGATGAAGCAGCCGTCCGTCCGGCAATCGATTACGCCGTTTCCGGCATTGTGACCGCAACATCGTCACCGGTTGCCACCATCCGGATGAAGGGCGCCATTCCGCAAGGCGCGCGCCGATTCGGGTGGACCTACTCGTGGACGTTCGCGACGTATTCGCTGACGGTACGGGAGGCCGGCAAAGAGACCCAGACAACGGAATGGCTCGAAGGCGGCCAGAGCAGCACGCCGATCCCGCTGGCGTTGCCGAACCGCCCGCCCAACCGGGCGGCAATCGGTTTTCGGTACCTGACACTCGGCTTCACCCATATCGTTCCGAATGGGTTCGATCACATGCTGTTTGTGTTAGGGATCTTCCTGCTCGGCCGCCGGCTTCGGCAGGTCCTGGCGCAGGTCAGCGCGTTCACGATCGCGCACTCCATCACCCTTGCTTTGAGTGTCTATGGCATCGTGTCCGTTTCTCCGAGCGTTGTGGAGCCACTGATTGCCGTCTCGATCGCGTACGTTGCGATTGAGAATATCTTCATGACCGAGCTCAAGCCGTGGCGGCTTGCTCTCGTCTTCGCTTTTGGTCTGCTCCATGGGATGGGTTTCGCCGGTGCGTTGAAAGAACTTGGGCTCCCGCGTTCGGAATTCGTGCTTGCCCTCGCAACCTTCAACGTTGGGGTCGAAGCCGGCCAGCTGGCCGTCATCGGCGCCGCGTTTCTACTCGTGGGGTGGTATTGCGGCAGCCGCCACTGGTACCGGCGGCTGGTCGTTGTGCCTGCCTCGGCGCTGATCGCCTGTACCGCCGTCTATTGGACGATCGAGCGCTTGTCCTTGTAGTTCGGCCGGCGTTCAACACGTTACTGGTCCCTGACGGCAAGCCTTGCTACTATTGCGGCGTAAATGTCCGAAGATAAGCGAGTAGAAAAAGAAGATCACGACTTGATCCAGCGTATGGCATCGAAAGATGCCAGTGCGCTGGATGTGTTTTACGAACGCTACAACCGCGTCGCTTTCGGCCTGGTCCTGCGGATCGTGGGCAATCGGGCGGATGCCGAGGATGTCCTGGTGGACTTGTTTTGGCAAGTCTGGCAGCAGGCCCCGAGATACGATTCCTCGCGCGGGAAGCCCATTGCCTGGCTTTTGACCATTGCACGCACGCGCGCCATTGATTGCCTTCGCAGCACCAATCGTCAGAACACGAAAACTGACGATTTCGAGGAGGAACGGCCCGCCGCGCCCCCGCCGTCAGAGCCCGACCCGTTCGTTACGGCGGATACCCGGAATGCCGTGCGCGAAGCTTTGCAAACACTTTCCGAACAACAGAGAATACCACTCGAAATGGCATACTTTCAGGGGATGAGCCATACGGAAATCGCGGCATCGCTGGGACAACCGCTGGGGACAGTAAAAGATCGGATACGCACGGGAATGACGCATCTGAGAAAGAGGTTAAGAGCGTACTTATAATATGAGGCACTCTCAATTGACGGACGATCTTCAAGAACGGGCAAGTCTTTACGTTGCCGGCGCGCTGCCTGCCAGCGAAGGCGAGGAGTACGCGCGTCACATTGAAGACGATCACTGCGCCGTGTGCCGCAATGAAGTCAATGAACTCCGGGCTGTCATGGCGCTCGTGGCCACCGGCGGTCCTTCGGCGTCGCCCTCTCCCTCGGTGAAGGTCCGGTTGATGGAACAGGCTCGCAGTGCGGCGCCCGTGCGCCCGCGGCCATCTTTCCTTCGACGGCGCTGGCTCGAGCTGCTGACGAGCGCAACCGCCGTCGCTTCTCTTATAGTGATGTGGGCTGCGCTGCGCGCGAATAACGAACTGCAGCGGCTGGCCGATGTGCTCAACAGTCGAATTTCACAGCTTGAGGTCGAAGTCTCTCAGCAGAGAGGTTACATTGCGACAATCTCGGCGCCGGATGTCCGCATCTTGAACCTCGCCGGGCAGGGAACCAATGTCGGTGCAAGCGGCAGAATATTCTGGGACCAGGCCAACGGGCGATGGGCATTCTCGGTTCGTAATCTGCCGCAGCTGCCCCCCAACATGGTTTATGAACTCTGGTATGTCCCCAGGGGCGCCATGCCGGTAAAGGCGGCAGTCTTCACCACTCAGTCCGATGGCTCTTACGAAACCAATATCCAACTTCCCGGCGGCCTGGGCGATCTTGGCGCGGCAGCGGTGACACCGGAGCCCGGTCCGTCGGGCTTGGATCAGCCGACCGGGCAATTCGCATTGCAGGGGGCCGCGGAGTAGCACTGTAGCCAGAGTCCCATCAAACTGCATTGCCAGGCCGGAGATCGTGCCCGCATTGATGGAAATGGTCAGGTTTCCCGTGAATGAAGGCGATGAGACGCCGGGCAAAAGATCTCTAACGAAGCCCACGACTTGCTGACCTGCTGTTACATCGATCGTCCGGCTGCCCCCTGCGAATGCACCGCCATTGAGATCTGTCAGCGCGAGAGTCCACGTTCCCGCCGTGTTCGCCAGTAGCGCGATGCCGGTGTTTGAAATGAGGCTCGGTGTTCCGACGGAAACCGGAATCCGTATAGAGCGAGACGTGACAGTCGTCGCCGGGGTTACAGCCGAAGTAAACGCTGGATAGGAATATCGCACGGCTACGTTGACATTCCCGTTCGAAAAGATCCGCGCGAACCCCGTGGCCAGTGTGACACCTTGGTTGTTGGTGTTGAACGTGACCGATCCTGACGGAGGAATCAGGAATGACATGTTTGGATCCGAGATCGCTTCAGGGAACGGGCTGCCCGAAGGCTGGAACAGGTCCACAATTCCCTGTACCGCCGCCGTCGTAGACGGATTACTAATGGTAATGGACGAAATCCAATCGGCTCCGCCCGCCACCTGCGGCACCGCATTGAGCACAGGAAACATCTGCGAGCGCACCACACCACCGCCAAACTGGGTGGTGTGAAGATTTACATATGCAGTGTCGGGGGCGGAAATGAGCGCACTGAGGGTTGCGAGTCCTGCTGTATTCGTGCTCGGCACGTCAACAACACGAGTAATGTTGCCGCTCCCGCCCGGGCTATCAAAGGGAGCGGCCGCACTGAGACCCGTGTTGATAATGACGCTGGCGTTTACGCCGGCAATGGCAGGATAGTGAATATGGAAGCCCGTGAACGTAATGGGTCCGGTGTTCGTGAAGTTTGCATCGAAGGTCACTGTCCCGCCGTTGAGGACCCCATTCGCATCCCGGCTGATTTTCGCCGTGATCCAGCCGGTTGCCGCGGTGTCGACACCCGTTATAGGCGGCACTTCATTAGCTGTGCTCATATTCGCCTTGAAATGGTATGTCTCGCGAGCCATCTGGGACCGGACGATCCCGCCAGGAAACTCGGTCGTGTGTAGGTTGATGTAGTACAACTCCGGATTCTCGATGAGACCCCTCAGAAAATCGAGTGTGGTCCCCGTGATTTCAACTCCGCGACTGATCGAGGCGCCGCCGGCACCAATCGGGAGCGACGCTACGCCTGAATTGAGGACGACCGCAGCATTCGTTGCGAACTTACCATTGTGGATATGAAGACCCGTTACCGTGGTCGCGGTGGTGCCGCTGTTGTAGTTCACATTGAAGCTGATCGCTCCGCTGACCACGTTGCCGGTCGAGTCGCGATCGAGGCGAACATACGTCATCGAATTGGCTGTGCCGACCGTTCCCGAAGGGGGTACTTCTTCAGCTTGCGTCATCAGATTGAAGAAGACAAAAACATTCTTTGACAACTGCCCCCGAATGACACCTCCAGGGTTCACCGTGGTCTGCATGTTGATGTAGAACTGCGTGGGATCACTCATCAAGCCGGTGAGTGCGGCAAGACCCGCCGTATTGGCGCCGCTGATTTCGGCGATACGGAAGATATTCCCTCTTGTGACGTTGGCGATTGCAGTCGTGGTCGCGTTGACACCGGAATCGATGACGATAGGTCCATTGACGCCGGCTGCAGCGTTACGGAGGTGCAGGCCCGTGATCGTGACAGCGCTCGGGAATCGATAATCGACATCGAATACCACCGTGCCGGACGTAATCAATCCGGTCGCCGGATCGCGGGTGACCTGAATATCGACAAGCGCCGCGCCTTCAGCATCCAGGGCGACGGCAGGCACTTCAAACGCCGAACTCATTACAGGACGGAGCACGAGCCTGTTGGCCCGTAGCTGTCCGCGCATGAACCCTCCGGGATTCGTCGTCGTGTTGATGTTGACATAGTAGTTTTCGGGAGTGGCCAGGAGACCGGTCACGAAGCGGACGCCCGTCGTATCGGTGGTGCTGTAATTCACCGTTCGAGAAATTCTGCCGCTGCCGGTAGTGACGTTGACGGAGTTTGTTGCGGAGATACCCGTGTCTATTACAACAGATCCGTTTTGTCCTGCCGGAGCGTTACGGATGTGGAGCCCGGTGAAGGTCAGGTTCGACGTAACGGTATAGTCGATATCGAAGGTGACTGTGGCCGCACTGACATTGCCTCTTGCATCGCGGGTGACGTGCACAGTGATCGTTGCATTTGCACTGTTACCCGCGGCGGCGATGGGGGGGACTTCATTGTCCGAAAGCATGCGAGTCTGAAATACGGCGGTATCCAGCGTGTCCGCAAAAATGTACGGTGTGCCAAGTAACGAAAGCAACACGACAACACATAGTCTTCGCATAGGTTTCCTCACTTCTTCGTGGTTGGTGTTATCCAGGGGGTTGGGTAGAAACAAGCAGTCTAGCCACGGATTCATCAGATTGCACGGATTAAATCCGTGCAATCTGAACAATTCGCGGCTACTTTCCGCCGGAGATGGCGGGCACTATTGCGACTTCGGCGCCGTCTGTCACCGGCGTTGCCAGATTCTCCAGAAACCGGACGTCTTCGCCGTTGATGTAGATGTTGATGAAGCGCCTGAGCGAACCGCTTTCGTCGCAGATGCTGGCGCGAAAGCCGGGATATTTTGAGTCGAGGTTGTTGAGCACTTCCTGCACGGTCGCGGCTTCAACTTCCACCGATTCCGCGCCATTTGTAAATTTCCGGAGCGGCGCTGGAATGACGACCTTAAGCGACATGATAAATACCTCCCAATGCTTCTTCGAATGCCGCGAGCTTGGGTTCAATGGCCTGAAGAGTTTCCAAAGGCAGGGCATCCAGCGTTTTGAGGCCGTTGCCGGTGATGGCCAGTACAGTGAGGTCGCCGGATTTGATGCGGCCTTGCTGAAGGAGTTTCTTTGTAACGGCGATAGTCACCCCGCCAGCTGTCTCCGTAAATATTCCTTCCGTCTCGGCGAGCAACTGGATGCCTTCGACGATTTCCGGATCCGTCGCATCCTCCGCCCAGCCGCCGCTTTCCGGAATCAGGCCCGCCGCATAGTAACCGTCGGCCGGGTTGCCGATGGCGAGCGACTTCGCAATCGTATTCGGTTTCACCGGCCGAATCTCGCGAGTTCCCCGTTTTACCGCATCAATGATGGGGTTGCACCCCGCAGCCTGCGCGCCATACAGCCGTGAAACCGTTGAATCCTTCAACAGGCCGATCTTCTGAAGCTCCTTGAGGCCCTTGTAGACCTTTCCGATCAGCGAACCGCCCGCCATGGGGATAACGATTGCATCCGGTGCACGCCACCCCAGCTGCTCGGCGATCTCGTAGCCCATCGTCTTCGAGCCTTCGGCATAAAACGGCCGCAGGTTGACGTTCACGAACCCCCAGGGATACCGGTCCACGATCTGGCTGCAAAGACGGTTCACGGCGTCGTAGTTACCTTTCACTGTGATCAGGCGCGCGCCATAGATCGACGTTGCCACCACTTTGCTGTGTTCCAGGTTGTCCGGAATCAGGATGAAGGATGGCAAACCCGCCGCCGCCGCATTGGCCGCGACCGAATTCGCCAGGTTCCCGGTCGAGGCGCAGCCCACAGCCTCGAGCTTGAACTCGAGTGCTTTGTTGATCGCCACGGCGCTGACCCGATCCTTGAAAGAAAGCGTGGGTGAATTCACGGCGTCGTTCTTGAGATAGAGGTTGTCGATTCCCAGTTTGCGTCCAAGCCGTTCCGCGCGAACCAGCGGAGTCGCGCCTGTCGAAAGACCGACAACCGGATCGGACTCCAGAGGTAGAAGTTCGCGGTACTTCCAAATGGATTTGGGACGTGAAGCGATCACATCGCGCGTGAGAACATCGGCGATCGCATCGTAGTGATAGTCCACTTCAAGGGGACCGAAACAGTCCTCGCAGCCGGCCAGAAGCTTGACCGGGTATTCACGTCCGCATTCGCGGCACTTGAGAGCCTTGACGAAGCTCATTGCAGCCACCTTTCCAAAAATGAAAAAGCCCCGTGCCAAACTAGCACGGGGCTTTTTCTCAACCCTTTCGGAGCTGTTTAGCAGTTTTTTACGTGGAGCAAGTTGCCTAAATCGCCACGTACAGGTCAAAAAGAACAAAGAGCAACAAAACGAAGCAAAAACTTATATCGGCCAGCGCGGTTACGTCAAGAATAATCTATACCCTGTAGCGGCGGTCTATGACCGCCGACGATCGTACAACCTGCTGTAGCGCCGGCGGTCATAGACCGCCGTTACAGGGGCTTGCTCTTGAGCCGCGGCATCTCCCGCTTGGAGTACGACGGCTCCGCGGTGCTCGAGGAATCGTGATGCTCCCAACGATCGTTTCGGTCGGCAACGAAGACGTCGTCGAAAAGCATCGTGCAAAGCCGCAGCATCATGAGCTTTCGGACATTCCGCACGTATAGAGCGGCGTAGAAGCCGTCCGCCTCGAGATTTTTCCAGCGCGCCCGCTCTTCGTCGCTGAAGGATGCTACGTGTTCTCCCAGAATATCGCGAAGGAATCGGAGCTTGAACCCCTCGTGCAACGCGTTAGTCGCCACGATCATTTCCTCATCCCGGTTGAACAGAAGAACCTGGCTGCGCCGGGGATGCACATAAAGCTGGATAACCGCCAGAATAATGGCGACCAACGCGATCAAGGCGAGGGTTACCAGCACAAGCTGAACCGCCTGCGAACGTCCCTGAAAGGTAAGCCCTATGCCGAAAAGGACTACGGCGGCAAGAACGATCGCCAGAAAGCTCAGAAATCGACTGCGGCTGACCTCATTCCGCTGCACTACGACCATGGCAACTCCTCCTCACAAAGAGCGGCATTATATCCGGAATATCAATCGGGGCGAATGAGACACACCGCTTCCGGCGTCTGGAGTTGCGCCGCGATGGTTTCGACGCAGAACAGGTGCACCGACGTGTCGTCATGCCAGCGATACCCCACGATAAAATCGCCGCCGACAGTGACGAGATAATCTCCGCCTCGCGTGGAGAACAAGGCTGCGCCGTTGATGACAGGAGAACTGTAGACCTTCGCGAGCACAATTCCGAGCTGCTTGGCGGCGGGGTAGCCGCCTCCATCCCCCGTCTGGCGGAGATAAGAGTAGTAGTGCTGGGTGGATAGCACCACCTCGTATGGGCCCTTGACTCCCAGCGAGTCGAGTTTCTCCACCGCTGCGAGAAGATCCGTTACGACACGACCCGGTACGGACCAGTCGGAAAGCGCAACGCGCGGGCTGTCGTGGGACTTCAGGATGCCTGGACTGTAAGAGCTGCCGAAAAAAATCAGACTATCCTCCGCCAGCGCGGTCTCTCTGGCTGCATCTTCGATCGCCTTGGACTCGAGTGTTGGCCCAACGCGTTCGAATATGTCGATATCGGCCCAGGAAATCGTGAAGTCCGAGCGAATTTCGGTGAGCAGCATCACGTCAGGGATTGAAAGTCGAACTTTGGGAGACGATTGTGGTTCCTTCGCGGGCTTGAACGTGCCAAGTTGAGTGGCCACGTGGTTCCACCCGCGCGGTCCGTCAAAGTCCACAATACGGCGGGCGACGACGGTTTGCTTGAACATAGCAGCGGCGATCTCGTCAATTTCTTTCCAGACCTTCTCAGACAGCGGGGCGGCATTGCGTCTCAACCATTCCATCTTCGTCCTCCGGTCGTTTCCTCGTTCGGCTTTTCAGCATTCGGCTCTTCAGCACGTTCGGTTATCGGGGTGGTGGTAAACAAGTACTTCTTCATCTGCTCATCGAAGACAGGATCGTGGCGGCGTATCCATTCGAGTACCATCACGGCATGTTCCTTTTCCTCATCGCGATTGTGAGCGAGGATCGTCCGAAGCGCGTCATCTCCTGCGGCATCGACGCGTTGCTGGTACCAATCGATAGCTTCCAGCTCCTCCATCAGGCTCACGATCGCCCGATGCATGTCGCGGGTTTGGGGTTTCAAATCCTGAGACGATTCGTGAAAGCCTTCAGAGGCCATGCAATTCCTCCCGTTTAGAGTGATAATTTCGGGGAAAGACGTGTAATGAATCCCCAATTGCAGTCGAGGATAATTGTAATAGGGTATTAAGACGTCTGTGCCCGAATCATTAGAAAAAATTGCAATCCAGCTACCAGAGGACGGAGATTTCGAAATGACAACGCAAGAACGGGCCGCTCTCATCAAAAAGTACAAAGACGGCCATAAGCAGGTTGCCGACGCGCTGCAAGGTATTTCTGACGCAGAGTGGGATTTCAAACGCGAGCCCGGCAAGTGGAGCGCGCGTGAGATTGTGCATCATCTGGCCGACAGCGAGACCAACGGCGCGATTCGCCTGCGGAAGCTGCTCGTCGAGCACCAGCCATACATTCAGGGATACGACCAGGATGAATTTGCGAAGAGGCTTCAGTATTCGAAGCGGCCGACGGAGCCGGCGCTCAAGGCATTCGAAGCCGCAAGGGCGACGAGCGCTCAGCTTCTGGACCTGATGACCGAAGCCGATTGGAAACGTGCGGGTGAGCATTCGGAAAGCGGCCCGTATTCGACCGAAACATGGCTGAAGATCTACTCGGACCATGCTCACAACCACGCCGATCAGATCCGCAAGAATCGTTCTGCATATAAGGAGAAAAAATGATGCGACGGATCGGGGCTGCCCTTTTGTTCTCGATCGTCGGGCTTGCTGCCTGTGCCGTACAGGGCAACCAGCCGGTTTCCCTGGAGAAGATCAAGCTCCCGCCTGGATTCAGCATCAGCGTGTACGCCTCCGGCGTCCGGAACGCGCGCGAGATGGCCCTTGGGCCGGGCGGCACGCTTTTTGTCGGCTCAATGAACGCCGGAAATGTCTACGCTGTAATCGACAGCAATAAAGACAACGCTGCCGACGAAGTAATCGAGATCGCAAGCGGGCTGAACATGCCGAATGGCGTTGCCGTTCGGAACGGCTCGCTCTATGTGGCCGAAGTATCTCGCATAACGCGCTATGACGACATCGAGTCGCACTTGAAGAGTCCGCCGAAGCCAGTAGTCGTCAACGACAAGTTTCCGCATGAGGAACACCATGGGTGGAAATTTATCGCCTTCGGTCCTGACGGCATGCTCTATGTACCGGTCGGAGCACCGTGCAATATTTGCAAGCCCGACGCGCGGCACGCAGTTATCAACCGGATGAACCCGGACGGCTCGGGGCTCGAGGTTTTCGCGATGGGTATTCGCAATTCTGTGGGATTTGACTGGCATCCCGAAACCAACGAACTGTGGTTTACGGACAACGGACGCGATGGCATGGGAGACAACGTCCCACCAGACGAGCTGAATTACGCGCCGAATAAGGGAATGCATTTCGGGTATCCGTACTGCCACGCCGGCACGATCCAGGACCCGGAGATCGGGGGCGAACCCTGCAGCAAATTCACGCCGCCGGCAATCACCCTTACACCGCACGGCGCGTCGATCGGCATGCGCTTTTACACCGGAACGATGTTTCCCGCGCAGTACAAGAATCAAATCTTCGTTGCCGAACACGGCTCGTGGAATCGCAGCACTCCGATCGGCTATCGGGTCATGTTGGTTCGATTGGAAGGAAACAAGGCTGTAAAGTACGAGCCTTTCGCCGAAGGATGGCTTCAGGGCTCGCGAGCCTGGGGCCGGCCCGCCGATGTACTGGTGATGCCGGACGGTGCGCTGCTGGTTTCAGACGATCAGGCCGGCGTGATCTACCGGATCGCGTACAAGTAAAGAAATTCGGGGACAGACGTATAAATCACCTAATTAGCAGTAAAAGGAAGTTTGAAAGCTAATTAGGTGATTTATACGTCTGTCCCCGAATTTCCTGGGTCCGCAGCAAAACTCCACTGGTGATCCTGATACTGGAAACCCGTCCACGACTCCGTATCCGAGAAACTCGTGTCCAGAATCTGGCCGGACGTCTGGGCTGTCTTGTGGCATCGAAGAATGTACTGCTGGCCGGGGCGCCAGGAGCCGGTTGTCTCCAATTCCATTACCATTCCTCGATCGCGTGAGAGAGTAATGTGCCGTCGCAAAGGTCCCTCCTTGAACTCGGAGCGTTCCATCGCTTTTTTCCGTTGTCCAGGATTATGCAAGCGACAGGCCATTTGGAAGGATGCCTAACTTATTGAAAAATCGTGCGCCAACCCTATGAAAAATCAAGACCATCTACGAAAACCGTGTTAAAACAGGCCCGTATCTTCGAAAATCGTCGAGATATATGTCAGACCGAACCATTGATATTCTCCGCGATCTCATCGCGATCGATTCCGTGAATCCATCCCTCGCTTCGAGTGGAGGCGGAGAAGCGGAAATTGCGAATGCCATTGCCGCGACATTGCGCCAAGGAGGACTGGATGTGGAAATCCAGGAAGTGGCGGCGGGGCGCTCCAATGTCATCGGAATCCTGGAAGGCAGGCAGCAGGGCCGGTCGCTGATGCTTTGCGGTCACATGGATACAGTAGGTGTGGCCGGAATGGACGCGCCGTTTGATCCTGTGCAAAAGGACGGTCGTATCTACGGCCGTGGGTCACAGGACATGAAGGGCGGCCTCGCCTCCATGATTGCCGCTATCCTTCGCATTGCAGAGAACGGCGGATTGGCTGCCGGCCGCATGCTTCTGGCGGCAGTCGTTGACGAGGAATACGCGAGCATTGGCGCAGATGCGCTGGTCACGAAATGGAAAGCCGACGCCGCTGTAGTTGGCGAGCCAACCGACATGAAAATTGCCGTCGGCCATAAAGGCTTCGAGTGGGTGGAAATCACCACGGAAGGAGTCGCTGCGCATGGCAGCCGTCCGGCTGACGGACGCGATGCCATCATGCGCATGGCCCGAGTGCTTGCCCGGCTGGAAAAACTCGACCGCGAAATCCAGTCACGGAAACCGCATCTCATCCACGGTACGGGTTCGCTCCATGCGTCGCTGATCAACGGAGGCCGCGAGCTGAGCACCTATCCCGATTGGTGCACGCTCCAGATGGAACGCCGGACCATCGCGGGTGAGCCCAACCGCTGCGCATTTCTGGAGGTCGAGAAGATCCTCGATGATCTGAAGAGCGAAGATCCTGAGTTCAAGGCCTCGGCGAAGTTTCTTTTCTCGCGTCCTCCTTACCTGACGCCGGAAGACCACGATCTCCCCCAGATGATCGGAGCGCTTGTGGCCGGTCGTGGAATGAAGCCGGTCCGCGGCGGGATGACATTCTGGACGGATGCCGCGATACTCGGAGAGGCAGGGATCCCGTCGATCGTATTTGGCCCCCGCGGGGCGGGGCTTCACAGCACACTGGAATACGTCTTCGAGGAAGACGTTCTCGCGTGCCGCGACATCCTGATCGAGTTGGCAACCGGGTTCTGTTGACGCGTGGCTAAGACCAATCCTCTTTGGAGGCCTTCCGCTTCCGTCGCATAAGGATCACGACAACCAACACCAGCGCCAGCACGCCCGCCACAACGCGAATAGTCGTGGTGCTGTCGGAACCACCGTCCGGCGTTTCCTGAATCAGCCAGAGAGCCAGAAGCATATGTGAGAACCTCCTATTTGCCGCCTATTGTCCCAGCAGTTGTAAGTCGCGCAGGATCGAAATTATACCCGGCACGAGGATCACCACAAACAGCGCCGGCAGGATGAACAACACAATCGGGAAAACCATTTTCACCGCCGCCTTGTTAATGGTGGTCTCGATTTCGAGCCGACGCTTGGTTCTCACCGAGTCTGCGTAAATGCGCAAGGCTTGCGACAGGCTTGTGCCGAATCGCTCGGCTTGAACAATCATGCTGGCCAGCGAGCGAATGTCGATCAGTCCGGTGCGCTGGGCCATGTGCTGGAACGCGACCGCACGCTCCTGGCCGGCCTGGACCTCCAGCGTCATCCAGTAGAACTCATCCGCCAGTTCCGGATACACAAAACGGATCTCCTCGCCGACGCGAGCGATCGCCTGATCCAGCGACAGGCCGGCACCTAACACGATGCTCAGCATATCGGTGGTATCCGGCAGGGCAGCCATCAGGCTCAACCGGTGCCGGTTCCGCAGGGAGACGAGGATCTGTTCGGGAATGAAGTATCCGAGAACCAGCGCACCCGCGAGCCCCAGCAGCCACATCGAAAGGTCCTGACCCTGAAGCCCAGCCAGAGCGGTCACAACCAAACCCAGAGTGAACAGGAGTGATAGCATCCCGTACACTTTGACCACGCTGGGGCCTCGGAATCCAGCCCGCATTAACTCCAATTCCTTTTGGCGGAACCAACCTTTTCCGAAGACTGTGCCATAGGTCGAACGCAGCACGGTATACCAGAAGTCGCCGCCCAGAAGGGGCAGGGAACCGCCCGCGATCGATTGCTCCTGGAGTTCCTGGATACGGCGGCTCAGTTCGTCCTGCCGGGTGCGGAGATAATAGTGGACTCCCGCCACCAGCAGCGTGACGCATGTCAGAGTACTCAGCAGAAACAGCGACCGATAGTCCAGGAGCATTCAGAGCCTC
>WNFT01008015.1_pt1 | contig 23088 bp, 44 predicted proteins | sample 5400191 | NCBI WGS metagenome assembly WNFT01 (sample SAMN13153359, study PRJNA577476) | soil metagenome | isolation source: 80 cm saprolite under Madrone tree | place: USA:California | collected 2016-06-14 | reverse complement strand
TCCAGGGCAGATTCATGCCAGTCAAAAAGCAGCATTCCTTAAAAAGTATCCGACTGCGACGGTGCAGTAATGGCTGATCCCTACGCAGAGTTTCAGAAACCAGCGCTCGCTACGGGTAGTGATCCTTACGCTGAGTTCCAGACTCCCGTAGCCCAGCCTGTCCAACAAACTGCTGCTGAACCGCAGTCTCCCGGCTTCTTCAAGACGCTTTTCAGTGATCTTGCTGGAATGCTGAAACCAACCGCACAGAATCCATACCCTGGCATGGGAGTGGAAGAAAAGACTCGTGCAACAGAGGAGTCCGCACAGCGGTTCAAAGAGCGCAAAGCTGCTGGCTATAGTTTGCCCTACCGCGTGACTGCCCCTGTAGCAGAAAGCATCGGGGTGAACGTCTCAGGCATGGAGGAATCAGCCAAGCAAGGTGACCCTGGGGGTGTTCTAGGCCATGCCGCTGCGTTACCTGTTGCTGTAGCGACGGGCGAGGCTGTAGGACGAGGGTTGTCCAAAGTTGGAAAACTGCGAACCGAGATGGGTGGTGGTCCGCAAGGCTTCGCTCGCAAGTTCACTGGGGTCGAGAGTGAACTCGGAGGCAACTGAGACCGCCAAGGAGCGCCAAGGACTCGCAAAGAGAGTGGATGAGGGCAGCGTCAAACTTGGACAGCAGATTGAGAAGGTGGAGGCTAGTGTAGCAAAAGAGGCTAATGCCAAGTTCGACGCGGTGCGAGAGAAGATTGGTAACCCTGAGACCGACCCGGCACCCCTGATTGAGGCTGTGAGGGGTGCTGAGGACAATATCCTGCAGGGCATTCCTGAAAATATTAAAGAATTCCGGTCTATCCTTGGCCACGGGGAAGAGGTATCTCCTGGAATGCGGGAAGCCTTCAAAGAGGTCACAGGGAAAGAAGCGCTCGGAGCGCAGCCGATGACCTGGGATAAACTCCAGTCCCTAAAGAGTCGCCTCGATGCCAAACTGCGACAGGCTGGACGCTCCCGCATGAACGGTGACGTCAAGCGAGCACTGTACTCAGTCCAGAGTTCGATCGTTGACACGATGGGCCAGATGGCAGAGGCGAATGGAGCGGCTGACCTGTGGGCAGATGCCAAGAATACTTGGCGCCAGTATAAGGAGGACTTCCACGAACCCACTGGACCCTCTGGCTCTGGGTCTCCTGTGGCTGCTGCACTCAATGCGGTGGACCCGAAGAATATCCGGCAACCGTTTGTTGCGAAGCAATCCGCGATCGGCAACCGCGGACTAGACATTCTCCGCAAGTATCCGCAGCATGGCGGTACGGAAGCAGCAGCGACCGCAGAAGAGATGCTTGGGCACCATGAAAACCTGCGGAAGATGGGTTCGGACAAGGCCATTAAGCCAGTCAAGACTCTTACCGTGGACGCGACACAGGAGGCAAGGGAAGCGATTGCAAAGCGTGCGTCCCGGTGGGGAGACTTTAACGCGCGAGACATCGGCATCCTTACCTCTGGAGGCTTGGGCTCAATAATCACTGGAATCTTTGCCGGTCACCCACTTGAAGGACTCGGTGTAGCGGCTGGTGGTGTGGGGTTGTACGAAGGCGGGAAGTATGTAGGTGCCCGCTTATTGAACAAGGAAAGCGTGATTAAATGGTTGGAAAAGACACCTCCCGAAGAACTCGCAGTGGTGAATAAGATTCCCGGAGCGGACAAGGTGCGGATCATCAACGCGATAACCGACCAAGCAGTAGGCTCCAAGGTAAAACTCTCCCCTGCGGCCGCCAAACTCCTCGGTCCTGCGAATGTGGCGCGGATCGTGGGCGCCTCTGCTGGGATGTCTACCGTCCACAACCGCAAGGATGCACTCGATTTGCTCAAAAGCCAGCCTTACTAGCAATACAACGGTTTGCTTATGTTGCACTTCTCGCGTAACATGCGCGGATGTCAAATTACGTTCATATTGTCGAAATGCTAAAAGCTAGATTGCTGCACGATCACTCTGGCCTACAGGAAAACAAAGCCGAACAAACCAAACTACGCGATACATTTTTCCGTTACCAGGATTTAGAGAACGAAGCCGATCGCGTACAAAAACGGCTGGAGAGGGTCCAGTGCCTCCTCAGTAGAAAGGAATCTGGTATCCCACTGTGGTTAATGATGGGTACCATTCTTGAAGCAACTGGGAGAATGGATATTGTTGACCTCGTAACGTGTTTGATCTATTTTGGTCAAAACGCTAGTCGGCAAGCGATTGAGTCTATTACCAAAACTCACCCGAAGGAATTTGTGGTATTAGGTAAAGGTAAACGTAAACAGGTTGACCTGAACCTTTTCGGTGGTCTGGGCACTACCAAGAACAAATGAACACGCCCGAACTGCTCACAAACTACGAGACTTGCGACCGCAAGGGGTACTATTCGCGCTCCTGGGAGCCCCAGAAGCTAATCGTGGCCAGAATGATGACAAAAGCCATCCGGCAGGCTTTGCTGGCCCCAGAGGGCGATTATGGCGAAATAGCGGGTAGCGCCATGCTCCAACTGGCTGCGGACAGAGGTTTGGACGAGAAGGAGCATACCCACAAGATTTACGACTGCGTCGTCCACCACGCCCACATTGCCGACCTTGTAACAACCCTGCTCCGCAAGCCAGGTGACCCTCCTTGGCGTACCCCTGAACCTGTCCAAAGTTGGACGCCCGACTGCTACCTGTCAGCGGACGGCAGTTTTCTGAGGCGAGTGGTGTTGGTATCGCATTGGTCGGACGAACGCCATGCCAGCGAGTGTCGTTCGTGGTTCACTTTGGGCGAACAGGCACATTATGGGTTGCCGATGCAGTTGGCTATCATAATCCTCGGTCAGCAGCGGGACGGGATTAGAATTAGCAGCCCATGGGCTTGTGGGTTCCTTCATCCCACCAACCACGAACTCCGGTTTCGCAAACGCGACAAGGGAGTACGGCAACCGGGAAATGTGTTTGGGGATACGTGGCAACGGATACACCGGGAAGATCATGACGAAATCAGCCGGGGAAAGTGGCTAGAGTCAATGCTGTGCGATGACGTGCTTTATGAGGTGTGCTTCAGAGAAGATATTCCAGTACCTCCTCTTCCTCATCTTCACAGAGCGCGTCGAATGGCGGAGGCAAAGCTAGAGCGGCTGTACGCTCTGAAGCGCGTTCCGGAAGCAAACTTGTCGTCGTGCGACTGGCCGATTCCATGTCCGTTCAGGAAATGCTGCCACACACTACCAGAGGTTGCGCCGGAAGAAAAGTGGGGGTTCGTGCCAGTCACTTCTCTGGTGACGACTGCACGCTGAGGCTAGGCTTCTGAATTGAAGAGTTCGTCCCGGAACATTGAGTCATAACCATCGGACCACGCTTCGCATCCCCACTTTTCCCTCAGCGCCGCACGGTCCTTATTGGCTTGAATCTCTATCTCTGCTCTCTCTTCTGGACTAGCGAGTTTTAGTGTGGATGAACGTTCGTGATAAAAGGGCACATTGGAACCATGAAGGTGAATACCTTTGCGGTGTGCGCGGATGTGGAAATCCAAATCACCGGCGTAATGTTTCATCGCCTCATCAAAAGGCCCGACACGCTCCCAGACTTCCCTGCGAATAAGAAAAGCTGAAAAATCGGGGTGCATACTAAGCGGCCCCATTGGCGCCGGCTTCGCAATCTGTTCCATTTTGTCCACGGAAACGCCGGAGACGAAGGGTTTATCATAGGCCAATAGTTGCTCGTAGAACCAAACTGGAAGCACTACGTCGTTGTTGATTACGAGGACGTGTGGACTTTTCGCGTTATCAAACAGCACTCTTAGTCCGGCATTCCATCCGACGCTAACTCCGCGATTGCCGTCCATCCAGAAAATACGAGTGCCCCTCGTAAATAGACACTCTCGCGTCCCATCCGTTGAACCGTTATCGAATATGTCTAGCATGGTCGGGACAGATTGGCGCATGACCGAGGCGGCTGCACGCATGGTGAGCGCAAGGTTGTTGCGGGTGAGCATCAGAACTGGGTTCACGCGTTTCTCCTGTTGCATTTTCCGCTGTTACAACTGAGACAGGCAGGACGCAAATTAGATGCCCAATTTGTCCCACCTTTAGATAGCGGGATTACGTGGTCCTGCGTGAGTGTTTTCAGGGTCAGCGCGACCCCGCAAAGCCAGCAGCACCATTCCCAATAAGCTACCCGCGCCATCCATTGTTCGGGTGTATGACTACCGGAAGCCCCGAGAAGTCGTATCCTTCGAATGCGGTTCCCGGCGCGAGCCATTTCCCTTCTCGCTTTTTCTTTGTTGCGACCCATTTATCGAAACTCAAGTACCGCGCGGATTATATGCTGGACATCTTCATCTGTTAGCCACCAACCGCAGGGTATTGAGCACTGGTGATCATTGAACTGAGTCACTCCCGGCAAGTCCTGCTCCATCGCGTTAAAGATTGGGTGTCGATCGTTTCTGTTGTGGGTGCGGGCCGCCTGAATCCCGCGCTTGGCCATGTGCTGCACGAAGCCTTCGCGGTCGTCCACCATCACGTTGTAGATCCAGCAGGACGATTTCCCGATTGGCATATTGCCGATGCCGGATTGGTTGTAGGCGACGGTGTGCCGAAAATGAGCGTCTATGTTCCTGGCAACGTGCGGCAAGTTTGCCAGTCCGATCGATGCGGCAATGTCGGTCATGTGGAACTTGTAGCCCTTCATGGTCACAACCTGGTCGCAGCGAAAGCCTCCGCCTCTACGGTCGAGTCCGCACCAGCGTTTCAGCGTGGCCACCTCTCGAAGCAGTGGGTCCATGATGGAGATGGCTCCACCGTCCCCAGTGGTCAAATGCTTAATAGCCTGGAAGCTGTAGCAGGTGAGGTAATCGGGCTCATTGCTCCCCTGGTTCGCTCCGAACGAATGCGCCGCGTCAACAATGAGGGTAGCATCTGACACTTTGGCAAGATAGCGAAGTGATTTTATATCGCACACTACTCCGCCATAATCCACGCAGCAGATTGCCTTTACGTCGTGATATCGCCTCAACAGCTTCTCGACCGAGTTTGGGTCAATCAACCCGGTATCCGGATAGACGTCGGCCCACAGGATGTTTGCTCCCATGTGCGCCAGTGGAACGTTTGCCAGCAGGCACGTCATGGGACTGGCGATTACGGTGTCCCCAGGCTTGATGCCGGCGAGATCGTAAGCCAGCCAGAGCGCGGAGGTTCCCGAGTTTACGGTGACATTCTTTCCAATCCAAGGTTCTAGGGCTTGCTCGAACTCGTCTACTTTCGGACCTTGGCCGATGCAACTACTGGCAAGAGTCTCCGCGACTGCTGCGGCTGCTTCGGGAGCAACCCAGTGCTTAAATAGCGGAATCATAGTCCTCCGTTTACCTTCACGATGGCGCCGGTCACATACTCGCAGTCAATCAGGAAATTGCAGGCGTTGGCTACATCGAGAGGATGTCCGAGTCGGTTTAGCGGGATACGTTCGCGCAATTTCATAAAGTCTGGAACCTGGGTAATCATTCCAGTAAGTGTGTAACCCAATTCGATCACGTTGACCCGTGTTTCCAATCGCGCGAACTCCTTTGCAGCTACCTTACACAAACCATTAAGCGCAGCCTTGGATGCAGAGTAGGCGGCCGTCCCGATCGGTCCAGTCTCCGCCGTTACCGAGCCGATCATAGTAAACGTCCCGCCATGCTGCTTGTACAGTTCACGCGCGTGTTTCAGCATGAGGATATTCGAGACCAGATTGACGCGCAGCATCCGCCCGATGTCTCCCACTTCCGTTTTGTGGATCATGGCGGATATGGAAACCCCAGTCGCGTTTATGATGTGCAACGAACTGCTTATAGTGAGTCCGGCGTCTAGGCTACCGAAAAACTCTGCGATTGAATCCTCGCTCTCTACATTGCAATTCTTGCGCCCTATGGCCATCACAACATGCTTGTCCTCGTAGAGACCGCAGAGTGCCTGGTGGAGAGGCTGACCGAGACCGCCCGTGAGACCGCCAAATACTAGGATCAAAGCTCCTCCCGAAGCAGCGAGAAAATGTGCCAGTTGTTCCACTTGCCATTGCGCCAGATGTAGCCGCGCAAGGTTCCTTCTGACTTAAAGCCTGCCGCCTGGATGATATGGATTGCTGCCGTGTTCGATTCCAACGCTTCCGCAGTCACGCGATGGAACCCTAGTTCCTGAATCACGTACTCGGCGCCTGAGCGGAGAATCCTACGACCGTAGCCCTTGCCGGTAAGTTCTGGCATGACATCTGTCCCGGTCATCGCAGCGATAGACATCGGGTAGTCCAACCGGAAGCGCAAAAGTCCGACCCGCTCATTTCCATCGCCGACGACGAACGCCTGATTCAGATTGTTGAGCGTCATGTACCAGGCGTCCTGAACATGGACGGTCTGCACGCTGCGCGGATCTCGCCAGCCCGGAGTATTGCGGGGGTCATTGCGGAGAGCGCGTAGCCATTCCAGGTCGAACTCCTCCACTTCTCGGAAATGCAATCCATTTCTAACGAATGCCATTACGCCACCTTGATTGGAAGGACATCCTTGAACTCCGAGTACAAATACTGGTGCCACCAAGCGTGCATCGCAGCATCGGAGCCCCACTTGGTTGTCGCGGCCCAGGCCGGGTAATCGAACCGACCATCACCGCGGACGCCTCCACTTGAATGTGAACAGTAGATCCCGATCAGTCTGACTTTCTTCTTGTGACGTGCGGCCATCATGCAAAGCCACATATCGGAACCGTGGGAGGGAGGGAAGTCTTTCGGGCGAACCGGGAAGCCTTCGCACACGGACGGGCTGGGTGCGAGTATCTGCCCAATCTCGGTTCCTGGCGCAATTCCCACCCTGTACCATCTCTGATTACAAACTCTGCAGTGATACCCGCAACAGCGACACGGTTCCCACAAGTCTTCGTAGAGTCGGCACTGATGGTTGACTGGCCATCCGCCAATCTCGTCCAGAAACGATCGCCGCACGATCAGCGAGAAGCTGTCGATCATGGCCACGTCCATACTCCCGATGCAGCGCTGTCCGTGCATTTCGGCGTCTCGCATGTTGGACCAGCAGCCTCCGCGGGCAAGTTGGCGGTAGTCGTAGGGATCAACGTAGATGTTCGGACGCCCCAGTTCCTTGGCTCCGAAGAAACTGACCAGAACGACGTTTGGATCTTCGAACTCGCGGAGCACGCGCTCATCCCAACCGAACTCGCGGATAAATAAGTCTGAATGGAAATAGGCGATTACGTCTGCGTCGGTGTTCTTGTAGTAGTGCTGCACCTTCTGCAAGTAGCCGGCACCCTCGCCTTCGATGGTTGGGTCAACGAACACTTCCCAGGGTAAGTGCTCATGCAAGAGCCAACTATGGACTGCCTCTTCGTGGCCGCCCGTGCTCGGGACAAAAATTGCTAAAGAAAGGCTCATGCCCTTCTCCGTGGTGTGTCTATGAAGTTGTGCGCACGAGTACGACCGAGAGATTTCATAGTCCTTTCCTGAACCACTTCTCCCATCTTTTCCAAAGGTTGTTCCAGTCAAGCGCATCTGGAAGTTTTACCTGCTTATCTGCAGGCCATGCATTGATAGCCTCAGTCCATGCTCTACGTTCAAACACGGGGCGGTAGCAGTTGTACGGAGTCTCCAAGTGAAAGCACGTTGGCTGGATCTTCAGTGCTTCCTCCAAGTGCTCGGCCGCGCCCGCATAGTTGCTGTGGAAGCAGGGCACTCCGCAAGCGAGCGACTCAAATATCGGGTATCCGAATCCCTCCCCTAGCCCAATCCCTAGCGTGATGTCACAGCACGAGTAGCACTGCGCCATTTGCTCATCGGAAAGCGCGGCCACAGTTAGTGCGTGGTTCTTGGTCCCGTAATCATGGATGAGTGCCGGTAGGCTCCAGGAGTTTTCCAGTCGGTCAGTGTGAATCCATACTAGGATCTTGCCTTGCTTCGCTTCCATCAACTGCGCTAAGACCTGGAAGGCGAGTCCAAAATCTTTGCGCACCTGATTCGTAGCCACAATTCCAACGGTGTAGAAATCATCTGGGATAGCTAGCCACTTCCCTGCCTGGTTCCGCATTCCAATACGCTCTCCGAAACTGGCACGAGCTTCCTTCTTGTCGTAAGGGTGGAATACGGAAGTGTCCAGCCCGTGCGGAAGATGGTCCAGGGTTTCGAGTAGTGGCTTCTTCCACAGGGTACGTCTCAGAATATCCTCGGCCCATTTTGAGTACGCAAGTACCCGGTCATAGCCTTCGATCACATGCTTCAGGACCACTGTAAGCTGATCATTTGGACCAGTAGCGTCGATTGGGAAGTACCCCCACTTTTGAAACGTGGCTTCCTTCAAAAACTTCTGCAGTGTAGGAATCTCGCAATTCTCTGGACGCGAGAACCAGAGTAAGCGAGAGGCATCCCAAATGGTCATTACGATGCCATTCTCTTCCCCGGCAAAGTCCTCCCAAACTTCCGGCAGGTTAAAGATGACCCAGTTCTGCATCTCCATTACGTACTGCTGGAACGGCAACTTGCGGGAGTAGGGACCACCATAGCCCAAAGTCGCCACCCGGAACTCCTGGAGATGCTGCGCGATTCGAGTAGCAAGGTCTTTGGTAATTCTTCCAAGGCCAGTGCCTGACGTCGGAGCGTCACTGATGATTAGGAGAGGTATCGGCAAGCGGTTCCTTTCTCAATCTTGTCCACCAGCAATCGCACCGTACAGGAGGGGCAGGAGCGAAAGTTGCCGCGTCAACGCATTTGATTAGTCCAGTACCGTGGCAATTGGGGCACTTTGGATCGGGTCGCATTGTGTTTATTCCTTTTTCCCTACAGCGAAATCGTCAGGCAGCAGTTCATCCTCAGTTGGCTCCGGTGTTGCTGGTCTTACCGGGACAAGGCTTCCTACGTTTGACAAGTCGCGGTCGGTGTACCACTTGGCTAGTTCCTCGGGCGTCATGTTCGGTGGAGGCGTCACATACTGTGGTTCTGCTTTGAGGATTTCTATTGGCGTGTCCTCGGGATTGACTTGGCCATGTAGAGCGCGAATGGTCCTTTCTAATCGCGGGATCTCCATGTCGAGCGAAAGTAGCCTAGTCTGTGCCGCTACACGCTCCGCTCTGGCTCGGTTTAGGCGAGTCTCAGCCTCCTTCAGCGCTCGGGCGAAACTGTTAATGCGGCGGGGCATTAGAACTGTGGCTCGGATGCCGTTGCTGGCTTGTTGTCGGCAAACTGAACGCCGGCCAGTTCGGTGACCTTCTCTAGCGAGCAGAATGTTTTGTCGCCGTCCTTGCGCGTCGAGAACTGGCACACCATCATCTGCTTGGGCTTTAGGTATTGGAACAAACTCTTATGCCAGCAATACATATTCCATTCCAGATTATCCCGGTCAGTTACGCCCAGAACCAGGTACGGCTTGGTCGTATTGTCCTTGCCGGGACGGGTTTCTTTTTTCTCAATCGAGTTGATTACGACGACGGTTTCGGTCCAGTCCGGGTTGCTCTCTGCCTTTTTCGCGTACTTGCATTCCGGTTTGTGTCCGTTAACGACACCGCAATCCCCGCACATGACATTCTCTTCCTTGGGTGACTGCTGCTCGGGTGCTGGTCCTTGGCCCTGCTGTGCTTGCGGTTGCCGCTTCGAGCACTTTGGCAGGTGGAATCCAATCGCGTTGCACTCGGCACACTTCACCTGGCCAACTGGCTTTTCCGCAGGCTTCGTAGGGCGAGCTTCTCTCCGGGATAGTATTCATCGTAGCGAGCCGTGGCTGTAAAGCTGCACTTTTGACCCTGGACGAATTTCCAGACGGTGACTGTTGCCATGCCTGGCGTATTGTCGTTGTCTCCTCCGTATTCCGAAAACACTGGGTCGTCGCTGCCGGCGTAATCTCCCGTGTCCGCAGCGCGTGATCTGAGCAGGTCAACCGTGGTAACGAACGTTAGCCTCTCGGTTCCGTCCTGTTCTTTCCTGACAATCGGCACAATCAGACCGTCGAGCGGGTGTACGCCCTGCCGTTGGCAGTTGTAGAGGTATACGGCAAACTGGTCGTTGTTCAGTCCCTTGGCCACAGTGTTGCGAGCAATCGCTATTTGTTCGGACGTAACCGCTAGATGCGGTTGTACTGGTACAAGTTCTTGTGTGCTCATCGCGACCTCCCGGAAACGATTGGGTCGTTGTAGGGAACAACTCCCGGAATATTCAGAGTACCTCTGTCGGCCTTCGCTCGCGCATTCAGGACAGACTCATTCGGCAACACGTAGGTCGGTGGCACAGTTCCCTTGGCTACTGCTGCGCACAGCTTTTTGATGTCAGTCACTTTGGCCTTCCAATTCTCCCGTGTACCGATGCCGGACGCCTTCTGGTACGTCGGGGCGACAGGAGGAGCGACGGCCACCACAGGGGTATCCACGATGGCATTAACTTCCTCTTCCGTGGCGCCTGATTCTTCGGCCATTGTCGCGAGCCTGAGCCTTTCTTCCTCTTCTTCACGGCGAACACGCTCCTCTTCTTCGCGCTGTTTCTGCTGCCGAATCTTCTCTTGCTCGGCATCGAATCTCGCAATCTCCGCCTTGACTTGCTTCTCGGCCGCCTCCAGGGGCTTATCCCCGTCGTTGAACTTGTCCAGAATCGCTTTATAAGCTGCGTATGCGGGTTCTTTTACTCCAGCCCAGTATTCCAGCCAGCGCTTGCGAAAAGGCTTAATCTGGTCAAGCAGGAGCGAGCAAGCGGCATCGTAGGTGGGCTGGTCAACGATCTTGACCACTTTGGCTTGTTCTACGACGGTGAGGGCTTCTTCCCTAATCTCTTTCTCGGTTGTGGTCAACGTGTCCGGCATCTACTCTCCTCTTCGCTTCGTAAAAAGTGCTCCAGTCGGTATCCCAAGTGGACTGCGGGAACTCCCGGACTGAATACGTTCCATTTGATCGCAGAGCAACTGCTATCCTGCGAATCCTGCGGGCCATGATTGGATTCGGGTGCATTCGCATGACGTACCCGACCAACTGATACCGCACATGGTTCTGTACTTCTCCGCTCTTGAGATCCACCACTGCCTTGCTTCCGTTTGGCCACGTTGCGGTTGGGGGAAGGCTTCCGTACCTGTCAATCGTGCCGGCATACCCGTAGTGCGAAATAAACTGGTGCTCGATCAACTCTGGGACAAAACCACTAGCACGTTTCCAGACGTTCCATGCTTGCCTGTAAGGTCGCAGCCGGATGGGAACCTGCCGGTAGTTAAGCGCACCTTCGTCCTCAAGCTGCAGGAGCCAGTGAACCGAAGTGCCGCGCTCCATCGACGCAATCCGTATTTCCTCTTCGACAAAAGAGAAGTCGCAGATGCCGGCGCCGGCGAGAATCTGGGTAACTGACGGGACAACCAAGCCGCGGCTGTCTTTGTACTCATGCTTTGCGGGATCGAAAATAACTGTCAAACTTTTATCTCTGGTTGCTTTCTCAGGAGTTCGTTCAGTTCTGAAAGTTGAGCGGCCACTTCGTAAACCGCTTGCACGAGATGGAGTTGAGCGCTAACGATGGCCGAGTCTACGTTGTTTTCTCTACGCAGGCCGTTCCTCACATCCTCAAATGTTATCTCGCTGTGACAGCGAATGTCGTAAGCCTTCATTTGCGGAAATCCTTTGCGTTCGGGCAGCTTGCCCAGTGCGCTTCTGCGTTCCCGTCCTTGTCCACATCGAACGGCATCTTTTTGCCGCGGGGCGTGATCCACCACTCGATAGCGGCGGAACACCCCCGGCAGTTCGCACCGTTGTCGAACTTGTACCCTGCCTTCACAAGTTACTTCCACGCTGGTCTCGGGCGCCTCGTCCCCGTCGTCCTCTGCACGGACTCGCACTTTGACGTTCTCCTGTTCCAAGATGACCTTGACCGAGATCCCGTTGCGCTTGTACTCTTTCAAGTCCTTAGCGTGCATCAGGTCCAGCAGTTTCTTCTTGAGATCCACTTCCTGCGTGGTCAACTCCTGGCGCTGATCCCGAATCTCGGCGTAGTCCAGGGCAGCGTTTTCAATGGCCGCTATCTTTACGTCTCCGACTCCAGGAAGAACCTCCTGGCGCGGGATGCGGCGCTTCTTCGGCTGTTCTGCTTTTTTGCGGTGCGAGCGCTTATTTTTTTTCTTGTTGGTCATTTCGATCCGTACTCCTTTCGATTGTTTACGAGTGCCCTTAACGCAGGATTCCAATATCGCGCATTATCCAAGCATGAAAGGTGCGGTAGCGGCTCAAGTCCTAAGAGTTCCGTGAGGTCGCTCATCGCCAAGGCTCCAGACTTGTTGTCGCACGCCAGCAAGTAGTCGCGGAAGCATTCAAGCGCAGCCCGAACGTCACGTCGGATTGCTTTCGGAATTCTTGTTTTTGGCGTGCCCACACTACTTCTTCTCCAATGCTTCGCGGATGAGTTTGCGGACGGCCTGGGACAGAGTTATATACTCCCGCTCTGCGACTGCCTTGATCTCGCGGTACATTTTAGTGGTGACTCGGCAGGGAATTTGTTCGCCGTACTCTTCGTGATACCGATTCTGACTCATGCCACAGGTTGTATACGGGGTATTGTGGCGTGTGTCAACAGGAAAGTTATCCACAAAACCAACGCCCCCGGATTGGGTCCGAGGGCATGAAATCGTTGGCTCTCTGAATCACGGCAAAACGATAATTTCAGAAATCGACAAATGAGTCAAGCGTGCTATTGACATTTGTACGGTATGGGACTAAGTTGCTTCTCGTCTCTCCTACCTCACTGCAATTCTCTGAGCGCGGTAGCCTAGACAAAAAGCATAATTTTGAGGATAGCAGTCTGGCGCAAAAGAACTTTTTCGCGTTTGTCGCACTCCATTTCCCTTGGCTCTGCGACGTCCTAACCGATTCCGAGAGGAATGTCCAGTCTAGCGATGCGGCACATTAGGCATCCCCTGCCCCGGTCTAGGTCTGGGATGGGTTGCCGTGGGTTAAGGGACAGCACAAGCGAAATAGTTGATTTGAGCAAATTTGGGGAAGGGGGACTATAGGGGGATAGGGTGTGTGTGCTGCCAAAACATGCTCGCACGCAAATGCGGCGTGCGAGTGGGAGGTTACAAAGAATGAAAATTTCTGGTATCTACAGGTCGAAACTACCCTATCAATGGAGGGTGGGGAAGTACAACGCTAAAGCTGCTGCGAAGGCCCAGAAGCAAGCACCGCGACGAAGGCGAGGCAAGAAATCCGCGATGGGATGGAACGGTGCATGACAGAACCATTTGTGCTTACTCCGCCCGATGACAAGGATTTAAGGTTCACGCTGTTTAAGCAAGTCGTTGCCTCGTTCTACCGATGGAAGTGGGGCATAGAGTGTCCTTGGGACGCATCCGAAGGTAATCAGCTCAAGAGGCTTTTGAAAGCCAGTCCAACTTTGGACATACATAGCTTCCGAGTTTTCCTTTACAACTACGGCTGCTCAGACGACATAACGCCTGGTGAACGTCCCTGTAGTTTCCTTCCCCGCATCTACGATTACAGCATTACACCCCTTGACCGATTCAGGAGAAACCCCAATGCCAAGATCGAGACCGGCCAGACGCAAAGGGCACGGCGAAACGATACCGCCTTTGAGCAAGCTCGACAGAATCGGCGAATTGCTCAAGGTCCAGAGCGAAACCTTCCCCCAGAAAGAGTTGTCGAGCGCAGAGATCGCACGTTGGGAGCAGGATTTACAAAACTTTCCGATACAGGCGATTGAGTATGCCTTTGAGGAGCATCGGACGCTGGCCATGTTTTTTCCCGTGCCGGCGCAAATTTTAGACATCTGCAAGACCTGGCAATCACCGGAAGCATACAGGCCTGGATGTGGTGCAGAATGCAAAGAGCCCCACGGTCAAGGCTATGGCGAGAACGACCTGCTGTACCTGTGGGAGCGGTTCACGGCCAAACGTGCATCGCTGCCCAATCGGACGCTGACTGATGGCGAAATCAATTCCCTTTTGGATGATCTTGACAAGAAGCGCGGCGTGGCTCCGGCATGGAGAAAAACTGCGTGAACCACGGTCGTCAACTTCCACGATTCATAAGGGAGTTGCGGCATTCATTACAGCTTACACAACAACAGTTTGCGGAAGCGCTTGGTGCTAGCGGGCAGGATTTGGTCTCGCAGTGGGAAACTGGGGACAGCAGACCGCAGCGGACCTGGGTAGAAAAGATCGGGAGGCTTGCTAATGAACAGCGCAGTCAGGGGGCATCGTGGTCATTCCTGCAGATATTGAAATTCGCCCAGACACAGACATCAGCCCCAAAGAAAGAGCTGAAGCTCGTGACTCGTTTGTCCAAGAGTTTGAACGGCAGTTCTCGAACTGGGTAGACATAGCCCGCGTTTGCTCGGACATCGAGCGAGACAAAGACTACTTGCTTCTAGGCTTTTCGTCCTACCATGCTTGGCTGATTGACCGGGCGCCGCGGTCCAGAAGTTATATTTACCTTGTGACCAATCGCTATCGCGAGCTCATCGTAGACATCCCCGAGGAGGAACTGGCACAAATCCCGCTCGGATCGGCCGGGGTTCTGAAGCAGCTTTCGTCCAAAATTAGACAAGACCCCGAGGTACGCAAGGCTGCACGAAAGAAGCCAAGCGAGCTCCGACAGGCGGTACGCGAGTCTCATCCTGAAATGCATATCGAAGGATTGGACGCCCGCACCTTAGACTTCACCGAATCCCAGGCTGCTGTCTGGGATGACATGCTGGCGTGCTACCGTCAGATGAACAACCATTCGGCGAGTGCAGAGGAAGCGGCCGAGTGGATCGCATCACAGTGGCTTGACGGGCCTTGGGAAGATTCGGGATATTCGAATCGTCAGAGAGCGGAGCAGTTGAAGGCGTGATTAAGACTACCAAGGACGGGCGCAAAATTCGAACACGCGAAGATTACACTGACTTTCGCCATGCCTTGCATATTTTCCAAGGCGGACACTGCGCTCACTGCGGTCTCTACACACAAACTTCGCTACCACTTGAATCATCTCGGTCATTCCACATCCACCACGTCCACGGCCGCGGCATGGGCGGAAGCAAACGGGATGACACTCTGGAAGCCTGCCAAGGACTATGCGGGAAGTGTCACCGAGAGGAACACGGTCAATGAAAGTGTTCTTTGGTCATCATGCGGAGTACATTTTCGTTCTGCTATGACCTCCCCGCAACAGCGCACACGCGAGAACCTGACCGAACGCGGTTACCTGGTCGGCAGTGTGGAACGTCGCAAGAAGTTCCCGGATCGCAAGAAGGGTCCATGCCGCGCGTGCGGACATCAGCCGATGATCGAGATAAGCAGCGATTTATGGGAGATATTCGACATCGTAGCGTTAAAGCCCGATCGAATGGAAAACGGCGTGATGCACAGGGATTATGCTCCGCTCGTATTCGTCCAGACCACCAGTCGCGCAAACCACTCCACTAGGCGTAACAAGATCATGGGCAGCATGGAGGCTAAACTCGTACTGCTCTCCGGTGCCAGAATCCTTTTGCAATCCTGGGCCTTGAACGACAAAAACCGTTGGGAAGTAAAAGACGAATGGATCACTCTGAAGGACTTCGAATCCGCGTATCACACTACCCGGAGACGGTTGCGGAACTGATGGAGATTAGGCGCAAGGAGAAGAAACCAGATTTGCCGAAGGGCTCTACTTTGCCGCTTGTCGCTTCAGAATCTTAGAAACAGTGCCAGCGTGCCAGCGCTTGCCGTAGCGAGTCGGAACTCGATTGAAGTTCAGGCCTCGTGCGATCTCGTCTGAGTCCCAACCTTGCGCAGCCATTCCGAGAATAATGGTGAGTGTTGCTTCCTCGCCCGCTCGAAAACCGAACGCCTTTCTCCCTTCGCATCGTCCAATTTTTGACCGCTGTCGTTCCCTAGCTGCTCTCAACTTGAGCACTGTAACGCACCTGTCAAACTCTGCCACAACTGCTAGAATCTGGCGGATCATCTTCGCAGTAGGATTCGAGTCGTCTCCTGCGGTTAAATCCACGTTTCCCGAGGCGCTGATGACCCTACAGCCCGCTTTCTGGAATTGGCGGATGATTACCTCGGAAATCACAGAATCTCTCGCCAAACGGTCTGCAATCTCGATTATGACTACCTTTACGCCGTTATTTTCTACTCGTTCCAGGCAGGCAGCGAGTCCGGGTCGGTTCTCCAGTTCCGTCTTTCCGGGTACACCTTCGTCTCGATACTCGGCCACAATCTCAAAGTGATGCACTGCCGCAAAGTTGCGGATAGCCGTGAGTTGGCGGTCCCAGGTATCGCCCTCGATTTGACCTTGGCCAGAGCATCGCAGGTAAGCAAAGGCTGTCGTCATAATGGCCTTCTTGTGGGCTTAGGGATTGTCAGCGGAATCGGTTGTCTAACTGTGGACAAACGCATCTTCTTCTGCTTGCGCGGCCGTCCCCGAGTCGCCAATCCGCGCCAAGTTCGCACCTTGCACTTCGGGCAACGTTGCGGCGACTCCTTAATGGTTTTCCATTCGTGTCCGCAGCGCTCACAGATACAGAGTTGGGCCGTCGTGGTTTCTATCATGATAATAAATCCTCAAACCAACAAACCAATCCCATACAGAGAATCCCCGTCACCACTGCTAGCAGGAATACTAGCAACTGTTTTTTCGTGCAGGTTCTCACGGGCGTATCCAAACGAGAAACAGGACAAGAGCAAGAACAACGCAGGAACCTACCGTGATCCACTTGCACACATGCTCAATTTTCTGGCGCCGGATTTCTTTACGTGCGCGTTCGTGCTGCTGCCACGAGAGGTTGTACCAAATTGCGTCAAAGTCCTTTTGTTTCTGGTCGTTCAGGTCGCTCATACTATCGCTCCTGATATTTCAACCCCGAGCTTTCTGGATGGCTGCCCAAGCTATGGGGTGCAGTCCGTCAGTCTGGGCGCACTTTCGGCAAGGCTGGCCATTTGGAGCATCTGCGCTGTAGCCGGAATAAACTCGCGTGCCTCCGCAAGCAGGGCACACCCACTTTTCCAGCGCTTCCAGCATTTCTGGTGCGGCGGCGATCAGGCGGGCATTGGCTAGTGGTGTGGGGATTAAATCCATTATCTTCGTGCCACCAACGTCCGCGATTAATGACTGCCCTTTAGATTGAACATAGAGTCTGTCCGATAGGGCAATGAGCTCCCACGGCCCGGGCGTATGTGCTACAGGATTACTTGCTGTCGGCATGGCCGTCGTCCTCCCTTTCTCCCATTGGCGCGGACTGCGGTGGCCTTAGCTTCGGATTTGACTAAGCCACCCTTGCGGCCACAAGGCTTGCGCTCTAACTCGCCGCGCTCAATAGCACGGCGCACGGTCATTTCCACGGCAGTCTGACGCTTGCGAGAAACAGGCACGAATGCTGCTTTGGTTGTCATGTCGATAAGTCGTCCAATATTGGACTAATCCTCGTCCTCATCCTCGAATAGCTTGTCAAAGCACTCCTCGCACATAGCGGAAATGCGGTATTCGCCACGACCGGCGACTGTGTGACACTTTGGTTCTGCCGGTTCCTTGCACTCGATACAGATTCCCTTGCCCCATGCTTCTTTTGTGGTGATTCCGCACGCTGCAATAGCTAGCCAGTCTTTCGTTTCCTGTAGCGTCATCGTCGTAATCCTCCACTGCGGGCCAGCGCTCCGACGCCGGCCAACTAGTAGGACTAGGCCGCCTTTTTGCCGTGGTAGAGCTTCCATCGTTTCCGCTGGGCTACCGCGATCTTGTGCCGTGAGGCTTTGGACATCGGTTTGCGCGGCCGAGCGGGTTCTGGTTCTGTAATCGTTTTAGTCCCGAGGTCGTTCAGGTCGTCTAACAGGTCCGCAGCCTGCAAAATCTTGGCTGCGTAGTTTCGCAACTGCTTTGTGAGTAACTTCATTCGTCCTCCAGGTTTGGAATGTGCCGCGTTAGGTAGCGGCCCTCGGTACCATCCGAGACCTTCTCGCGGTCGAGGAAACCTAGACCGGGGGAGAAATCAAGCCTTTTCGTCTTCCGTTTCCTCTTCGTCCTCGGTCAAGTCTTCGTCGTTGACCATGGCTTCCGCGATCTCGTACCAGTCCACTTCCGACATGGCTGCGCCGAGCAAGTCTGCATAGCAGCCGTTAAGTTCTGGCATGTTGTCGTCGTGCTCTTGCTCTAGCATCTTTGCTAGGGTGGTTATGGTGTCGTCTTTGTCGTGGTCTTTGTCTTCCCACACTTCGCGCACCTGTTCGCGCCAGTAGTTATAGGAACCTTCATCGTTATCAATCCACAGCTTGACGTTCCACGTCTCGTAATTCGACCAGCCGTTGTAACCTTTTTCGTCTGACATTTTTGTTTCCTCGTTTTCTGTCCCTGGTAGGGACTTGTCTAATATTGGACAACTATTGTTTGACGCAAACCGCTGCGCCATTCCTTCGGCGATGCTCAGGTATCGGTTTGCCGCATTCGCAGTTGACACGCTCCTCTGCATCGTTTTGCGCTTTCTTAGCGATAGCGCCATCCATGCCAAGAGCGGAAATTTCAGATACGCTTAACCGCAAGCCTGTTCCGCGATCAGCGGCTCGGATGATGCGCTCCCAGGGGGTATACGCGTTATCAAGGTGTTCCACGGCTCACGCTCCCATAATCTGCACTTCAAGTGTCATAAGTGCGTCTCGGACATTGTTGTTCGATTCCTTCGCGATTCTCGCGAAGTTCGGCCGATCTGCAGGATTATCGGTCTCCGCATCCCAGATGCGGGACAGCAATCCTTGTATTCCCTCGGCCATGCCGTAAGAACTGAAGTCAATCCGCCGGCATCGGCTCAGGAATCGGTCTGCGAGTCGATCGACTGCGTTGCAGGTGAAGATAAACACGGTATTCGGCGGAAACGCTGTACCGTCCAACTTGGACAGGAATGCCAGTTGCGCGGCCGAGCTCATCTGGTCTGCTTCATCCGCGAGTACCATGTGAAACTTACCAGCTTGGCCATTCTCGAAGATTCGCGGATAGTAGTGACACTGCTCTGTAACTTTGCGCACGGTCTCTAAGTCGCACGATTGACTAGGAATGTGGTGCAGTTCGCCCGCGATAGCCTTGCAGATTGCCAGGGCCATCGTGGTTTTACCTGTACCAGATGGTCCGACGAAGATCCACGTGGACGGGTAAGGCGCCTCGCAAAACTTCGACATAATCTTGCGCGGCTTATCGAGTCCAACAAAGTCGGAGATGGCCTGGGGCGCGTAGCGCTCGCTCAAGGGTTGCGGGAAGCTAAAACCGGGCTGGCTACTCATGGTGATCACCGCCAGTCTGCGGAAAGAACCAGAGAATCAGTAAAGTCCACAAGCCAGCCTTGCTCGAATGGAGTCATCTGCGGCCGCCAGTCTGCGTAGCAAACCAGTAGAGCGGAACCACCACGATTACAGCGAGAATGCAGAGGGCGATAGTGGCTATCTGTTGAAGGTTCATAATCCACCGTCCGCGTCTGATTCATTCATGTAAGAGCAGCAAGGGTCGGTCGCATCTACCATGCAACCGCACTCGAAGCATTTTCTCTGCTTTACCCAGGTATCTGAATCCGCGTCGAATCTCGCGTGGATATTGGGACATCCAGTTTCATGGCAAAATACGCCGTTTATCATCAGCGCTTCGCACCGGTCGCAACGGCGGATTAGTTTGGTTTTACCGCTGGAACGTGTAACCTTGAAAGTCGGCATTTGTTTCCTCACGATGCTGGTTGCATCTATAACCGCTCTGCGAAGCGGTTAGGGTCGCAACTAGGCCAATTGAATCAATAACTCTTCGGCTCCGTAAACCTTGTTTGCGCCGCAGGATTCGCAAGGGTATTCGCGTGCATCTGGCTCTACTCCATCTGCGTCGGCTCCGCAGCCTAAGCAGAACCCCGGATAGCCACCTTCTTCGATTGCTTGCATAATGCGGGAGAGAGTTACTTTGCGCTTTGCCATTGTGTTTCCTCTTTAGGTCGCTGGTTGCGACTCGCCCAAGCTAGTTCATACTAGTATGACTGTCAAGAATAATCTGGTGAGTGCTCACCGAATTATGTACGCTCCATGTAATTCCTGCTAGGTCGCGGGCGGATAAGCTTAAAATCCCTTGCAAATTCAACCCTTTCGCGGATACGGTGTCATGGTGTTTGAGACCTACCCTAAATCATGGCCTAAATGTTTCCATCTTCCTCCTAGACGTGTCGACATCGGCGTGGTAGCTACTCCTGACACGCTCGGTGGTACCGTTAGACTTGAAGGCCACCGCCTCTCTCTTCGATTCCTCCAACGCCTCACCCGCAAAGAGATGCGCGAGAGCTACAACCTTACCAACCCCGAGATTGATAACGTCATCCGTTACTGGCGGGTGCGCGGATTCACTAAGGTTCGATAGCCCGCATCTTCCGACAGGCCAAGCAATCACCTTTTAGAATCAGCATGTTATTCGCCTATCGTAATTGTCCACTGATCCGCGCGTGATCAGCATGTAATCCGCGCATGGTATGACTTTTGAGCCCGGACACGTACCCAGCGTGCGCCTATTCTGTAGAATTGGCACAGGGATACTCATAAGTTATTGATTACACGTCCGCGCCACAGCCGCTGGCCAGGTGGTAGTCGGCTGCGGGAGGTTGTCCAGCCCCCACCCCTGTCCGCGCGCAGCAGCGCATTTTCCACGCCTGCTAATTCAAAACAGAAAAAATTACAAAAGTTAGCGTTGTAACAAAAGTTACAAAAATAGCTTGACAAGACTGTGAGACGGGTGTAACAAGGGTGACAGTCATGGATTTGAATATCAGGGATTGTCCAGACGAGTTAGGGAAGGCGGTCCGGGTAGCAGCGGCGAACGCAGGGATTTCGATTCGGGGATGGGTTATCAAGGTTTTAGAGGAGGCAATCAATGGACCTAGGAAAACTAGCGGAATTGAGTCACCATCGAGTTTGTCAAGAGTGCGGAGCAGAGTTCGAGAGCAAGGAAAAAGAGACCGCGTTACAGCAGTTCTCCGACCACAGCACACAACACAACCCGACACCGGAGCAGTGGGCGAACGCATACGAGATAATGCAGCAAAGCAAGGAGCGAACGAAAGAGAAGGAAAAGAACTCTCAGTAATGGACCGTCCGTACCGAGGACCGGAGCACGCTAAGAATTGCGGGTGTACAGTGTGCGTTTTGAAGCGGGGTGGCAAATGAATCCGCGAGACGTATGGTTGTCGGTGGTAGAAATGCTCCTAACCGCGGAGGGCTACATGGTCCTGGGATCTTGGGAGCGCTACCAGGTAGGGGACCTGGTAGCGGATCGGAACGGGTTTGGGGTCAATTACCGCATTTCCGGGGAGGCTAAGGTTAAGGATGCGCGCCGGCAGATGCAGTTGATTGAGCAGATGGCGGGAGTGCCCTTGGCGGAGCCCGAATGCCCACCGTTTTTCTACAAGACGGTTATGGTGAGCCATTGAGCACAGGAGAAAAAAGCCTGACTCGGCTCTTGCTGGATTTGGCTACAAATCTGGTCATGTTAGCCATTGTGACCTGGCAAATTTGGAGATTCGAACAAACCCATGACACCATTCACTATCAGTGGTGCGTAATCCTGCTGCTTTTGATGATCTACGGAGAACTGGATAAGTGACCATCGAGGAAAAGGCCGCCATGTTCTACGCCGCACTCCTGCTCGCGACTATCGCGTTCGTGGTCTTTCACCGACTCTGGCTGGGACTGCAATGATGGACTTCGAAAAACGGCAGCACCCTTGGGCGATGGATGCAAGCCGTAGCCCGTACCCGATTTTGAAAGACATTCAATGTCCGTTCATAACTTCTAACTCTGGTAGTTGGTTATGTTGCGTATGGCGGATTGGACATCCGGATTCACTTCCCCATGAGGCTTATTACGACCAACCGAACGGCCCTGACCATTACAATTGGGTTCTGCCAATATGAGCCAGCGCCCGCAAATCCAGTTACGCTTTCGCGACCAGGCGCAGCACGAACGCTTAAAGGATGAGGCAGAAGCGGCCGGGGTGTCGCTGAACGAATATATTCTGCGGAAGCTGGAAGGACAAAAGCTGGACTTGTCGCGGAGGAAAGTTTCCTAATGCCGCCTGCCACGCTGATTGTTCATTGGCCTATCACGCGCAAAAACTCGTAAACCTTGGCGCGCACATGGGAGTTAGAGTCTCAGTTACCCCCTGCGAAGAAACGGTTTGCGCTAACTGTGAGAACGAAGCTAAGAAGAGGAAAGCATTATGAACCTGGCTGCGGTTCTAATCATCCTCGCCTTCATCGCCGGCACGTTTGTCGGTTTCGCTGCTGGCAGGAAATCCGTCAAACGTCAAATGGTACGCTGTGAGCAAAAGAACACGTCCAACGAGCCCGGCATTTATATCTGTCTCCCGGTGAACCAATGAGCATCTGGCACTTCATCTGTAAAGTCTGCGGTCCCAGCGAGCATCCCTGCGAGCACGCGCTCAAGGATACCGAGTTGAGAATCCTGCGCGACATGCGGGAAAAGCAGGAGAAGGCTCACGAAGAGCAGAGGCGATGCTGCAAGTTGCTGGAAGCGATGCTGCTGGAAATTCTTCATATCCTGAACCGCCCGCAGTCGGCTACACTCACCGTGCAAATTCTTTCAGGAGGTACTTCCGTGCCCAAGACAGTCGTTTCAGGCGGAACCGGCCAAGCCGTGTTCCATGAGTGGTCAGGCCCCAGCGGAACCGGAACTGAGTTACCGCTTGCCGGCGCTGTCACGTTTTCTTCCGATAACCCGGCTGTAGCTACCGTGGACCCGACATCCGGCGCAATTGTGAGCGTGGGTCCGGATGGGGTAGCTAATATCAGCGGAGTGGATGCGGCCAACTCGCTTACGGCGAGCGACGTGTTCACGGTCTCGACGCCTCCTCCGCCTGCGGTGAGTGCAACGCTAACGATCACGTAGATTCCGTTCCGTACATACGGAACGCTACCGGAGTGGGAGCCATCAGGACAGGGCACTGGATGTTACTAGGTGCCCTCACTCCGGGTTTAGATTCATGCGGTACGGAGAAGACCTCGCTGGATGGACGCAGGCGAGAATCTTCCTAAACGTTCCCGAGGCTGGGGCGGATGAGTTGTACAAGAAGGCATCCGTACCGCAGGCGTCCAATTTTGGACAAC
>WNFT01001388.1_pt1 | contig 23101 bp, 16 predicted proteins | sample 5400191 | NCBI WGS metagenome assembly WNFT01 (sample SAMN13153359, study PRJNA577476) | soil metagenome | isolation source: 80 cm saprolite under Madrone tree | place: USA:California | collected 2016-06-14 | reverse complement strand
AGCTTCAGTGATTGGATCATACAGCTCAGAGCTGGCGGTAGGAGTGTACCGGCCTCCAAATCCCAATTCACCGCCAGCCACACTTACCTTTCCATTAGAAAGCAGCGTTGCGGTATGCCAGCAACGTCCGGTATTAAGACTGCCCGTGCTGCGCCAGGCGCCGGTGTTAGGATCGTACAGTTCTGCGCTGGCGAAGCCGTTGCGAAAATCATCGTCGTCGGTCCCTCCTACAACCAGCACTTTGCCGTTTTGCAGCAAGCTCGCGGTGTGCATCTCACGAGCCACGCTGAGGTTGCCCGTATCGCTCCACGTTCCGCTAACCGGATCATACAATTCCGAACTGCTAAGAGGGCTGTAAACCGGGAATGCCAAATCAAGTCCTCCCGTAATTAGCACCTTACCGTTCTGAAGAAGCGTCGAGGTAAATCCAATGCGATCCGTTCCCAAACTGCCAGTTAAGGTCCAGACCCCCGAGTCCGGGTCATATAACTCGGCAGTTCGGGTTATGCCGAAGGACGGTGGATTGTCGTTAGTGTCGCCGCCTATGACCAACACCTTGCCGTTCGACAAAAGATTTGCGGTGTGTGCCACCCGACCAATATTAAGGTTGCCGGTCGGTGCCCATTCGCCGGTCGAGGGGTCGTAGAGTTCTGCACTATTGAAGATGCCGGCGCCGTTTCGACCGCCGACCACCAGAACCCTGCCATCTTTCAGAAGCGTCGCCGTATGACCAATACGTGCGGTCTTCATACTTCCGGTAGCGCTCCAACTCGGAACCGCGACCTGCCCAGAAGCTGCGCCGGCTGTTGCGAGCATCAGGATGGCTATCCCAGGCAGGGCGATGAGCGCCTGGATCGAATTGAATAGTCGTTGGCGGGGCGCAAGTTTAATCACTCCTGCGCGAGGGGTTGCGTGTTGGCTTGTTTGAGTTCTCATCTTGGCTGCTCCTTGAAACTAAAGTTGGGATTTCGGCGCTGGGCCTGTCCATCTACAAACGCGAGAACTCAGTTGAAAATCTCTAACGGCGAGGAGAAACTATTTTCCGCTTATGCTCTCAAGCTGGAGAGAAAACTCATTTCCGGGTGTATAATGCATGGCACTTGAGGTTGCTGACATCCCGGATGACCGCCGCTCCACGCTCTAGAGATCGGAAACCAGATGAACGCTGATCGCCGGCTTGCGTCGACCTTCAAGAAGTCTAATGGTGAATTCTGATGACGCCATCGCCACAACAGGTAAGCCAACTGCTCGTTGCTTGGGGTAATGGCGACGAGGCTGCGCGCGATGAGTTGATGCCGCTCGTTTACGAAGAACTGCACCGGCTGGCCCATCAGCACATGAACCGGGAGCGGCCTGGTCACACACTGCAAACATCAGCGCTGGTTAACGAGGCTTTTATGAGGCTGGTTGATCAGAGGGATGTGCATTGGCAGAACCGCGCGCACTTCTTTGGCATCGCTGCCCAAATGATGCGCCGCATTCTGGTTGATTACGCTCGCAATCGGCAATATGCGAAACGCGGAGGCAGCGTGCGTCAGGTGTCTTTGGACGAAGCGATGATTGTTTCTGAAGAGCGCAGCGCCGAGGTCATTGCACTCGACGAGGCCTTAAGAGGTCTGGCGGAATTCGATCCGCGCAAGAGTCAAATCGTCGAATTGCGATTTTTCGGCGGCCTGAGCATCGATGAGACGGCCGAAGTCCTGAAGGTTTCGCCCGGCACAGTCATGCGCGACTGGACACTGGCAAAGGCTTGGTTGCGAAAACAAATGGTCGCTGACGAAAAGAGATAGCAATTGTTTTCTTCACATTGCGACCTAAGATCGAACTTCAACTATCACCCAACAAGCGAAGGTTGAAACGTAAAGCGCGTCGTCAAGCGAATTCGCTTATGACTTATCCAGCAGTGTGTGATGAGAGGCAAAGTAGGGCGTTCGGCTGTCAGGCGGGGTAACGACTAGCCCTTTTGGCCTCACGATGGAGGTTTGTGCCTTAGCGTTACTATCAAGGCTGGCCTGGTGACCGTCTCAACCAGAAGGAAGAAGGGATCGGACGGCGGATCAACACTGACTTTAGTGATCTCGCCCTTCCTATCAATAAGAAAACTCAAGCTTGCTTCGTCACCAGTGCCGCGCACGACGCTTAATCCGGAGGGACCGGGAAGAAATGTCATTACTGGACACTTATTGACTACCAGTGATCGGATGTTTGAGATTACCAGCGCATTTCCGGCAGCGCAGGCATTAAGGAGGATGGGGTAACCGACGAATTGCAGATGGTTCGTGCCTCTTCCCGCGACGAACCCACGCGGGTCGTTGCAGACGTCAAATTGCGGGTCGTAATCAAATATTCCACCCTTTATTTTGGCTTTGCCTTTGGTCCCAGGAAGTGACACCGCGAACGGAAAATCCGACGTTGTCCCAGAGCCCTGAATCACCTGATAGTTCCGTTGCGGCAGCATCCGGAAGGTCTTGAGACCGATGAACCCGAATTTTTCACCCTTAACACCGAGGACAACGCCGCCCCCCGAAAGACTGCGTGCATCGAAGGTCACCTCGTAACCCAAGAGCACGAGTTTTGTCGTACCTCGACCCGCGAGAAAACCGCCGCTCTGGACGTCAAACTCATCCTTATACGTGACCTTACCCTTGTTATCCACCCGGAAGGTCCAGTCAGGAAGAACGCCGGCTTGAATCTGGAAGTGGAAATCCTTACCCGATTCGAGCATCAAGGTCTGAACAACTGTCGCGTCGAGGAGTGGGGCGCCGATTTCGGTGAGCAGGAAGAGCCCAAACGGAAAGTCCTTATTGGTGGCGTCGATCTGGATTGCGAATTTACTCATGATTGTTCTCCTATCTCTCGTGTGAGTTTTGAGGATCAGATTCAGGGGCGAGATTGGCGATAATGGACGGCCAACGCTCGTTTGCCCTTTCATGGTGGTCCCCGGCACTTTTGGGCCAACTGAAATTGATCCTGACGTTCATACTCCATTTGCTAACGCGAGAACCGCGCCGGAAACCTCTAACGCTTCGGGGGTTCTTTCAACTAAGACTCTCCGGCAAGTTCAAGGGGTTATCAAGAGTGCTATAATCCGCGGCATCAGTTATAAGTCTGCGATTTCAGCCAGCATGGTTCGTGCGAGACTCGCAAAGGCCTGGTTGCGAAAACAATTTAAATGCGGTCCATTCGCTTAGAGCTTTCAAAAGCAGTTCTCGCGTTGTCAATTGAAGCGCCATCTTTGCGGCGCCCTTTGAGCCTCTGTGGTCGGTTTGTTGAGAGATTCCACGACGGAGATACAGAGCGCACGGAGAGACCAGCAAGAAGACTCGTTCAGAATCACGACTTTAATTGCGTTTTGCTCATTACTGATTATGCAGCCTGAACGTTGGCAGCAAATCGATCAATTGTTCCACCTGGCGCTGGAGCAGGAGCGCGGTCAGCGACCAGTGTTTCTGGCGCAGGCTTGCGGTGGCGATGATGCTTTGCGGAGCGAAGTTGAGGATCTCATTTCTTCCCACGAAGAGGCGAAAGATTTTATTGAAACGCCTGCTTCCGATCTCGCAGCCGAGTTGCTTGCGAAAGGCCACGCAGGATTAAAGATCGGTGAAGCGATCGGTCCTTATCAGATCGCGTCCATTCTGGGCATCGGTGGAATGGGAGAAGTCTACCTGGCGCATGACACCAGACTCGGACGCCAGGTTGCGCTTAAACTGCTGCCCCCACAATTCACCATTGATCCGGAGCGCGTACGCCGCTTCGAACAGGAAGCACGGACGGCATCGGCGCTCAACCATCCGAACATCGTCACGATTCATGAGATTGGGCGGATGAACGGCTCTCAGTTTATCGTCACCGAATTTATAGACGGCCAAACTCTGCGCCAACGTATGACTGAAACACGATTCAGCTTGCACGAATCCCTTGACGTGGCGATTCAAGTCGCCAGCGCACTGGCGGCCGCGCATGCCGCCGGAATCGTGCACCGCGACATCAAGCCCGAAAACATCATGCTGCGCGCAGATGGCTACGTGAAAGTCCTGGACTTTGGACTTGCTAAGCTGACTGAGCGAAAGACGCCTACAAGTGACACCGCGGCAACACTGGCCAAGGTACAGACCAAGTCCGGCCTGGTGATGGGTACGGTCACCTATATGTCGCCCGAGCAAGCGCGCGGACTGGCGGTCGATGCGCGCAGTGACATCTTTAGCCTCGGCATCGTTATCTACCAGATGCTCGCCGGTTCCGTGCCCTTCGACGGCGCAACGACGAGCGACGTGATTGTTTCGATCCTCGAAAGAGAGCCGATACCGCTCAGACAGTTTTCTTCCGAAATCCCGATAGAGCTTGAATGGATGATCAAGAAGGCCCTGGCTAAGGACAGAGAGCAGCGATATCAAACAATCAAGGAATTGCAGATTGATCTGAAGCGCCTCAAACAAGAGTTGGACCTGCAAGCAAAGCTGGACGGCTTGGCGCCGGGAAGTTCGCGAGACCGAGCGATGGCCGCAAGAAGCGGCGGCAATTTAACCGCCCAGGTAACACATGTCAGCAGCGAAGCCACCCTCGCGCGAACGACCGCCGGCCTAAGCGATATCAAAGATCGCAAGCGAGGTCTGGTCCCTGCCACGGGCACGCTTGTCGCCGCCATAGTCGTCATCGCGATCTTCTCAGGCATTTCATTCTATGCGGGTCTGAAACGAGTTCCGCCAGTTTCTCAGCCAGCCATTCGACAGCTTACTTTTCGTCGCGGATTTACGGGCGCAGCGAGGTTTGCGCCGGATGGTAATACGATAATCTACAGTGCGAATTTAGATGGGAAGCCGGAAGAACTCTTTACCAGTCGCTTGGGAAGTCCCGAATCCAGCTCGCTCAAAGCTCAAGTTGGAGGCCGCGTGGCGGGAATCCAGTCAATTTCGTCCAGCGGCGAGATGGCCGTCCTGCTTGATTGTGAACTGGACTGGGGCGTATGTCACAACGGAACGCTCGCCAGCGTGCCGCTGGTTGGAGGCACACCGCGCGAAATAATGGAAGATGTTTTCGAAGCTGATTGGTCTCAGACCGGAAAAGATCTGGCGATCATTCATCTGGTCGAGGGGCAGTATCAACTTGAATATCCAATAGGGAAAGTTTTGTACAAGGCCCCAGGCTGGATGGAACACATCCGCGTATCGCCGAAAGGAGACATGGTTGCTTTCATCGATCATCCGGTTTTGACCGAGATAAGTGGGTCAATCGTGGTGGCGGATCTCAACGGCAAAACGAAGACGTTATCGGCCGGATGGTTCAGTGCCAAAGGTCTCGCTTGGTCGCCGGTGGGTGACGAGGTGTGGTTCTCCGCAGGAAAGACCCGGAATGAATCGATTCATGCAGTAACGCTCTCCGGTCAAGAGCGTCTGGTCTTTCAAGGGGCAGGTGCCCTGGTGCTTCATGACATCTCTCGAGACGGCCGTGTTCTCGTGGCAAGTGGAAATCCGCGCAGCCGCATGATCACCTTCACGGCCGGCTCAGAAAAAGAGCGAGAGCTATCATGGTTTGACTGGTCAACTTCCGCGGATCTTTCGCCAGACGGAAAGAACCTGCTTTTCTACGAATGGGGGCAGGCGGCCGCGAAATCACTTTTTGTCTATCTGCGAAAGATGGACGGTTCAAACGATCCGGTTCGGCTCGGAGAGGGTAAGGCGCTGGCGCTATCGCCTGATGGCAAATGGGCCCTGGCGCTGCGCGAAGGGCCGCCGCCGCAGCTTGTCTTGTTGCCCACTGGCGCGGGCGAGCCACGACTGCTTCCGCGCGGTAACATCAGCGAGTATCACTACGCCTCGTGGTTTCCTGACGGAGAGCAAATTCTTTTCACGGGTCTCGAGCCGGGTCAAGCCTTACGCTCTGATGTCCAGAACATTTCGTCAGGTGAGATGCATCCGATAACCGAAGAAGGAATGATCGCGATCCTGGTTTCGCCGGATGCGAAAAACCTGGTCGGTTGGGCCCCGGATAAGGGCCCTGATGGGAAGTACTATCTGGTTCCCCTAAACGGAGGCGGACCAAATCCAATTTCCGGCGTTGGCTTGGGAGGAGTTCCGATCCAATGGAGCGCCGATGGCCACGCTCTTTACGTACGCGAGGGCGGAGATGTCGACGCGGCTATTTATCGCGTGGATTTTTCCGGCCATCGGACGCTGGTGAAAAAGATTGCGGCCGATCCTGTAGGACTCGTCGGACTTGAAGCCAGACCGGGAGGTATTCAGATCACGCCGGACGGAAAATCCTATGTTTATACCTATTGGAGCGCTCAGATGGATCTAATCCTGATCGAAGGACTGAAATAAGTACAAGCATAAGCCTAATCCAGAAAAATTTGATGGCGTTAGAGGTCTTCCATGCATTTCTCGCGTTCATAGATGGAAGAGCACGGACGAGCGGTTGAGTAACAATCCTTGACCTAGTCATGCGGCGGGCGTAGCATCCTGGTAAGATTCGCTTTGTTAACGCGGGCTGACAACTCGAAGCCCTTCAGATGTCCCGTATAGTCCCGCGATTCGTAGTACAGCCTCTTTTGTAATCGACCGGAGGTACAACATGCGCAGAACCAAAATCGCTTTCGTAATCGCCCTGGGAATTTCGCTGCTGAGTATCGCAGTTGCCGACGCTTGCGGTGACAAGTTGCTCCGGATTGGGCGCGGCGCAAGGTTTCAGCGCACGATGCACGCGGCGACGGTTTTGATTTATCTTCCCTCGAGTGCTACGGCCGATGCGTCGACGAAAGCTCCGAAGCTTCAGGCTTTTCTGAAGAAGGCGGGCCATAAATCCAGCATAGTCCAGGGCACGGATCGGCTTAGCCAGGCATTGGGCTCAGGACAGTATGATGTGGTCTTAGTCGGCCTTGCTGAAGTTTCCGGCGTGCAAAGACAGGCCGAAGCCGCAGCGTCGAAGCCCGTGGTAGTGCCCTTAATTTTTAACGCGTCAAAGGCCGAAGTGGCCGCGGCCAAAAAGCGCTATCGATGCGTGGTTAAGAATCCGAATGACGGCGATGAGTATCTCGACGCGATCGAAGAAGCGATGAGATCAAGAATGCGCGCAAAGGCCTAAGTACTTTCGTCAACGGCGAAGTCAACCTCCAAAGGACCAGCCAATGCCCCTCAAGAGAATTCCCCTGATAATTATCCTCTTTCTCGTCGTATTATGCGTTCATACTGAATTTCCTGCCGCCACATTTGCTCAAGCATGGGTGCCCGAAAAAGGTGATGGATCTGTATCTGTCACTTATCAGAATCTTGTTGCTCGCGATCACATTAATTTCACGGGGGCGCGAGCCAGCAATCTGGGAACCGTACGTGCTCACTCCATGCTTATTGATTTTGAATACGGCATCACTGACAAGCTTGCCTTCAATACAGACCTGGCCTACATCGGCTCAAATTATAGAGGCCCCCTGCCTGAGAGCCCGTTCGATAATGGCCGCTTCCACTCAGCATTCCAGGATGCGCATTTTCACGTCAGATACAACGTCCTTAAGAACCCCGCGGTGGTTACTCCTTTCATCGGGGTTACCATTCCGACTCACAATTACGGAGTTCTCGGCCACTCCGCCATCGGTCGCGGTTTCCACGAGTTGCTGATCGGGGTCAACGCCGGCCGTCAATTGGGACCAATATTACCGAACGTCTACTTCCACGGAAGGTACTCCTACACGATTCTGAAGCGCTTTGAGGGCATGAATCTCAATCGCAGCAATGTGGACTGGGAAGTTGGTTGGCTCGCCACCGGAAAGCTCACCTTGCGTTTTCTTGGAGCGTGGCAAAAGAGTTACGGAGGTCTTAACTTGCCCGTCGATCTTCACTCGGAAGAGGACCATGAGATCCATGATCGAGCGGCGCGAGCGGACTTTGTCCGGCTGGGAGGCGGAGCAACATTCTCAGTGAATAGATCTTTTGATATCGACATCGCTTATGCCACGACTGTCTGGGGAAGAAACATCCATGCGGTGGGAGGAATGGCGCTAGGCTTCTCTTGGAGATTTTCGCGAGGCCACGACATTTCCAAAATCTCCGCGAAGAATTCGCCTCGCAGCATCCCAATTGCGGAACAAGCATTGTTTTGAAATCCTCGCCGCCTGATGAAGGCACTCTTACTGTGCTTCCCGAGAGGCAATGATCGTTACATGTTCCGCACCTCTCCGATCCGTAATGTCGCTTTACAGCCGGCCTTCTTTCACAACGGCGCTTTCACAAGGCTTGACGATGCTATCCATTTCCACCTGAACGTCACAAGTGGGGCGCGCAATTACGATCCGGTGCACGCTGGGGTCAAGCCGGATCTTCAGGGTCCAATAGGTCCGATCGAGCCGGTGCTGGCACGCCTCGATCCATTGATGCAGACTTCGGTGATCCTCACTAAGGATGAGTTCCGCCAACTCCTCGATTTTCTGAGAAACGGTCTATTGGATGATGACGCCAGGCCCGAGAAGCTACGGAGACTTATTCCGACTCATGTGCCGAGCGGAAGAGCGATCCAGAATTTTCAATAGCGCTGAACTTGGCGACAACTATTCGACCTGATCGTTACTATGGCCCGAACCTGCGCCGGTATTCGCCGGAAACGATGAACGCCTTAACCATCTCGGCCCCAACGAAGTCTCCGTTGGACTGATTCAGTTTATTCAGCCAAAAAGTATAGCCGTCGAAGTTTTCGTCGGGAGCGTCATTTGGATTCCTTCGCAAATAGCCAAAGTACTGCAAAGATTGTAAGTGGCATCGCCATTGTTGCTGATGACACCAGGCGAGGCAAACACATCGTCGGTAGTGCCGAAGACGCCGTCGGCTCCAGGATTCGTCGAAGTGATCGGCCGAAGATTTGGTGAAGAAGGATGTCGTGAGATGCTGCGTTACGGGCCGAAGCGCCAGCGATATTCAGTCGAATCTAAGAACGCCTTCACCATTTCTGCTTGAATAAAATCGCCATTGCAACTGTTCAGCTTATTGAGCCAGAAGTTGTAACCCTGAAAGTCGAGCGTCGGCTCGGGTGGGTCGTTAGGATTACGTCGCAGGTACCCGAAGTACTGCATCAGCACGAATGCGCGGTTGAATTCCTGTTGCTTCAGTGACGGATTGTCTACCACTCGTCGAAGTGCACGCGCTCGCGCCGTCTTGTCGATGGTTGTCGTTGCCGAGCCAAACTCATTAAGGGCTAATGAGCGGTGCTTCCCCTTCGACGTGCCGCATATCGGCCAATACCCATTCGATTCGTGCTCCTATGGCTGAGGAACTAGCGCGTGCCTCTTCGATGAACTCTTCTGAAATATCGAGTCCAGTTATCTGATAGCCACGCTTGGCAAGCTCAAGTGAATGCCTCCCATTGCCACAGGGGACGTCAAGCAAGCGAGAACCGGAGGCGCACTCAAGTGTCCTGACAAGGAAGGCTGCTTCGGCCTTTGTTTGCTCATCTGAGACCGCTGTTCGCCAAAGGTCGAGAGCGATACCGCGAAAGAAGTTTTCATACCAATTGGATGGAACCGTCATGGTTTCTCCTTGTCTCAACATGTGAGCGCATAACTTGTAGTTCAGCATCAATCCCAATCACTCAAGCTCATGGCTGACCGAAGCGTTGGCGGTATTCAATTGAAGTAAGGAATGCCTTGACCATCTCGGCTTGAACGAAGTTGCCATTGAAACTGTTCAGCTTTGTCAGCCAGAAGTTGTAACCCTGAAAGTCGAGCGTCGGCTCGGGTGGATCGTTGGGATTCCTTCGCAAGTAACCAAAGTACTGCATCAGCACGAAGGCGCGGTTGAATTCCTGCTGGCCCAAGATTGAGTTTTCAGCCACGCGACGTAACGCACGGCCGCGCGCCACTGTGTCGGCGGTTGTCGACGCGGCGCCGAAATCGTTAATGGCGATGGCGCGATCGCTAGTTGAAGGAACGACGGCGGCATTGGCGAATAGCGCGTCGACGAACTGGGCCGGGCTAAGCGACGTGGGATAGGCCGATGCGAAGCGCGAACGCTGCACAAACTGATTGGCAAACGTCTGCTTGTTGTTTTCAAGAACGGTTTCCCACCCGGCTTGGCCCACAATCACACCTCGTCCGATTTGCAGGGCGTCAGGCAGAAACTCGCTCAGCTTGATCGGCACCGGTGAGTTTGGCAGATTGCCGAACGAAGATTTGTAGAAGCGATAGACGAGATAGCCGCTCTGTTGAAATTCAATTGAGAGGAAGAACGCTGCCGACACGTTGATGCGTTTGCCTTCAATGCACTGTGCGTTACTGCCACAGGAAGTGATCTCGTTAATCCAGAAAGCGAGACCGTCTGCGTCCGGCTCGCGATTGAGAAAATCTCGATACTGCCAACGCACGAAAGTCTGCGCGTCATCAATTGGGTTGGAGACCGGATTCGAATTGGGATCGTACAGCTCGGCGGTATTAAGGCCGAAGGTGCCGCCCGCGGCCAGCACCTTGCCATTGAGCAGAAGAGTCGCGGTGTGGAAACGCCGGCCGCTATTGAGATTGCCGGTATTGCCCCAGGTGCCGGTGCCCGGATCATACAACTCCGATCGGTCGGTAATGTTGGGGAGACCATCGATAAAGAATCCTCCAGCGACGAGGACCTTCCCGTTCGTTAGCAACGTGGCAGTGTGAAAAGTACGGCCCCGGTTGAGGTTGCCGGTGCTATTCCAAGTACCTACGGAGGGATCGTACAACTCCGCGCCATCCGACCAGCGCCAGGCTCTTTCGGTAGTGCTCCAGCGCCCGTGCGTAGTCGCCTATGCTGCCGTAGACGAGCCCAATGCTGATCTCCACGTTGGCAGCTCCAACCTTGTTGCTCAAAGATTCCTGGATTGTCAGGCTGCGCTGAGCACACTCCAGGGCCTGACCGAAATCACCAATGTTCCTGTAAACGAGGCTCTGGTTGTTTAGTGTGTTTGCGACCAGAGGCTTGTTCCCTGATTCCTCACTTGCTGTCAAACTCTTTCGGTAGTACTCCAATGCACGAGCATAGTTGCCCTGAAGGAAATTAATTCGCCCCATTGAATTCCATGTGAAGACCAGTTGTTCCTTGTTTCCTGTGGCCTCGCTCAGCGGGATGCTCTTCTGATAAGCATCCAGCGCCTCGGCGTAATTGCCGTTAACTTGGTGAACGTACGCATTGAAGGCCTGCTCGCTGGCGCGGTTGTCGAGATCGAAAATCTCGAGCAGTTTTTTGTCTGCCGGTAAGACGGTTCGCAGGGTCTCGATCTTTACCTCATAGCGTCCAGCATAGCGGCCGCCAGTCGCCATCTCCTCGACCGAGCGCAACTCGAGTCGATGAGTTCCCGAGGTCTCTGCCACAAGCAATACGCGTTCTGGCCCTTGTCCTCCAGAGGCGCGATCTACTCGAGCGACGCGGTTGCCGTCCGGTGCAAAAGCCATGACCACCAGGTCAACACCACGTTGGTCAACAGTGACGCCGAGAAACTGTCCCGCCGTCAATTCAATCGTGTACGCGTGGACGCCGCCCGCGAATTCGCGCTCAATGGGATTCCCTTGTTCAAGTTGGCGTACGTTCGGCGTCGTGTTCTGCGCCGAACTGAATGAGGAAAGGAAAACGATGAGGACTAGAACGGTCGGCCAATGGCGCTTGATAGATCGCATGGTATGACCTCGCAGATGGGGACGCAACGACCGGTGATGCTGTGTTCCCTGAAGAGTTAGCTACGTCAGACTTACAGGAAACGCGCGGGTTCTTAATGAACGTCCTAGCTCAAGGAGCGCGCGAGCGTTCGCGCTATGACGAATCGGATTGTGCGCTGCGCCGTGTGATTTTGCAATCGCTTCAGGGTGCTAACTGTCTTCCGCCCGTGTTGCCACAAACATCATCCAGGCATCAGATTTGGTTCTCGTTGGCTCTGGTGATCTGTTATTCTCGATACTCACTCAGATTCCTTCATGGAGGGATTCGACGAATGAACTCAGATTTCCCCCGCGCGGTCCTTCGGTCTCGGCTGAGGCAGTATCTTTCGATTGTTATCGCGATCTTGTTGTTCGTCGCGCCGCTGTTGGCGCAGCGACCAACAACGCCCCCTGCGCAGCCGCAGGCGAAGCGTGAAGCGACGCCGAAGATTCCCGATCCAACTTTCGAGACGATGCTTGGGGCGGATACCTACAAGCTCTATGGCGAAGTGCGCAACGTGGGCCAACTGTTGAGCACTGGCGGCGCGGGTGAAATTATCGATCCCATAATCAAACTCGCCAACCCGCCGCAGGAGTTCCAATCGATCGTCAAGTTTCTCAAGAGGAATGAAGAGGCACTCGCCACCTCGCGACTGTTGTTTGCATCATGGCCGGCTCGTGCCGACGTTCCAAACGCGTTTGTCGCGATCGAGTTTGCGACGCCGGAAGAAGCGGCAAAGTTTTCTCCCAAGCTGGAGACGTTTCTGCCGACGGTGCTTCCGCCCGTGCCGATTGAATCCGAGCCGAAGCCCAATACCCCGCCGGAAACAAAACCGAGTGAACCCGGAAAGCAACCGATGGCCGGTCCGGCAAAGTCGAGTGACCGCCAAATCCAAACCGGAAAGCAACCAACGAGCGAGACCAAGAAAGAAACTGTCCAAGGTTCCAATCCCAAGCCATCCCCGCAAGAGCATCTGCCGTTCGTGATTAGTCACCAGGGTAATCTGGTTTTCATCAGCGACAAGTCTTTCAAGTTTGAAAAGCTTCATCCCGCGTCGAGCAAAGCACTCGCCGAAGATCAAAATTTTCGCATTGCGTACGATCGATTTTCGGCTGAGTCAATATTTCTTTACTTCAACGTAGGTCTTGAAGATCGATCAAAGCCTAAATCTTCAGCGGGACCCTTCGTGACCGAACAAGAAGCCGAACGGTTGCGACAAGAGGATACGGACGCCTCCCCGGATGAGACGCCGGGCAAGTCGCCGAGCGATCCTTCAATGCCGCAGCCCAGCCCAGCTCAGGAAACTCCAAACGAGCCGCGCGTCGCTGTGCTTGTCGGCTCTCCCCTATCGACTCCTGAACCGACGCCGACACCGACAAAGCAACGGCAGGCACAGATGATGGCGTCCTCCCAGCTTGGGCAGATGCTTGACCTGCTCGGAATCGGCGAGCCGCAATGGCCGGAGGCAGTTGGCGTCGCTTTGGTTCTGGATAATAACGAATACGTGGTGCGCTGTGTTCTGATCGAACCGCCGGACAGAAGGAAACTGCCGCTGCCCTTCGTACCGCAACTAGTTTCGGGTCCGCCTTATGCCGCCGAGGCCCCGCAGGTTCTTCCCGACGACACCGAGCTTTTCGTCAGCGCGTCGCTCGACTTGTCCCAAACCTATGAAGGAATGCGAAAGCAGGCGGAAATTAGAGCTAAAGCTTCGGCGCGGCAGATCCAAGCTGCTGGGAAAGAGCCGCCCCAGGATGTATTCGCTGAGTTCGAGAAGAATGCCGGCTTCAAGATCAAAGACGATCTGCTCTCGGCTCTCGGAAACGAAATCGCGATCGCCGGTTCGTTGAAGACACTGGGAAGCGCGGGATTTTTTGGTCCGCCGCCGGCGCCGAAACCTTCGCCCTCGACGGGCGATGCCAAGTCAGATCAGGACCAGAAAGGCAGCGACGTTTTTCCAATGCTGCTGATCGCGGTCAAGGATCGTGACGCGGCGCGCCGTCTGATGCCGCATGTGCTCGACGGTCTTGGGATGGGCGAGGCAAACATGATCGCCCAAGTCGAGAAACACGATGATGCCGAAATCGTGAACTATGCGGGAATGTTCGCTTATGCTTTTGTCGGAAACTTTCTCATCATTTCGGAAGCAGCGACGGTACGGCACGCCGTTAACGCCTGGTCGAACCGTCAAACACTCGCTTCGAATAATGCCTTTCGAAACTTCACGCGTTGGCAGTCGCGTCAGACGCTGGGGCAGATTTACGTCTCGCCGGCATTGATGGATAGCTATCGGGAACAGCTCAACAAGCAAGCACCAAAAATGGATCAAGCCCTAAGAGATCTGTTGATGCGTCTAAGCCCCGCGCCGCAGGCGATAAGCTATTCGTTGAGCAATGAAGGGTTTGGCCAATTGCATGAATTGCATCTGCCGAAAGATTTGGTAATCGCGATGGTCGCGAATACATCCGCGACGATGTCGGCTTTCAAAGAAGGTTCGCCTGAGACGAATGAGATGATTGCAATTAGTCTGCTGCGGATGATTGGCAACGCTGAGGCAAGCTATAGAGCAACCAGTGGCAACGCTAATTACGGATCGCTCGAAGAATTGATAAATCAGCATCTGATACAGAAAGAAATGTTAGGGGACGAGTTTCTAAAAAAGTACGGCTATCGTCTTGGGATCGTCGTGGCAGGCGATGACTTCCAAGCGACGGCAACGCCGATAGAATACGGAAAGACCGGTAATCGCTCATTCTTTGTAGATAAGAGTGGCGTCGTTCGCGGAGACGATCACGGCGGCGGACCGGCGACCGTAGCTGATAAGCCGGTGCTTCAACCTTGATGAGCTATCCGCGGAGTTCGCTGATTACGCTGAAAAAGAAAGAAACTTTGGCGGAACCAGAAGGTTTCAGATCTTTACCCTGTCCTTTTGGCTCTTGACGACTTGTTGTTTCGTTCCTTCTCTTCTGCGAAATCTGCGAAATCTGCGGATCCGATCTTCGCGGAAATCACATAACATCAATCCAAAATCGAATCCACAACCTCACTGGCTTCGCCACGCACTCCCTTGAGAATTCGCGCTGACTCCAGAGTCTTCGGCAGGACGGTCAACGCCAATTCTGGTTGCGAACGCGCGGAGACTGTGTTGGCCATCAGTTCAAGCACTCCTTTTCCACGCGTTAGCCGCCGCGGACGCCATTGCGCTTCGTCCTTGAATCTTGTCGATATCACCAGTCCGACACGCAAAGGCTTCAAGCCGACTTCAGCCCCGATCTCTTCGGCTAGAACTCTCTTTGGGTTCGGTGATTCCGCGGAGCGCATGCCGAGTGGTCGCGCATATGGATGGACGCGGCCGCGCTCGTCGAGGACGGCGTACTCGTCTGAGTAATAGATAGCGCCAGCGCGAATCAGTCGTTCAACCAGAGTAGTCTTGCCGCTGTGACTCAGACCAGGAATCAAGATCGCGCGGTCTTTCCATCCGACGACGCCGGCATGAACAAAGACGCGGCTTCTGGCGTGCTCGGCTATAGTCAACTGGAGGTGAGATTCAAAGGCATCAAGCAAGTCGACGAATTTGCGCGAGCGTCCGATTCTCAGAAGGTTCCAGTAAGCGAGACTGAAACGTCCGAGCTTTGAATCGGTTTTCGCTTCACCGAAAATGATCGAGTATAGATGATCGACAACCCGCAACGATGCCGGTTTTGATCCTGGCGGCAGTCGCGCGATCACATCTCTGAGAATTGACGGCTCATTGACGCGCACCCCGACGCGCACTCCGTAAGCGGTGAACGACATTCCGTCCGCCCAGCCCAGGCGGTCGATCTTTGCCATTCAAGTAGAACGTCGACGATATTTTGGAATTGTCATCAGCAATAACCTGCGTCAGAAGTCCGACCGTTAGGGAGGGCCTGCCTAATATTCGATGCCCTCCCTGACGGTCGGGCTTCTGACACCAACTCCTACAGATTTTCGATCGCTACCGGCTCAACTTCATCGGCTAATTCAAATCCGAAGACGCGCGAATAAAAATATAGCTCACCGTCCAGCGCGCGCTTGATGTTCTCGGCTCGGCGAAAGCCATGCTGCTCGCCTTCGAACGCAACGTAAGCAACGGGCACACCTTTCTTGCGCAGGGCTTCGACCATCATCTCGGCTTGGTTCGGCGGCACTACTTTGTCTTCCAAACCCTGAAAGAAAATCACCGGACACGACAATCGATCCGTGAAGTTGATCGGAGATCGTTCGATATAGAGGTCTCGGCGCTCGGGGTATGGACCAATCAGACTGTCGGAGTAGCGAGATTCGAATTTGTGCGTATCCAATTCCAGCGCTTCGAGATCGCTCACGCCGTAGTGACTCGCGCCCGCTTTGAAGTCATCCCGAAACGTCAGCGCGCACAGTGTAGTGTAACCGCCGGCGCTGCCGCCATCGATCATCAAACGATTGCCGTCAACTTCGCCGTGCGCCGCCAGAAACCTCGCGCCATTCACGCAATCATCGACATCGACTATGCCCCAGGCGCCATTCAATCGCTCGCGATAGTCGCGGCCATAGCCCGTGCTGCCGCCATAATTCACATCGAGCACGGCAATGCCGCGGCTCGTCCAATATTGAATGCTGAGTTGAAGAGACGCAACCGCGGCCGAAGTTGGTCCACCGTGACTCTTGACCAGGAGCGGCGGCTTGTCTTTCGCCGGCCCCTGAAAGTCGCCATTCTTTGGCCGGTAGAAGAAGCCGTGGGCCGTTAACCCATTTTCGGTAGGAAACTCAATTGGCTGTGGCTCAGAGACGTATGCCGGATCGATTTGAATCCTATTTGCACGCTGCAAGACTTTCGTATCTCGATTTGCGAGATCCATTTCCACGATCGCTACGGAAGCGTTAGGTGAACCGGTGCGAAACACGGCGCGACCTCGTGCTGCACATAGATACCCGATGTCGGTATAAGCTACATCGATCCGTTCCAGCTTGCGCGTGCGCGTGTCGATCAAGCCCAGTCGCCAAATGCCCCGTTCAGAAAATGTGCAGACAATTTTCTCGGCGGATTCAAAGGCATATGTGGACAGGCCGAATATCCACTGTGGTACGCCAAACTCTGTTTCCATCTCGCAAATGTTTTCAACGACACCGCGTTCATCGGCGCGATAAATATTCCACCAACCGGTTCGGTCAGAAACAAAATGCAAAACGCCGTCAGGAGACCATTCTGGTTGGAAGATCGATTCGCGCGGCCCGCCGGCGATTAGTCGTTGATCGACAATTGTCCCGTCATCATCGAATTTGCCGATCCAGAGTTCGCAACCATCCCATGGCATGCTGGGATGGTTCCACGCTAACCACGCCAGGCGAGAACCATCTGGACTGATGCGCGGCGAGGAATAAAAGTCTCTGCCGGAGATGAGGACCTTTGCTTCGCCATTTCCGTCGTTCGGAAGCGCAACTAATTCATTGACGGCTTCGCGCCCTTCGCGCCGGTGATCTTCGCGGATGGAGATTATTCGATCCCGACGCTCGTCCACGACGGTGTCAGCATATCGCACACTGGAATCAACGCTGTCCTTGCTAATAATCCGAGGCGCTGACTCGGCCGACTGCTTATAGATTTGCTGATCGGCAAAACTCGCAAAGTAAACTGTTGCGTTGTGGGCCACGTAATCCCCACCGCCATATTCATGAACACGGGTTCGCGCGTTGAATTCGCGTGGCGTGACGTCAATATTTTGAGCCGCAATCGTTCGCCGAACGATTACCTGTCGACCGCCCTCGGACGGACGCATCTCAATCCAATAGACGTCGTCTCCATCCATCTTGAGCTGGCCGAGGCTGATCGACCCTTTGACAATCAAATCCGCAGTAATCGGCGATTTCCACGAGCCGTAAGGCGCAGTTTTTCCTTGAGACATTTTATGAGTTAGGTCGCTTGGCGAATAGGAATTATCGACACAATGCAGGAAAGTGCAAGTCAGAACCGCCCGGGTTAGCGGGCGGTTGATCTCTAACGATGGAAGCGCTGTAAGATCCAACGATCAATCGCCCGCTACCGCAGCTGGCTCTGACAAAAAAGCAAAGGCGCCGACCTCCCCCAAAGCCGGCGCCCTACCCTTCAGTCTCAGTTCTCACAAGGAGAATCAATGAATGAACGGATCCTAAACTCTTCTACACCTTGAAGGGTTGCAGAAATCTTGCGATGTATTCGCAAAGTTGTCACTTAAAAATCTCAAAAGTGCATTCCTCATTGACTCAGAGCCCGAACAAGAATAACAATCACAGGAATTTCTGATGAAAACCTGCTGCCGGAGATTAAAAAAATGACTGGGCGCCGCTCTTCTTTGGGTTTTTTAATCGCGATCACAATTAGTGCGCTGTCGCTGACAGCTATTCCATCTTCTAACGCCGACACGTTTCGTCCCGTTGTGCGTGGCCGTCGCGGCGTGGTCGCGGGCGGGCATCCACTTTCAGTCGAAGCAGGCATGCGCATCCTTCAACACGGTGGTAATGCCGTCGATGCCGGTGTCGCAACTATTCTGGCGGCATCGGTGATTGAGTTCTCGCATTTCTCGTTCGGTGGAGAAGTGCCGATCCTGATCAAGTTGAAAGGCAAGGACGTAGCGGTAATTGAAGGGATGGGTACGGCGCCGGCAAGAGCGACTCGGGAGTTTTTTGTAAAACGTGCGAAGGAGCGCGGCACTGCAGGCACGACCGCGACTGCTCCTGATTCAGCCGCAACACAACGCGCTGCAAGTGGTGATTTGGATATGCCTTCGATGCCCGGCGGACAGCCGGGAATGATCCCGTCGACTGGTCCATTGTCAGCAACTGTTCCCGCAGTACTCGACGCCTGCGTCACCGCCCTGGATCATTTTGGCACCAAATCACTTTCCGAAGTGATGCAACCCGCGATTGAATTGGCCGACGGGTTTCCGATTGATGAACTGCGCGTCGAATACATCAGAACCCGCGCGCCGATCTTTTCCCGTTGGCCCGAAGCTAAACGCATCTTCCTGCCGAACGGCGCGGTACCCAAGGTTGGCGATGTCTTCGTGCAAGCCGATCTCGCGCGGACTCTGCGGGCCATTATCGCTGCGGAGAAACGAAACGCTGGCCGCGGTCGTCACGCAGGATTGATCGCGGCACGTAACTACTTTTACAAAGGCCCTGTTGCTGAACGCATCGGCGATTACATGCAAACGCATGGTGGCCTAATCGCCGCGTCAGACTTTGCTGCGTGGCATGCCACAGTTGGCGCGCCGGCGAAAGGCGAGTATCAAGGCTATGAAATTTATAAGACGGGATTCTGGGCCCAGGGCCCAATGATGATTGAAGCGCTGAACTTGCTCGAAGGATATGACCTGAAGAAGATGGGCCAGAATTCGCCGGATTACATTCACACCGTGACAGAGGCGCTCAAGCTTGCCTTAGCCGATCGCGATCGTTTCTATGGCGATCCGAATTTTGTGAAGATTCCCACGCAGGAATTGCTTTCGAAGAACTATGCGGCTATGCGGCGGAGTTTGATTGATGAAAAGCGAGCTTCTCTCGATCAACGTCCCGGTGATCCGACGAACATGAAACCCTTGTTGGCGTCTGCGACTACAATTTCTTACAACGCCGTGCCGATCCCGGAAATCGAAAAAGCTAACGACACAACCTGCGTCAACGTTATCGATAAAGAAGGCAACATGTTCAGCGCGACGCCTAGCGGCGCGTGGCTGCCTGCCGTCGTTGCCGGCGACACCGGCGTGCTGATGGGTCAGCGTCTGCAATCGGCGCTCACCGATCCGAATAGTCCAAACGTCGTCGCGCCCGGTAAACGTCCCCGCATCACTTTGACTCCAACGCTGGTTCTGAAAGATGGCCAGCCTTTCATGATCCTGTCGACGCCCGGTGGCGATAATCAGGATCAGGCCTTGCTCCAGGTGCTGCTAAACATTATCGAATTCGGCATGAACCCGCAGGAAGCAGTCGAAGCTCCGCGCTTTGATACTCAGCATTATGTGAGCTCGTTTGACAATCATGAGTTTCTGGCCGGCGTTCTCAACGTTGAGTCGCGGATCTCAGCCGATATAATTCAGAAGCTGGGAGGACGTGGGCACAAGATCAAGATCCAATCCGCCTGGGGCACCGGCTCATCACCGACGGTAATCTTGTACGACGGGAAGAGCGGCGTGATCTCAGGCGGCGCGGATCCGCGACGGGGAAGATATGCCGTCGCATGGTAAGGCTTCATTCGACCCAGTAAAGAGTCCGAAGAGAAAGAAAGGATTGAGCCATGTATTCATGTTTCGCGCTCATGCTTCTGTTGGCGACTTCGCTAATTGCTCAAACAGGCAAGTCGTCTCCCCCCGTAAGCAAGGTATTCGCTGTGCTTACCAAGTCTCTGGATTCAAAGATCGCTAAAGCTGATGACGAGGTAAATCTGCGCACCCTCAACGATGTCGTTGTCGATGGCGTAGTAGCCATTCCCAGCGGCTCGAGATTGATCGCGCATATCTCGGACACCAGGGACAAGGCGAAGAGCGCCCCGCAATCTGAACTGGCGATCGTAATCGACCAGGCGATCACAAAGGAGGAAAGGAAAATTCCTTTGCAGGCCATCATCGCGGCTATCGCAGCGCCACAGGATGATTCGCTCTCGTCCGATGCAACTTACGAAATGATGCATTCAACGCCTCGACGCTCCGCCTCCGGTTACCATCATCGCAAGCAAAAAGAATGTGAAGCTATTAAACGGAACGCAGATGCTTTTGCGAATGGCGCCGCCGCGTCTGCCGAAGTGAGTCGTGATGAGTGCTTAGAAAGAGCGCTTTGTAGAGATGGAAAGGAACCAGCTCATGATCAATGGCGCGCATGTGATCATCTATAGCAAGGATGCTGAAGCCGATCGAGCTTTTTTCAAAGACGTGCTCGGCTTCGCTTCAGTTGATGTTGGGCATGGTTGGTTGATCTTCGCCCTCCCGCCGGCGGAGTTGGCTTGCCATCCTGGCGACGGTGTTGACCAGCACGAACTCTATTTGATGTGTGACGATCTGAAGTTGGCGATGTCGGCTCTCGACGCTAAGGGCATTCACTGCTCAGATGTGCAGGAGCTTCCCTGGGGCGCGCTGACCCGGATCAAGCTTCCAGGCGGAGGCGAGCTTGGTCTTTACCAGCCGAAGCACGCGAGGCCATAACAGACGCAAGCTTTAACCGCAGAGTACGCTGAGGTATTCACGGAGGACATGGAGTAAGAGCGTTCCTTTGCGGCCTCTGCGCAACCTTCCGCGTCCTCTGTGGTTAGGTAGGTTTTAGTTATCGATGAACTGGCAGCACAACCTCATCACTGAAAACGAGCGCATCCGGGAATTGCTCGCCGATACAAAAACGATTGCCGTGCTCGGCATTAAGACCGAAGCGCAAGCGGGTCAGCCTGCGTTCTACGTTCCCAAGTACATGCAGAGCGCGGGATTCAAGATCATTCCCGTGCCGGTTTATTATCCGGAAGTTACCCAAATTCTCAGCCAGACAGTTTATCGAAAGTTAGCGGACATCCCTGTTGAAGTTGACCTGGTCAACGTCTTTCGCCGCCCGCAAGACATCCCGCCCCATCTCGAAGACATCCTCGCAAAGAAACCCAAGTCGGTGTGGATGCAGTTAGGCATCAGCCACCATGCGGTCGCTGAAGCGCTCGCCAAAGCGGGAATTAAAGTCGTTCAGGATCGTTGTTTGATGGTCGATCACCGTTTGCTTGGCCGTTAGACTGTGCGTCCGATAGAAGTCTCCAAAGTTAGCGAAACAAACTTTGCGAAAAGAACTTCCTGACAAAAGCGATGGATGTGTTCTTCGTTGGAGCGGCTGTTAACCCACTAAAATCGTCGCATTTTCCTTTATTAACCAACTGGAATTTTTCTGCAAATTAATGCACTATCCACATGTTCATTCCCAACCTCGCTAAGGTTTGCGGAGTTACACTTGTCCCCTAAAGCAAAAAAGAAAAAGAGCAGCGTAGTTCAGCCGAAGTTTGAGTCGATGTCTGCGGACATTGAGAAGCGTCTCTGGCAAGTCGCTGATGAGTTACGTGCGAACTCGAAACTCCGGTCGTCTGAGTATTCGGCGCCGGTGCTCGGATTGATCTTTCTCCGCTACGCGAGCGAGAAGTTTGCGGAAGCTGAAAAGGAATTGGAGAGAAAGAAGACCGGTCGTCGCGAGATTGGGCCGACGGACTATCAGGCGAGAGGCGTGATTTATCTGTCGGAAGCAAGCCGCTTTGAGAATTTGCTCAAGCTTCCCGAAGGTTCGGATATCGGCAAGGCCATCAACCTAGCAATTACCCTGATTGAGAATAACAATCCCAAGCTCGATGGTGTTTTGCCGAAGAATTATCAATCGCTTGAAAATGATCTGCTGGCCACTTTGCTGAAGACGTTCTCCACGATTCCGATGATGGAAGGTGATGTCTTCGGCAAGATCTATGAATACTTTCTCGGTGAATTCGCTAAGGCCGAAGGTTCAAAAGGCGGCGAGTTCTTCACGCCCACTTCGTTAGTCAAACTGATCGTCGAAATCATCGAGCCGTATCATGGCCGCATCTTCGATCCTGCTTGCGGTTCGGGCGGCATGTTCGTGCAGAGCGCGCGCTTTGTCGAGAATCATCATAAGAATCCGAACGCCGAGATCATGGTCTATGGACAGGAGAAGACCGAAGAGACGGTGCGCCTTTGCAAAATGAACCTTGCCGTCCACGGACTGGAAGGAGACATTCGCCAGGGCAATTCCTACTACGAAGACATTCATGACTCGGTCGGCAAGTTCGATTTCGTGATGGCGAATCCTCCATTCAACGTCGACCGCATCGACGAGGAGCGCCTCAAAGACGACCGCGCCCGATTTCCCTTCGGCATGCCGCGCGCTGATAACGGAAATTACATTTGGATTCAAGCATTCTTCAGTGCTCTGAACAGCAAAGGTCGCGCAGGTTTCGTCATGGCTAATTCAGCCGGCGATGCGGGCGGTTCGGAATCGGAGATTCGCAAGAAACTAATTGAATCAGGCGCGGTCGATGTGATGATTTCGATTGGCTCGAACTTCTTTTACACCGTCACGCTTCCGTGCACGCTCTGGTTCTTCGATAAAGGAAAGGCGAAGACTCCACGCAAAGATAAGGTGCTTTTTATTGACGCGCGCCATTTGTTCCGCCAAATTGATCGCGCCCATCGCGATTTCACGCCGGACCAAATCGAATTCATGGCGAATATTGCGCGCCTCTACCGGGGTGAGAAACCTGAATTCGTATGCGGTAGTAAGCCACTCCTAAAAGATAATTTCCCAACTTTCAAGTATCAAGACGTATCGGGTTTGTGCAAAGTTGCAACCGTCGAACAGATTGCGGATCTCTATGGCTGGAGTCTTAACTCCTCGCGTTATGTCGGATCGGCTGAACAACTCGAAGAAGAAGATTTTGCTGAAAGGTTGAAACGGTTGAGTAAGGAGTT
>WNFT01001139.1_pt1 | contig 23108 bp, 28 predicted proteins | sample 5400191 | NCBI WGS metagenome assembly WNFT01 (sample SAMN13153359, study PRJNA577476) | soil metagenome | isolation source: 80 cm saprolite under Madrone tree | place: USA:California | collected 2016-06-14 | reverse complement strand
AAAAAGCAAAAGGGGGGAGCCGCCAGGCTCCCCCCTTTGTTTCCGCTCTAATGATTTCGAATCAGTGTTGCGTTGAAGTCTTGTGATGATGGTGATGACGCCTGCTGGTGCTATGCCTGCGATGGTGGCGGTCATGCGAAGATGCCGGGTTGGTAGCTTGCGGCTGGGCTGAATTCGCATTTTCTTGCGGGGCCGACTGCATGGCTGGAACCTGCCTAACGGATACAAAAAGCATTGACGTTGATGCCAGCAAGAGGAATCGAACGATTCTTGTCACGACAATTCTCCCAAGAGGAGTGTCCCGTGAGCTTATTGAATCACAAGTTGGAGAGAAAGTCTCCGGGAATTGCCTTGCAGATGTGTTCGGAATCGACTAGCTGGGCATTTGCGGCCAAGCCAAGACTTGTCCTTCTTGAAGTTGGGAAACGTCTTGCTGGAGTTTTCAAGAGTCGGCAGAGAAGGTGTAACTACCCACCGAACTTGAGTCGTTCGAGCCACTGGTTGGCGATGATCTGGGCCTGCCACACCAGGGCAATGGACATGAAGCTCATGGAAATCACGCAAAAGACAAGAACGATGCCGATGGTGGACTCCTGAGCGGGAAGGCGAAAAACGCGCCGAAGCCAAGTCATGGTAGGGTTCTCCTAGTACTTAGTTCGCTCCGTTAGGTTTGTTCGCGCGAATCCAAGTCGGCAGCGCCGCAGGGCGTAGCGTTGGCCAGATGATACCAGGGCAATCGAGGGGCCAAGGTATACAGGGCAGGGCAAATTCTCATCCCACAGAAAATAGATGGTTTGCGAAAACATGTGCCGCGCCTTCATTCACTACACGAATCGACAGTGTGCAAGTCGACTCGCATATGTGCAACATTTTTTCCAGGGCGTCTAGCTTTTCCCAGAGATGACAGCCAGCAAACGCTCCCAAAGGTCAGGTGCATGGAGCGGGAGACGCCGAGCTTGAGGTGTATCGGGCTGGTCCAGTGAGGCGTCTGCGGACTTGGCAGCAAGAAGGATGGTGCGCTCGCAGAAAGGAAAGAGTCCAGGGGCAGAATCGGGTGTGGCGATGCCGATTGTGTGGGCATGATATCGCAGCGCGCGGTCGTAGAGTTTCGCAAGTTCACGGATGGAATGCTGGATGCTGGCGCCGATAGCCACGGACCAAAGGACGCCGTGCTTACGGAACTGCAGGCTGCGATCGTGTCCCTCTTTGAGAAACTTCTCGACTTCGTCATCGGAAGCGCCGGCAAAGAAAAAAATGTCGTCGAAATCGCGTTGCCGGGCAAGCTCGGCCTCTTTCTGGGGAAGCCCCGTGTTTTGGACGAGCTCGCGCGGGGAGAGCGAGCTCAAAGTCACAGCCGGCACGCCAGAATCCCGAGAGAGTGTCTGCAGGGCCTCAGCGGCCGCTGGCAGGACTTCAGCGACAGGAATACATGTAAAGCGGCCAAGGCGCAACGTGGCGGCCTTGTTGGTCCGAGAGGCGCCGGATGCGGGTCGCAGGTGGAAATAGTCCTCCGGAAGATAAACTGCGCAGCCATCTTCCGCGATAAAGGGATGAGTGTGGCCATGTTTGCGGCGGGCATCGTCGAACTGAAGACGCGAGCGGCTGGTCAGCCAAACGGCGGGAATGGCTTCGTGGTCGAGTCTCGCGGTGAGTTCATCGAGACCCTGGAGGCTGGCTCCCCGCAAGGGGATCAATGCATCAACAGCGATGTAGAGGACGCTAGAAGTCTGACGCAAACAGGCCTCCGAACTGGCGAGGCCTATTCTACCGGAATACGAAAAATCACTTGCGCTCCATGAAAAAAGGCGGGCAGATCATTCTGCCCGCCTCGTCTCGCGCCCGGCAAACTCTCCCGGGCCGCTGCTCGAAAAATTTAATCGCCAGACTTTGCCGCCGCGGATGCGGCCGTCTGCGAATTCGCCTTTGGGATGCTGAGGTAGCCGCTGATGGTATTCTTGCCCACCTTGTTGACGACGATTTCCTCAGGAATATGCGTGCCGGAGAGGTAGAAGAAGATCGGCTCGTTCATGGCGCGGTTCTTCTTCTCGAAGAGCTTGTCTTCGATCGTTACGGCCGCGCTGAACTGGTTGCGCTTTTCGTTGATGCCCTTCAGTTCAACGGTGACATTGCCCACCTTCTGCGGCTTGTTCCGGCCGACGATGGTGAATTCAATGTAGTCCCGTTCGCCGAGGCGGCGGAGCTGGTCGATTTCGTCATGGTTGCGCGCGATGAGCGTCCCCATTTCGCTGCGAGCCATCTTCAGATCTTCACGCGTGGCGTCCAGATCGGTCTTCACACCGACAACCTTGGTGTCCACGGTCTTGACGTCGTCACTGGTGGCCTTTGTGGCGAGCTCCGAGTGTACTGAAGTATCCAGCGCAGTCAGCTTCTCACTGGTCGCGTCGTTGAGCTTTGCCGCTTCTTCGCGCGCCTTCTTGAGCTGTCCCTGGGTGATCTTCAGCTTGCCGGTGACAACCTTCAAGTCGCCCTGGAGATCCGTGTTGGCTTTTTCGTCCTGGGCGAGACGATCCTTCAAAGAGGCCATGTCTTGCTGCACAGTCTGTTCCGCAGTCTTCAATTGCGCTGCAACTGCCTGCTGCGTGCCATCGAGCTTCGACGAGGCACTCCAGCCTACTGCCAATCCGCCAATCGCAATCAAGCCCAGAACGACGATCGCTGGCAACGTCCAGGCGGGTGATTCCGTACGCGTTTCCACAATTCTATCATCTGACATAGTCAATCTTTCTCCTCACCCCGGTTAGGGGAACTGCCGCTGTAATCCGGCCTGAAATAGGGGGATTGCATGCGCGAAGCCAAAGAAGAAGAAGCGATGATGGTGGTAAGTGATAGAAGGATGGGCGTTTGTGAGGACGGGCAAACAACGATGCAGTACTAGTCCTAGCAAAGTTTACCCGAAAAGTGGGCCAATTGCGGATTTTTTGCTTGACGAACGTTCAGTCGAATTGGATCCCGTGAGATCGAAGATCGGTTTGGAGTTGCTCAGGGGATTGGAAGACAATCCCCGTCATCCCAAGGCGCCGGGCCGCTTCCGCATAGGCGGCAACGTCGTCAATATAAACAGCTTCCTCGGCCCTGACCTTGCACGCTTGGAGGGCTTGGCGATAGACAATTGGGTCTGGCTTGCTCGCGCCGACCTGATAGGAGTAGATGCGGACGGGGAAGAAGCGGAAGAAGGGGAAACGCGCCTCCTCATGGGACATATGGATTGGGTCGGTGTTCGAAAGCAAGGCCAGGCGGTAGTTCTTGGACAGTTTTTCCAGGAAAGCTTCCGAATGGATTGGTTTCGGGTCAAGAGCGCGGTTCCACACTTCGCTGAATTCCTCGAAAGTAAGTGAAGTGCCAAGGCGTTTGGTCAGATGAACGTGCCAGTCCCTGGGAGAGATGCGCCCCTCCTGCCAATCGAGCCAGTGCGGGTCCTTTTCGATCGCGGACCAAACATCTTGAGGTGTCAAAGTAAGGCCGGAAGCAAGCCCGTCCATGGCGCGAGAGATGTCCACGCGGATCAGGACGCGGCCGATATCGAAGATGATGGCGCGGAACTTGGCGTTGGGCACTGCTTACTTTTCCCCAGCCGTCGGTGCCGCCGCGGCGCCCCTCGCGCGCAATAGACTGACTATCACGGGAAGAATGGAAAGCAGAATCACCACCGCAATGACGTAGTGGATGCGCTGGGCGATGTTGGGGATTAAATGCCCGAGAGAATAGCTGCCCAGGATCATGGTGCTTACCCAGAAGATGCCGCCGAAGATATCGAAAGCGAGGTATCGGGAGTAGGCCATTTTGGCGGCGCCGGCTACCGGGGGACAGAACGTCCGAATGATGGGTACGAAGCGAGCGAGAATCACGGCGCGCCCGCCATACTTTTCGTAGAAATCATGGGCGCGCTGGAGATGGCTTTTCCGGAAGAAGAGAGAATCTTCACGGCGATACAAAGCCGCGCCTGCGGACCTGCCGATCCAGTAGCCAATCTGGTCGCCGACGATAGCGCAGAGCATCACGGGGATAAGTAACCATCTCAGTGGGATGACGCCGCCAGCAGAAAGAATGCCTGCGGTAACCAGGAGAGAATCTCCGGGAAGGAAAAAGCCGACGAAGAAACCGGTCTCGATAAAAACGATGGTGCAAATCAGCGGGGCGCCACCGGCGCGGATTAGTTCCCTGAGTCCGTCGGGGTCAAAAAGCGCGTGGAAGAACTGAAAGATGGAGTCGAGCACTCGGCGTTGTTCCTCGCGGTGGATCGATGAAGCGAATCTCTTACGGGCACGGGAACGAGCACGCGTGAACGCAAGCTCGTGAAGGCACCCAGACCTATACGGTAGCAGAAAACGCCTACATCCTCTCCACATTCATGCCAGAGGAGCAGCGGGACGCCAAGAGCGACAAGCCAGACGGCGATGCGCGTCATCCAAGCACCTCCGCGAGCCATAGGTAACCTTTATCTTCACCCTCGATCCGCGCTTGGAGATCCTGAGCAGCGTTTTCCTTCTGCCCAAGCAGTTTTTCAATGCGCGTGAGAGCGCGGCGCGCAGCAACGGCGCCCGCGGCGATTGCTTCTTCGGCGCGGTCAAAATCATCCCAGGCCAGAGATTGTACGTCGGGTCTAAGGACGAGGTCGGCGTAGCGTTCCCAGATTTCAAGCTGGTGTTTTTGTGCCGCGCTTACCGCACGGCTCACAACCTGAAAAATGTTTGTGGGGGCTCCGCGGTGGCCGTCTTGCATGCCAACAGAGACACCAATCACCGGAGCAGCGCCGAGATCTCGGGCGGCGCGCGTCGGAACGGGCGCGACCAGCCCGCCGTCGGCAAGACACCTCGTGCCGATCTCAACCGGTTCGAACAAACCCGGGAACGCGCAACTCGCGCGGATGGCATCCACAAGGTTGCCTTGTGTGAACACCACCGGTTCGCCCGAGGTCAGATCCGTGGCCACCACTGCAAGAGGGATGCGGAGATCTTCAAACCGGCGCGACTCGAAAACACGTTCGATTAAATTCTCAAGGCGGTGATTGCTTGCCAATCCGAGCCGGGAGACGCGCCAACGGGCGATGTCCCGGAAGCGGAGCGTGCGGCAGGTTTCTATGATGCGCGCAAGTGGAGCGCCACTGGCGTAAGCGGCGCCCAGGATGCTGCCCACGCTGGTTCCCGCGATGTGAGAGATGGGGATGTGGTTCTGCTCGAGGACCTGCAGAACTCCGAGATGTGCGAATCCCCGCGCGAAACCTCCGCCAAGCGCGAGGCCGATCCCTGCCCGCCTGGGAATAACGGCTGCGCTTTCGTCCAGGTTCTTGCGCGGAGTATGCCCGTGCCTCGTCATACCCACAGGATCACAGGAAGAACATCCCGGTCATATGGGTCAGGCGTCCTGAAAAAACAGTACTTCTGTACTCCGATGGAAACCGCGCATATCTCGACGGAAATGGCACATATATCAATGTCCGGCTTCACGACAGTACCTTCTTACTAGTCCGGTACCCTCTCTGTACCATTGTGACGAGCGGTGCGCTGCGCGATTCTCTCCTGCGTCAGGCTGAATGACTGAGGGGACCGCGAATGGACAGTGCGTTCAAAGCTTGGGTCGGCCAGCCGGTGGTCCTGCAAGTGGCTCTTGGAGATATCAAAGTGCCCCTACGCGGGAAGCTCCTCAAAGTCGGCGACGAAACGGTAAGGATGCGGATCGGCGACGGCTGGGACGTGGATATCTACAAGACCATGATCATGACGGTTGAAGAAGATTCGATGGCTCTACTTCCTGCATGAGGGACACGGCCATGAAAACACAAGAGCTCAAATACGTAACCCGGCGCCGCGCGGCGGTGCTGTTGGGTCTCTCCGAAACAGAATTGAACCGCATCTCGAGCGAATCGGGATTCGGACACAAAGAAGTCGCAGGCGAACAGGAAGAGACGTACTTCACTTACGAAGAACTGCGACAGATCTGCATGCTGGCCGTCCACCAGGTGCACTAAGAAAACGAGTTTCCTCCGGCCCCCCTCAGCAACACCCCCACCCCGGGTCGCTCCCCCCAGCGATCCGGGGTTTTTCTTTTCGCCGAAGTTCCTGTTTGATGACTTGCGATTGCTCACTTGTTCTTTCTAGAAAACCTTTGACAGATGAAGTCGGGGCGATAAGACTTAGCGCCGCTCAGGAGGGACGCGGCTCTAATGTCATATCTCTTGATTGGTGGGTGGCGAAAGTGGGCAGCAGCGGCAGCGTTGCTCGCTGCGACGATGGCGCTGACTCCAGGAAGTAGCGCGAGTAACGGCGCCGAAGCGTATGACCTGGTGATCGCCAACGGGCGAGTGATGGACCCGGAATCAGGGCTTGACGCGATTCGAAACATTGGTATTCGCGGCGGGAAAATCGCGGCGATTTCGAGCAGTGCTCTTGAAGGGAACCAATCGATTGATGCGAAGGGACTCGTGGTCGCGCCCGGTTTCATCGATCTGCACGAGCACGGGCAAGAGCCGAGGAATTACCAGTTCCAGGCGCATGATGGGGTCACGACATCGCTGGAGCTGGAAGCCGGCACGGCGGATGTTGACCAGTGGTATGCGCGGCGAGAAGGAAAATCGCTGATCAACTTCGGCGTCTCCGTCGGACATATTCCCGTACGGATGAAAGTCATGAAAGACGCCGGCGCATTTCTGCCAGTCGGTGACGCCGCTCATCGCCAGGCAACGCCCACGGAATTGCAACAAATCGACGACGATATCGAGAAGGGGCTGGGGCGCGGCGCATTGGCCGTCGGCATGGGCATCAACTACACCGCTGCTGCCACGCACGACGAAATCCTCGATGTATTCGGCCTGGCGGCAAAATACGGCGCTTCCGTGCACGTGCACTTGCGTCATGCCGGACTGCAGGAGCCGACGACCGGCCTCGTGGGGATCGAAGAGGTCATCGCCGCCGCCGCAGCCACGGGAGCTCCGCTGCACGTCGTACACATCACCAGCATGGGGCTGAAGAACACGCCCCGGCTGATCGCTATGGTGAAAGGCGCGCGAGAGCGCGGACTCGACGTCACCACGGAGTGCTATCCCTACACGGCCGGGAGCACACAATTGGAGTCAGCCATATTTGACCCCGGATGGCAGGACCGGCAGGGCATCACCTTCAAGGACATTCAGTGGACAAAGACCGGCGAACGATTGACAGCGGAAAGTTTTGAGAAATATCGAAGGGAAGGAGGCACCGTTGTTATTTTTTCGATTCCGGAAGCGGCTGCACGCACGGCGGTTGCCGACCCGATAATCATAATCGCCAGCGACGGTATGCCCCTTTCGGGCGCCAAAATTCATCCACGGGGCCAGGCTGCGTTTTCGCGAGTGCTAGGGCATTACGTGCGGGAGGAGAAGGCTCTGGACTTGATGACGGCGCTAAGGAAGATGACGCTGATGCCCGCACAGCGGCTGGAGAAGCGCTCGCCGATGTTCAAGGATAAAGGACGAATTCGGGTGGGAGCGGATGCGGACATTACAGTATTCGACAAGGATCGCATCATCGACAAAGCAACATATGAAGAGCCGCTACGGTATTCGGAAGGGATTGAATTTGTGCTAGTGAATGGAGTTGCGGTCGTCAAGGATGGGCAACTCGTCGACGGCGTTTTCCCCGGACGGGCTGCGCGGGCGCCAGTCTCACAATGAGCTGGCTGCGTGCCGTTCTGTGTTCACCCGACACCTGACCAGAGCCACAAAAAGACAATGATGCCAACCGCCGGGAAGTGCTATATAGTACTGCGCACATTCGGCTTCTCTCGAAAGGACTCATTTTGACACTCGCCGTCTCGGATTGGGCCGCCATCGTTGGTTATCTGCTGATCACCCTGTTTCTCGGCTTGTACTTTCGCGGCCGCTCCGGAAAGAGCACCGAAGACTATTTTGTTTCCGGGCGTAATGTTTCCTGGTGGCTAGCGGGAACTTCCATGGTTGCGACGACGTTCGCGGCCGATACGCCGCTGGCGGTGACTGGACTCGTTTACGCGAACGGAGTCGCGGGGAACTGGCTATGGTGGAGCTTTTTGCCATCGGGAATGATGACGGTGTTCTTGTTCGCTCGCTTGTGGCGCCGTTCGGGGCTCATCACCGACGTGCAATTCGCGGAGATGCGCTACGCCGGCAAGCCCGCTGCGTTTCTCCGCGGTTTCCGCGCTGTGTATCTGGGGCTGCTGATGAACTGTTTGATCCTTGGATGGGTGACCAAGGCCATGGTGAACATCATCAGCACGTCGCTCGGTGTAAGCGATGCAAAAGCGCTGGGAACCTGCGTTTTCTTTCTGATGCCCTTCACGGGGATCTACGTTTCACTCGGCGGATTGTGGGGCGTGCTTTGGACGGATCTGTTCCAATTCGTTCTGAAGATGGCGATCGTGATTGGAGTGGCCTGGTACGGAGTGCATGCAGCAGGTGGCATGCAGCAGATGCTCGCCACGCTCGCATCGAAGCGCGCGGCTGCCGGACCCGGCGCAGGCGACATCACGGCGCTCTTACCTGATTTTTCGCGCGGTTTCGCGAGCGAAGCTTTGTGGACTCTGCCGGTGATCACGTTCGTAGTGCATCTAGCTGTCCAGTGGTGGGCTTTCTGGTATCCCGGCGCGGAACCGGGCGGCGGAGGATATATTGCGCAACGCATCTTCAGCGCTAAGGATGAAAGAAACGGATTGTTGTCTGTGCTGTGGTTCAACCTTGCGCATTACGCGCTGCGCCCCTGGCCCTGGATTTTGACGGCCCTTGCGGCGGTCGTTCTTTACCCCGGTCTTGCGCAGCCCGAGCGCGGTTATATGTTGGTAGCGACCCGCCAGACGCCGCACGCAGTTCTGGGAATTTTGCTTGCAGGTTTCATGGCCGCCTTCATGTCGACGGTGGCCACGCAATTAAATTGGGGCAGTTCCTATCTGGTGGAAGATTTCTACCGGCGCTTCCTGAAGCGAGAGGGAAGCGAAGCGCATTATGTGAATGTCTCGCGTTTGGCGACGGCGTTTCTTGTCTTGGCGGCTGCCGCGGTGGCCTGGCAACTGACATCCGTCTCCGCGGGCTGGAAAATCGTGCTCGAGCTGGGAGCGGGGACCGGTGGCGTCTACTTGCTGCGCTGGTACTGGTGGCGCGTAAACGCGTGGAGCGAAATCTCCGCCATGATCGCTGCGCTAGTGACGACGCTCGCGCTGCATAACAGCGCTCTGTGGAACGCCATTGCCGGGGGGCCGCAGCCCTTCAGCGGCTCCGATCCGGTCATTTTCGCGAAGACAACTCTTTGCACGACGGGAATTACAACACTGGTGTGGGTCGCCGTCACGCTCCTCACTGGGCCGGAGCCCAATGACACTCTTGTCAAGTTTTACATGAAGGTACGTCCGCAAATCACAGGCTGGGAACCGGTCGCCAAACTAGCTGGCGACGTGCCCGTCACGCGCGATCTGGGGAGGAACCTGGTGAACTGGTTGCTAGGCTGTGTGCTTATATATTCGGCGCTCTTTTCCATCGGCGAGTTGTGCTTTGGCCGATACCAGGTAGGTTTCCTTCTTGCATTTGTGGCGATTGTCTGTGGGCTGGTGATCTCGCGCTTGATGCCCAAGCCGGCGGAGTGGCAAACAAACTAACGTGGCGGACTCGGCCCAGCCGGCTCGTTCAGGTGCGCATCACGCAGTGCTGGCCGGGTTTCTCGGCTGGACCCTCGACGCTTTCGACTTCTTCATTGTCGTTTTTCTCTTCGATACACTGGCGCGTCAGTTTGGCGTAACCAAAAAGGAAATTGTTTTCACCACGACGGCGACGCTCGCCATGCGTCCTGTGGGCGCGTTGCTTTTTGGCTTGCTCGCGGATCGCTATGGCCGCCGCATTCCGCTCATGGCCAACGTAATTTATTTTTCGATCATCGAGCTCTTGTGCGGCTTTTCGCCCAACTTCACGGTGTTCATCATCCTGCGTGCGCTGTTTGGCATCGGCATGGGCGGCGAATGGGGAGTTGGCGCGTCGCTCGCGATGGAAGCCGCGCCGGTGCACTGGCGGGGAATCCTCAGTGGAATCTTGCAGAGTGGTTATTCGATCGGGAATTTGCTGGCAGCAGTTGCGGCGCGCTTTCTTCTGCCGGTATGGGGTTGGCGGCCCATGTTCTGGATTGGCGCGCTGCCCGCATTGCTTGCGCTGTACATTCGCACGAAAGTGCCGGAATCGGAAGCGTGGAAGCAGCACCGTGTTGCGAGCACGGGGCAAGTTCTGCGCATCGTTGCAGCAGAGTGGAAACGCTTCGTATATCTCGTCGTGCTCATGACCTTCATGATGTTCCTTTCACACGGTACGCAAGATCTTTATCCAGACTTCCTGAACGAAGTGCACAAGATTTCTGCGGAGATGGTGGCCAATATTGCGATGATTTACACCACAGGTGCCGTGGTCGGTGCGATTGTATTCGGTCACATTTCGCAAGTGGCCGGGCGCCGCAAAGGGATGGCCATGGCTTTGGGATTGTCGCTCTTGATGATTCCACTGTGGGCGTTTGGCGGGGGGCTTGCAACGATCATCGTCGCTTCCTTTCTGATGCAGGCAGGAGTGCAGGGAGCATGGGGCGTGATCCCGGTGCATCTCAACGAGCTTTCCGCAGACGCCGCGCGGGGCCTGATGCCAGGCCTCGCCTATCAACTCGGAGTCTTGCTGGCTTCGCCGACAAATTCTCTCCAATACGCTCTGCACACCCGCTTCGGCTATCAGTGGGCGATTGCCGGCTTCGAAATCATTACTATTCTAACGCTGACGACGCTTCTCTGGATCGGCACCGAAGCCCACGGCAGGAGTTTTGTTCGAAGCACGCAAGGGGAAACTAGCCAATCCTCCGTCTAATTGGGCGGTGCGCGCTCCCTCGATGGAATGAAACGACTCTCCACATGCGCGGGCAGCAAAAACGCGAGTTCTTGGACCGGCTATGTGCCCGGCGCGAGCCTGTGATAATATTTATCTGCCGCGCGCCCGTAGCTCAGTTGGATAGAGCGTCTGGCTACGAACCAGAAGGTCGGGAGTTCGAGTCCCCCCGGGCGCGCCACTTAAATAGCTCGCCTTCACTGGATTAGCGAACTTCCTGGTTGAACCACCCTCTCGATTTTGGGTCCACTTGGGTCCACTAAGAGCCCCACAGCTTTTTCAAGCCTCTCAACGGCAGCTCTCTGAGACGCAGGAACTGCTTGCGCATAGATTTCCGCTGTAGTGCTGAGGCTCGCATGGCCGAGTTGAGCTTGCGCTGTTTTCAATGGTTCGCCCATGTCGCTGAGCAACGTCGCATGCGTTCTACGGAAATCATGCCAGCTGACCCGTGAGAGTTCCGCCTTTGCGCATGCCGGAAGCAGGCAGCGTTTGTGCAGATTTCCGGGTCGCTGATAAGTTCCGTCGCGACTGGGGAAGACGAGGGAATTGTCTGAAGTTCGGCTGCGCGCAGCGTGTTGACAAAGTGTTTGTTCAAGTGCCGGTCCCACCACCTCGTCTCCCCTTCACTGTGGCTGCCGGTTGTGACGCGGAATGCATCGGATAAGCGTATATGCACACGTTCTGGGCGAAGAGGCGCCCGAGGGCCTCCAGACGGCTGCCTTCGAGATTGCCGTAAATTTCGACCGGATCAAGAAGCTTGGCTGCGACTGCGGTCAGCTTCGACGGTGACTTGAAGATGATGGCCACAATTCTGCAGCCCACTCGATGATTCAGTCGAGAAACATTTCTCGAAACGGGGATGCTCGACCGCACGTCGCTACGACTGACCAGATGATTGATGGCTCTTATTTCTCTCTGCCCCCATCACCGAATGGCAGCATGCAGGAATGCCACAATTCATCCTCGGCGTGGGCATCACAGAACCACTTCCCACACGTGGTGCAGTGTACCGTCGCTGGGAAGGCGCAAGCCGCATAGCCAGATGAGACGCCCTGGCATAACCGCCCCAGGTCTGCGCTCCTGGCTTCCTCTTCTCGCATCGAATGACACACCTCGTGCCGACATTCTACCTTGGAGGGGATTCTCGCGGCTTTCACGATTGCTGTTGCGCAGCTCCTAGAATTGCTTGACCGAGACGAGCTAAACCTTGATGGAGTAGAAAAGCTCATCGCCAGATGGCGCCCCCTTCTTGATTGCGCCCGTATTCAGTGAATTTTCTAGGACACAGCACCCTAAAACAGAACGCCACGCTTCCAAAGTAGAGTGGCGTCAGGGGTGGTTCGGTTTTTGTGGGGCGCTTTCACAGAATTTTATGATGGGTTCATCATTCACGGCTCTGAAAGAAGCGAAACGAGCAACGCGCCCTCGCTGCCCGATCAGTTTCGGTGCTGACGGCAACAAAATTTATCCAGGCTGTCCTGATCCACTGGGTTTTGTCCAGTCGCCAGTCGGATGATACATCTCGATTCCGATGACAAAGGAATTATCTGTATAGGGCTGACAGTACACGACGCGGGCGAACGAGTAGAGATTGCCACGGATTGACCGAACCGAAAGGGGCTGGTTTGGCTGCCAAATCTTCTTGGTCACAACTCGGGCACCGTGGCAACTTATATCGATTGTTGGTGCGAGTTCGAAGGTTGGTTTACCTGGGTCATAAAGATTCACAAACGTCTTCACAGGAATGCGGGCTTCCTTTCGGCCCAAGCGGGACGTCTCGGCCAACGCTTCTCCTTCGGGCCGGGAGGTCCCACAGCGGGAGTCCTACTCTTGGCGCCTTTGGAAGCAATGGTACTGAGGGACAACGGCCCATTGGGCTACAAGTGGCCCCTACTTCAGACTTTTTATCCTTCGTATTTCTTTGCCTGGAAACATTCGACGGACAATAGAGGAATTGATGTTCAGCGCCATTCCGATCTCTCTTGAGGGCGTTCCGATCTTGAGCAACAGGAGAATCAGGAGTCTTTTTACGCCCTCTGTTTCACTCAGTCCGGTGTATCTCATTTGTCTCCTCTTGGGCCGGCACTGAATGATAACTCCGGGGCACTTGTCCGGTAGCACGACTACCAAGACAGATTAGTAGTGACAGGCCCATTTAGAGACAGCTAGCAACTGCTAAGTTCTTGCTGACAGTACCGTGGACCGAGCTAAAACCCCATCGACACTTTAATCTGAGCAGATTTCAAAGAGTTATCGGCCTTGCGAAAAATTAGATCGATCTCGGCTCGCTGGAGGTTTCCAGGATTGATCATCGCGGTGGTGATCGGAAACTTCACGAGTTGCGTGTTTGTGGCGGTAAGAAGAGTGACGTTATACATGGTCGACGCGCTCAACGGCTCAGAAACGTTTGCCCGACCATACGACAAGGTCTTTGTGGCGATCACGGTGGCTGGCCCTGAAGCGTTCAGTTGGTCAAGGGTGACTGTTCCTTGGATATAAGTCCCATCGTCCCAATGTGCGGCCATTACGAGATTTGTTGTGGTCGTTTGCGGCCTTGCGGGAAGCCCAAACACCGTTATACAAATACAAAGCAAGATAGTAATGAAATAGTTTTTCAAGTTGGCTCCGTGAAAGAAGATTTGGTTTCTCGGTGTGTCTCTAACGACTTCCGGGGAGGGAGGGACCCGTTCTTGCAAAATCGCAAGGACATTATCAGAGGAGGGGAGACCTAAACTAGGTGGTCATCGGGACAGAATTAGTATCAAGAATAGTACAGCATATTTTCTTCACCTATCAACTGTCCTTCATCAACGCACCGAGATTTCTTAAAGGTGGGCGCTCCACTCTTAACTCGGTATTTCGGCCTGATTGACTGGCATATCAAAAGCCGACTCGAAGACGCTTATACTTAGAAACGAAAGAGTATAGCCGGGGACTAAGCTCTTCGCCCAGAAGAAGCACTCCGCCTATAAAGCAATTCCCATCAAACCCCAGAGACGCTAGAACGTCTGGCAGATGCTGATGGAGAACTAGTTTAAAATAAAAGGCAGAGGCCAAGGGAAGAAGTACGCCCCGGTTTCACTCGGACCTCCGGCATGCTGTTCGGAGGTCCGGATTGCGATTATAGTTTGCTATCCCCGAGCGCGGATCGAGGATTCTGATGGAGAGAGACTACGATTTGTTTGAGCGCTCGCAGGACAGCTCACTGATCTGGCATGGTTCCGTACACGGGTTAGATAACGCTCGTCGCAAGCTTCAAGAACTCGCGAAAAGAACAACCAACGAGTGCTTCGCAATATACACACCAACGCGCCAGATTGTTGCTCTCCTGAATATAGCCCAGGCTGGTCAGTTACGTGGGAAACGCATCGTGTTTCAGATCGCGTACGACGAGCACCGACTTGCCGACAGAGCTCAAATGTTGAGACAAAACGGTTATGAAGTCGTCTCCGTGGTTGGCAATGAAGCCGCAAGAATTATTCTAAGCTCCACGCAACATAGCGATCTCTTTATCGTCGGCCACGCAGCACCGGAACAGACCAGAAAGGAAATGGTTGATTGGCTCAAGGCAAAATATCCGCACGTCAAAATCCTCGCTCTAAGCTCGCCAGACCATCAGCAGATCGCCGGGGTCGATTACAACGTAATACTGAATGGTCCTGACAAATGGCTATCAATTGTCACCGCGGCATTGCGTTGATTGCGCGGTAACGCGACATTGAGAAAGATGAAAATTGGACGTAGTTTGTCATCGAGAAATCTACTGTCGAATATCATGCAAAACCGTGGTGCAAGATACAGGAAAGTGCGGCCGATTGCCATATCGACATATCGACCCATATCGACCGCACCTCGTCTTGCCGGCCGACATTAGTCCATGCCGGTTCCAAAGCGAATTGCTAATGCTTGAGCTGGGGGGAAGAATTTTGCAGAGCTGCGATTAGGTCATGCGCTGCGTCCGGAGCAGTGACATCCGATTCCAGAATGATTTTTGCAGCGCTTGTGGATTTGCCATAGAGCTTGCGATTTGCATCTTCGTCGGGCCGGAGCGTCGAGCCATCGAGAGATATGCCGGCAAAAACACCTCGCGCGCGAGAGTAGCTGAGAATTTCCGCGCGCATGTAGGCGTCAGTATCGGCTGCAGCCGAACGTCCCTTCGGCCCAGCGGCGATAGATGCGTCCGCCCCCAGCTTCACTTTGGTGCGGAGCAGGCTGCCTGCGCCGCGGTCATTCATCACGAGAAAAACGAAATCGGTAGCTTCTCCACCAATCTGCAAACCAACACTGCCTCCTTCCAGCGCATACATGGCCGGTGAGCCCCATGGACCGGTGAAGTCCTTACCGGTGCGGCATACCATGGTTCCGCGACCGTAGCTCCCGCCAACAACAAACGCGGCTTTCAACACCGACGGCATGACGACAACGCAACGGGCCTTGTCGATCAGGTCTTGTGGAATGTTGTCAGGAACCTTGAGGATCTCCTGCATGACCGTTCCTGCATTTTGAAGACGATCCTGCTCGGTTTTTGCTTCGCTCGGATTCTTTGCGGACGAAAGTGGTCCCAAAGTCAGCAGGCCCGCCACTAAGACGATGCGGCACTTTGTGAAGTTCATGTGAAGCGCCTCCTTGAGCGCCTGGTTCGTTCTCCGTGCACACTACGGCTTTCTCTTTTTCGAGCGGGCTGATGCCGTTGAAGCTTTTAGTCCCACGGGTAAAGGGCAACCTCTCTTCCAGACTCGCATTGGATTCGGTAATAGGCTGAAAATTCAACCACATAGAACAGTCGTATGGGGCAATAAGCGATGAGACCTGAAGTGCGAGGTGTGTAGAAAGTACAAACAAGAAAGAGGAAATAGTCCGTTTCTGGGTACTGGAACCCATGCTCAGGAGAGCTGCCTAAACTCACAAAATCCCTCAAAACTTGTGACTTATCGCTGTTGGCGAACGACGTGCACCGGTGCCATTGAAGGGAGAAGAGAAATGAACAACCAAGTCTCCGTCGAGACGGCGGTATGTGCAGAACATCAAATGCTACTTGCAGAGTGTCAACGAGCCTTGGAAATCTGGAACGAGCACCGCGCCGAGTTTTGTCAGTTTCGTTTCATGCGGAGAGAAGCAGGCGACGAACTCCTGCGATTGCAAGCGAAGTATGCTCGGGCTTACACAGTGTTGCAAAACCACGAACGCAACTGCTCACTCTGTCAACTGGCGTCAAGAATGGAAGGACGTAATCCTGAAAATAGACCGGACGCCTTCTCCGACAACGCCATGTACACTTGAAGCCAAAAACATTCAACTCACCTAAGTGAGGTCAACGGCAGTAACACAGACTTAGGTTGGTCAAGCACGAGATCGATAGTGTTTTTTCCAGCGATATACGTTGCCAACTTTTTCAAATTCGTCCTGTTCGGCCAGCGCCATTTCATCGAGAGTGTTTTCTACCTCACGCACGGAGTAAGGACTCGGCTCAATTGCGTCATGCACCTGCTGCGCCGTACCCTGTCCCATCGCTCTCAATCGAGATTTGACGGTTTCGTATCGCTTACGGTCGTCCATCATTCCCCCGAACGCCATCAGCGCATAACGAACAACCCGTTATTTCGACCGCCCCGATTCATCTGTTTTTTCTATCTGAACCGTCGTCGCTGGATACGCCATTGGGATTTCGCGCTTGAGCCAATCCCTGACCTCTGCTTTCTAAATCATTCGCATTTTATCACGCCTCGGGGGTTAGCATCGGCGAGCCCGTCATCAGGGACAGCCTGTAACGTACGATGCCCGCACGCCAAACGCTCGCAGGCGTTCCATCCAGTACTACGGCATTCAACCGATAGAATACTAAGGTCTTGACTCGATTGTTAACGGTCTGGACGAATGATATCCAAGCGGAAACGTGAAGTAGCTGGCGAAGTTCCAAGAGACACACCAAGAGACCAAATCGCCGGACCACGTAGAGGAATCATCGGCGCACCAAACCAAATCGGCCCCCAGCCGAAGATCATGATGCACGTTTCCTAGCCGAATCGCGCGCCACAACACCTCAGGTTTGCCCAGCCAAGGTATGAGTGACATGCCTTTGGACCACGCGCTCAGTGGCAGAATGGAAAGGCGGCTCCCCATCGTCGTGGTGGTTCGCCTCGCACAGGCGGAGTGTGCGAGCACTGATGGAGGAGAGCGTACGTACACCGATAACATCAGCTCACGCGGCGCTCGCGTCTACTCCATTCGCCCCTGGCAGCTTGGCGATGCGGTACAGGTTACTCCGCAGAATGAAGCTGCGGCCTGCGGGAAGGTCGTTTACTGTCAGATGCTGCCGGACGACCGCTATGTCATCGGAGTGAAGTTTCAGGATCGTCCCATCCAGTGGTCCGCCATAAGCAGATACGACGGCTTAAATAGCAGCCTCCCGGCCAAATCAAAGTCCAGCTAAGGAACGTATCATCGGGACATTACCCAACCCGACGATACATTTATGGCATACAAGGGCTTAGTATTCCCGTAGGCGTGTTGGCAGGCGGGGCGCTATGAGAAGAACTAGTTTCTTGTTGATTCTTGTGGGTTTGTGCGCAACACCCGTCTTTAGTGGAGGGAATCCGGACGACATCGACTTCAAAATAAGGTTTGTTGAGGACAAGTCCTTCTTTCACATCGGCGAACCGATCGAAATCGAAATTTCGTACTCAACGAAGATCGAAAACAAATATCTCGGGAGTTGGACTTCACCAAGTCCGGGGCTCGAGGGCGTAGCTCCAACTCTCACACCGACAGATGGAGTGCTCGATCTTCGCGCTGTGCGAGATTACATGGGTCTTCCGGGCTCCATTCTTTCCAGCATCGGCTTTCTTGGTTCACAGCCGGTCACACAGCGATTGGAACTGGCAGATTGGTATCGATTTCAGAAGCCGGGACACTATGTCGTGATAGTCCGAAGCGGTGAAGTCTCGCGGGCAAAGCGCGCAGGGGAAGGCGGCGGACGGGAGCACTTATCACTGGAATCCAATCCGCTGGAATTTGACGTTGTTGCAACAGATCCTGCCTGGAGCATGTCCGAACTCGCGGAGATCGAGCGGATACTCGAGAACAAAGAAAACCCAGAGCGATACCGTGCGCTGCATCGCCTGATCTTACTGGATACGCCTCCGTCGATCCGGAAACTTGTTCAACTCTATTTGTCCAAGGCAGATGTCACTCACAATTCCGGGGATGTCGTGCATCGCGGCTTGCGTGAGTCATCCCAGATAGAGGCGATTATCCCTCTTCTCGAGGCGGCTTTGTCTAATCCGCAGGTCGAGCCGCGCGAGGGCACGACCGACCTTCTCGCGGGACTCCAGGTGCGGAAGGAACTGGGAGTTATGCCCCCGAGGCCTCAAGACCCCGTCGGACAGACAGAATGGAAGGATCGCTATGACGCGCGTACCAAAGTTTTTCAGGAATACCTCGCGAAAGCGAACGCTCTTGTCCTCGAGAGCATCGAGCGGCGCAGCGGACCAGCGCGCGCGGCGACGATTTACCAAGCATGGTTCACAGCGGAGCGTCAAAACGTATCGAAGCCCGTTGAGCCTGAAATTTTGTCACGGCTGCGCTACGCAGTGTTATCCACAGCTCTGGAGCTGGGACCCGGCGAGAGGGTGCAGATCCTTTATTCGATGTGGCCGAGACAGTCGCATGGAGAGCTTAGGCCCATCGTGGTGAGCCTAGCGGAGAGTCGACGCAAAGAAGACAGTTTTTACATAGACGAAGGGTACAAATTCTGGTGCGAGGCCTGGCTGCAAGAGTGCAGCAGTGCCATTCTCTCTGATGCGATCCACCCAGGCACGCCAACGAGCAAGAACGCTGTTTTCCTGATGGCCGAGTCGGAGCACCCCGAGTTGGATGAAATTCTGAGTGCGCGGCTGAACGACCCAGGGATGCTTCAAGATTCCTGGGAATCGCAGAGGGCTGCAGCAATAATTCTTCGTGCAGGCAGCCGAAAATTACGGCCAGCAGTAGACGAGTTTCTCGACAAGTATGTTGCTCAGCCGAGGTACGGTTGTGAGATAGAGGGCTACCTGATCGGCTACCTGTTCCGAACTGCGCTCGCAGATGCTACGAAGCGATTTGCCGAGGAGACAGGTAGTGGGAATCATCCTTGTGAAAGCCAATTGTTGCGAACTCTTGACACGGTCCGATATTCCGATGAACTAATCCCCTTGGCCACCAAGGCTCTTGATTCAGGCGATCTTGGGCCAGCGGCGATGGCTGCTACCTTTCTCGGGCTTCGAGGAGCGGCTACTGTAGAGCCTGCACTATGGGAGCGGCTCAGCGCGCTTCGAGAAAAGTGGCGGGAGCGGGCCGCAGAGCTTCGCGGAGCGGACACGGGAATCTTGGATGGCGGGGTACGGGAACAAGCGGCGCAGCTTGAGCGGGCAAGAACGGTGCAGCTTGAACAGGCCCTTGTTTCCGCGCTCGTCAGAGGTGCGAACTGGAAGCTTACATCTGGAGAACAGGATCGGTTGCGCGAGGGCTGCCTGACCGAGAAATGCAGAGACATCGCCGATGGGAAAATGTCGTTCGGGTTTTAAGAGAACTGCTTCGTGAGGCCAGCCGTCACTCTTATAGACGGCCACGCGCCGCTCAAGTCGATTTCCCCTTTGTCATCCCTTAGGCGTCTTTTTCGATGTCATCTTGGTGTACGCCCTCATTAGAAGCTGTCAGCTATCTAAGGTCTCGGTTCCGCACAGAACAAAGGGCCAAGTCCCGATAAGCGTTAATCGTCCAAGTGGATTTATTCGAGGTAGATTACCCGGTGCTACGATAAATCCGGATGGCGGGCGATACGCAACGTTGTCCTACTTCAAAGTCAGGTCGCCAGCGCCGACGTGCGCCACTAGTTTGTATTTGCCACTGCCGGACTTCTCGAAAGACCGGAACAATCCGCCGTGTGACTCGCCGAACGGTTTCGCGTTGATTTCGCCCGTGCTGACCGACGCCTTCACGTGCGCGTAATCGGCTGCGTCGCCAACGCCAATCGTCAGATCGCCTGCATGCAGCTCGATGTCCTTGTTCCCGGTAATGCCGTTGACCTCGACATCGCCTGCGAAAATACGGACAAACAGATTCGAGTTCTTTGGAACCTGAACGGTTATTGTCAATTCGTTGTGCGGGCCGCCTGTGATCCGCAGTTGGCAGGAGTTGTCGGAGCGTCCGAAGCGCGCCTTCATACCAGTGGAGTTGCTGCCTTGCTTTCCACCCACGCGGACGGCAATCTTGTTTTCGTCGCTGCCGATGATATGAATCTCCGCGGAGCGGATATGTAGGTTGATTTGCCCGCCCGCAGAAAAGTCTGCCTCGAATGGATGATGCGCAAGATCCTCGACTGCTATCCTGCTTTGCGCGAAACTCGTAGTCGCCAGGAAAAAGACCGCAGAAAGAAACGCCAGGGTACAGCGCATGGGCACACCTTTCAAATTCTAGAAGAGGATACGCAGAAGAACCTGAAGAAGTTCAGGAACACGCAGAACTCGACGGCTCGAACGTCGAGCCCCAGGTCCACCGGAGCTGGCATGGCGGTCAACTCCCGGTAAGTCGGATAACTGGGTGCGCCGTGAAAGGGCGGTGGTCCACAGCGGGAGTAACCCGCCCGGGAACTGGTTCGCTCCACCCGGTAGCAATCAGAGCAGCAGTGGAGGCAACGAGACTGCTGAAGCCTCTGGTGTAGAGAGTCGCTAGGCGACTTGGCGAGCGTGCAGGCCGTAACGTGAGTAAACGCTGAGCAGGCCTCGAAAAGACTAATGCAGGAGCCGACCCGCCTACGATTCGGGGAAGGCCGAAGACGATGGAATCGTATGAGCGAACAAGTTTCCATCGGACATGCCGGGGTATTGGCGACGGCATGCAGGCAAAGTGGACCATACGCAACACGGGAAGTCCCAGCGGTGATCGCGGTGTGGATTAACTGGCAGCTCGTGAGAGAAAGGCCGGGCCGACTGGGATGGCGGAGAGGCTCGTAGTACCGAGGAAGCCGGGTAACTCCGGTGGAGGGAAGGGGCCTCAGTTGAAGGCGGACGCAAGAAGCGACGATAGAAAGGGAGATTGGCGATAAGCCTGACAACTCCCAAGTTGTTTTCAGAAGTTGCAGACGGCGTCACATGCAATGGCCTCGGCGATTGCGTGAGTCTTCTCCGAGAGCCGGATGCGGCAAATCCGCACGTCCGGTTCGATGAGCGGGGTGTGGAAACGGAAGCATGGCGGAGCTAGTGAGGCACCGACTGACGAAAGGGTCGGCAACAGATAGGCTCCACCTAAACCACCGCGCCACACCTCGACTCCACACAAGTACGCAAAAGAGAATAATCCGCTGACGGAAGCGCAGACGTGGCGGCTGAACCCCTCGGTATGGACCCCTGGTGTTTGTCTTCTTTGCGCTCTTCCTGTGCCTCGAACCTCTAACGTCGAACTTCTAGCTTGATGTATACTTCGGCGGCGTTGTGGTTTCGGGCGGCACTCTCTCAGCGTGTCGCCCATGCTGCGTCCCCCGGCGCGCGATGTGTGTGTCCTTAGCTTCAGGATGAACCTCAGAATTCTGCGAGAGGAGCCCATGATGTTCCCATCTAGCCGAATCGGTCAAAGCACGCTTGTGTGTGCGTATTTGCTGTTGATTCTTCTCTGCGCAGGGGCAAGCCAAGCGCAAGATAGCCCACGTTTTCAAATCGGCTCATCAAACACACTGACCGCCGATCCTCCAGTGCCGCGCCCACATCACGAACCTTGCGTCGTGCAGTTGTTCTCGAATTTTCAGTTTGTGAACTTCGACGTCCACAACTATCAGTTCAGCCCCGATCAGTGTCCTGGCCCGTGGGAGAAGGTGGTCTTCACAGCGGACTTTAATGTCACCGCGGGAAGGCAATTTGACCGCACAGCCGTTGTCAACATGGGATTTGTGAACCTCTATTTCGGCACCACACCGGAGCCGAGACGTACCCTCTCGCCATCCTGGCACGTTGAGCGCGACGTCACCGACTATGGCGCGCTATTCACCTCTGCGCAGACGGGCCATGTCATTCTCGGAAACATCGTCAACAGCACGTACACAGGAGTGATTTCAGGCAGTGCTGCACTCGAGTTTTATCCGAAGCACGGGAATAACGAGCGCGGGAACGATCATGAAGACGATCGAGCACATCCAGCCGATGCGGTTTATCCGCTAAAGCAAGTGAACAGCAACGGCGGTATCAATGAACCTGCGTTCCTTCATACCCCCGCGGACCAGCTTGCAACGACATTCACCCTTCCTCGCAATATCGAACAGGTCTACTTGGACGTAATCGCGCAAAGCCAAATCAACGACGAGCAGTGGTTCGCTTGTTTCCCCGATGACCTCAACAATATTAATGCCTTCTACGGTTGCGGTCACACCGCATTCCGCGAAACAGAGGTCACCATTGACGGTACGCCAGCCGGCGTTGCTCCCGTGTCCCCATGGATTTACACAGGTTTTCTCCCCGACCAGTGGGGTCCCATCCCTGGCGTGCAGACTCTTAATTTCGTTCCCTATCGAGTGAACCTTACGCCCTTCGCAGCACTTCTGAACGATGGACAGCCCCACACCCTCGCGTTGAAGGTGTTTAATGACGATGATTATTTCGCTGTGACCGCATCTCTCTTGCTTTACCTCGATCCGGAGAGCACGCGAATCTCTGGCGGTATCCTCCAAAACACACTAACCGATCCCTCCCCGCAGGTGACAGAGGATCTCCAAGGTACTTCCGTCGTCACGGGAACCATCGGCGTTTCATCCAAGCGCCAGTACACGATTGCAGGCTACATCGAGACATCACGAGGAAGAATCACAACTTCCATTTCGCAGCAGCAAGACTTTTCCGCCACGCAAGCCATCGACTTCGATACCGTGAATTTCACCGTCCTTAATCAGAACACGTCGCTAGAGACAAAGCTGTCCTCTGCGACAACGGTTTCGAGTCGCAAGGGAACTAACGTCACCTACGAAGACTTCAGTTTCCCGCTAACGGTCGATGTGACTTTCCCAGTGCCCAGTGCGCGATTCGGCTTTACTGTAGCCACCACGCAGAACTACCGCACCAGCAAACTTGTGCTGGACAACGGAACGGTGCGCGACTTCCAGTCAGTCTCCAATTCGACCAAAGCATCAGACGTAAGTCCCAATTCGAGTTCCCAGCACTACACACTCTTCGACAAGCACGGTCAGACCTACGACTGCGCCATCGCGTCCCAAAACAAC